>ENA-UONS01001715-UONS01001715.1-human-gut-metagenome-genome-assembly--contig:-CS19-NODE-1715-length-19022-cov-7.737070_pt1 | contig 19022 bp, 17 predicted proteins | sample MGYA00242458_ERZ724005 | MGnify/ENA metagenome assembly ERZ724005
AATTTCCCCTCTCCGTCTTCGCTTCGCTCAGACACCTCTCCCAAGGGGGAGAGGCAAGGGGTGCCTGTTAAGTTTTTGCATATGCAGAGGAATATTGCCCTTACGTCCGCAGCAGCGCCCGAAAGCCGGGGCTGAAAAACTCCCCGCCGTCGGCGTCTACCCACATGGCTTCGGCATTGTAGCGTGTCAGAAGCGTCTGCCCCTCGTCCTGCGGCATCAGGAAAAGCGCCGTGGACAGAGCGTCGGCAATGCCGGAATCGGCGCACACCACTGTGACGGAACGCCAGTACCGTGACGGCATCAGGGTTTCGGGGTCGATGATGTGGTGGTAGGATTCTCCGTCCACCAGATAGGTACGCTGGTAATCGCCGCTGGTGACCACGCTGCCCCCGGTGACGCAGACGGTGTGCAGGTAATCACCGCCGTCCGGGTCCTGAATGCCTATCACCCACGGGTCGCCCGCCTCGGTTTTGGGGCCGGTGGCGCAGACGTTGCCGCCCACGCTGATGAGCAGCCCCTCGGGCGCGTTTTCCGCCGCCCGCTGGGCAGACCAGCCCTTGGCCACCGCGCCTACGTCCAGCCGGGTCTCCGGGTCGGAGATAAAGACGGTGGAAGCGTCCTCGTCGATGATAACGGCGTCAAAATCCATATGCGCCGCCGCGTTTTCCAGTGCGGCACGGTCGGGAAGACGGGCATTTGCCGGGTCGTCAAGCCCCGCCGTCCGGGCGTCGTGCCACAGCGCCAGAACGCCGCCCATGGCGACGTTGACCTTGCCGCCGGTGGCGTCGTAAAATTCCCGGCATTCCAGCAGCAGACGGATGATGTCCCCGTCCACCTCCACAGGGGCAACGCCCGCCTGATCGTTGACGGTTTTCAGGTTGTTACAGCCAGCATAGTCATTGTAGATATCAAACAGCTGGTGATAGTGCAGCAGCGTATCATGGACGCCTTGGGCGGCCTCCGTAAACGCCGCCTGACTTTCCGCCCGGCCGCGAATCGTGGTGACCGTGTCGAACAGGGTCAGAAACGTGGTCTCGTAAACGTTTCCCCCCGCCGCTCCGGCGGAGCAGCCGGTGAGCAGACACGCAAGGGTAAGCACCGCAAGAAATTTTTTCATACCGGTCCCCTCCATAGGGATTTTTCTTATAGTACCACACCCCCGAAAGACTGTAAAGAGGGAACATATCCCGCCGCAAAAAACGGCGTTCATAAAAGATTTACACATTTTCAGTTGATATTCAGGGTCAAACGGTGCTATGCTGTTACAAATGTTAATGCCTCTTTTGAGAGCAGTGAGGAGCGCAGTATGTCCAAATTCTCCGTCAAAAAGCCGCTGACGGTTTTCGTCGCGGTGATCGCCATATTGGTGCTGGGCGTGGTGGCCTATTTCCGCATGACCCCCGACCTGCTTCCCAATATGGATTTCCCTTACGTGCTGATCATGACCACCTACCCCGGTGCAAGCCCGGAAAAGGTGGAGCAGGAGATCACAAAGCCCATGGAGCAGGCCATGTCCACGCTGGATCACATTCAGGAGGTGACCTCCGTTTCCAGCGAAAACGTGGGCATGGTCATTCTGGAATTTACCGAGGGCGTCAACATGGACACCGTGGGCGTGGATATCCAGCAGGAGATCTCCCAGCTGTCCGCCGACTGGTCGGACACGGTGGGCACGCCCTACGTGCTGAAGATCAACCCCTCCATGCTTCCCGTGGAGGTGGCGGCGGTATCCATGGAGGGCATGGACACCGTGGAGCTGACGGAATTCCTGGATGAAACGCTGATGAACAAACTGGAGGGCGTTCCCGGCGTCGCCCGGATCACCACCAGCGGCGAAATTGAGCAGGAGCTGCACGTGGTGCTGGATCAGAAGCTGATCGACAAGCTGAACGACCGGATCGCCGCTGCAATCAACGGTGAACTGGACGATGCCGCCGCCGAGCTGAACGAGAAAAAGGAAGAACTGGAAGACGCCCAGAAAAAAGTAGACGGCGCACAGTCCCAGCTCAGCGCCGGGGTCAACGCCCTGATTGAGGGTGAAAAGCAGCTGAATGAGAAAAAGACGGAGCTGACGGCCATGCGGGAGCAGCTCCAAGAGCAGCTGGAACAGGCGCAGACTGGGCGGCAGCAGCTGGTGCTCGCCTACAACGCCCTGAAAGAGCTGGACGATCAGGTGAACAACGTCCTTTCTGCCCAGCAGGAAGCCCATGGTTATTTGAATACCCTCCAATCTCTGTCCGACCGGCAGAGTGCCCTTGCGAATAAGGAAAGCAGTCTCGCCCAGCTGAAACAGGACAATGAAACTCTGGACGCCGAGATTCAGGCGCTCCGGGAGCAGATCGCGGGCATGGACCCCGCCGACGAAAATCTGCCCGCTTTGAGTGCGGCGCTTGCGGAAAAAGAAGCCGCTTACAATGACAATCTGCTGACCATCGCTCAGACAGAGGCGGAGATCGCTGTAGAAAAAAGCACTCTGGAGGCGGACATGGCAGCTGCCGGTGTGACGGCGGAAACCCTGCCCGAACGTCTCACCGCCGCCGCAGAAGCCGCCGCCGCAGCGGATGCCGCGGTGGACGGAATCGACGCACTGCTGGCAGCTCAGGGAACCGACCGGGCGGGTCTCGCCGCTTCCGTGGCGGAGACGAAGGCGCAGCTGGACGCGCTGGACGAGGGCATTGCCCAGCTGGAAAGTGCGTTGGAAGAACTGGATAACGGTATGCTCTCCATCGAGGAAGCCCAGCAGCTGCTGAATGAGCAGAAAACCGCCGGTATGCTCCAGCTCAGCACCGGCGCGGCCAAGCTGGCGGTGAGCAGCGCCGCCATTTCCCAGGGCTTAAGCCAGATCGAAAGCGGTCTGGACACCGTGGAAAGCAGCCGGGAGGACGCGCTGGACAAGGCTGACCTGAACAACATCGTCACCATGGAAATGGTATCGAAGATCCTCGCCGCCCAGAATTTTGCCATGCCGGCGGGATACGCGGAGCAGGACGGGGTCAAATACATGGTCTCCGTGGGCGACGAGATCACGGATCAGGAGACGCTGGAAAATCTTATCCTGTTCGACCCGGGCATTGACGGCATCGACCCCGTGCGGCTGAAGGATGTGGCGGTGGTCATGCTCACCGACAACCGGGACACGACCTACGCCAAGCTCAACGGCAAGGACGGCATCGTGCTGAGCTTTGAAAAGCAGAGCACCTACGCCACCGCCGAGACCACCGACAACATTGAAGCGCGCTTCCGGGCGTTGGAAAAGGAATACCCGGGCTTGAGCTTCGTGTCCCTGATGAGTCAGGGCGACTATATCTATTTGATCGTTGATACCATTCTGAATAGCCTATTGCTGGGTGCGGTGTTCGCGATCCTGATCCTGTTCCTGTTCCTGCGGGATCTGCGCCCAACCTTTATCACCCTTTGCTCCATCCCCATCAGCGTGATTTTTGCTATCGTGCTGATGTACTTCACCGGCGTGACCATCAATATGATCTCTCTGTCCGGCCTTGCCGTGGCGGTGGGTATGCTGGTGGATAACTCCGTGGTGGTCATCGAGAATATTTACCGCCTGCGTGCCAAGGGCGCCAACGTCATTCAGGCCGCCGTCTCCGGCGCAAGACAGGTGGCAGGGGCGGTGACGGCCTCTACGCTGACCACCGTCTGCGTGTTCCTGCCCATCGTGTTCGTCACGGGTATCACCAAGCAGCTGTTTACCGATCTGGCGCTCACCATGACCTATTCCCTGCTGGCAAGCCTGATCGTTTCCCTGACACTGGTGCCTGCCATGGCGTCGGGGATGCTGCGCAGGGAGCACGAGATCAAGCCGGGGCTTCTGGAAAAGCATCTGCTTCCCGCCTACCGCAAGGCGGTTAAGTGGTCGCTGGGGCATAAGGCCGTGGTTCTGATTGTTTCGGCAGCGCTGCTGGTGGTCACGGCGCTGGGAAGTCTTGCCAAGGGCTTCATCTTCATGCCGGACATGGATATGCCCAGCGTGAACGTCACCGTCACCATGCCGGAGGACGCGGACATGACGGAAGCCGTTGCCCTTGCCGATCAGGTGCTGGACAGAATCGCGAAAATCGACGGAATCGAAACCGTGGGCGCGATGATGGGCAGCAGCACCTCCATGCTGAGCATGGGAAGCGGAGAATCCCACGACGTAACGGTTTATATCACTCTCGCCGACGACACGGCCAGCGGCGCGGCGGTGGGCAAGCAGATCGAGGAAGCCTGCGCGGATCTGCCCTGCGAGGTGACGACCTCTTCCGCCATGATGGATATGAGTATGCTCACCGGCAGCGGCGTTTCCGTGAACGTCTACAGCGACGACATGGACACCCTCCAATCCGCCGCCGCGCAGGTTGGCAAGGCGCTGGCAGACATCCCCGGTGTGGCGGAGGTTTCCGACGGACTGGAGGACGCTTCCCCTGCCCTCCACGTGGCCATCGACCGCAACGCCGCCATGAAGCACGGCCTGACCGTGGCGCAGATCTATATGGAGCTGGCTTCCGCCCTGACGGACAACGCAACCGCTGCCACGCTGGAGCTGGACGGCGTTTCCACGGACGTAATTATCGAAAAGCCCAAAGGGGCGGTGCTGGACGTGGATTCTCTGCGGGATCACGTCTTTGAAGTCACCAAACAGGACGGTACGGTGGAGGAGGTTCCTCTGAGCGACTTTGCCGAAGTGCGGGAGACGTCCAGCCTTGGCTCCATCCACCGCCTCAACCAGAGGCGCTACCTCTCCGTCACCGCGACGCTGGAAGAAGGCTACAACGTCACCCTGATCACCGCCAAGGCGCAGGACGTTGTGGGTGCTTTGGACTTGGGTGACGGCGTCAGCTATACGTTTACCGGCGAAAATGAGACGATCATGGAAGCTGTGCAGCAGCTGCTGTTGATGCTGGTTCTGGGCATCCTGCTTGTGTATCTCGTGATGGTCGCCCAGTTCCAGAGCCTGAAATCTCCCTTCATCGTCATGTTCACCATCCCGCTGGCCTTCACCGGCGGATTCATGGCGCTGCTGCTGTGCGGCATGGAGATCAGCGTCATTTCCCTCATCGGCTTCGTGATGCTCACCGGTATCATTGTCAACAACGGCATCGTGCTGGTGGACTACATCAACCAGCTCCGGCAGGACGGCATGGAGCGCCGCGCGGCCATTGAGGAAGCGGGCGTTACCAGAATGCGCCCCATTCTGATGACCACCATCACCACGGTGCTGGGTCTGGTGGACATGGCGGTACACAAGACCGCAGGCACGTCGCTGATGAAGCCCGTCGCCATCGTGTGCATCGGCGGCCTTGTATACGCGACGCTGATGACGCTGTTCGTGGTTCCCTGCATCTACGACATGCTGAACAAAAAGGAACTGCGCAGCGTCCGGGAAGAGGATCTGAAGCTGCTGGATCTGTAAGCGCATAAAAACTTTCACCCCCCGGCTTTTGCTGGGTGACCGTAAAACAGCGAATGGAGCGCATCAGTACAGATACGCTCCATTTCTCGTACCAACCGGGGCACCCCCTTGGCTCCCCTTTTGGGGGCGCTGTCACCGAAGGTGACTGAGAGGGCATTTGCAACCTAGGGAAGCTCTGATTAAATCGGCAAGAGCTGTGAGCGAGAGATTTTTCGGCCAATCGAGGTATCGAAAACGGCGGAATACTTTGTGTATTTCCCGCTTTCGATACCGAAGAGTGGACGGAAAAGATTCGCTCACGGCCGCAGACGATTTATTCAGAGGTTCCCTAGTATACCCTCTCCGTCCTCGCTGCGCTCAGCCACCTCTTCCAAGGGGGGAGGCAAGGGAGCGGATTTCTTAAGATATGGGCAAATTCCCTTGCTTTTTCCCTCGCCGCATGGTAAAATGTTCTGACGAAACTGATAAAAGGGGGAGTTTGCTTGAAGCATATCGGGATCGGGCTTTTTCTGTGCATATTGCTGATGGGCTTTTTTGTGCTGCCCGCGTCTGCCGAGAGCGCGGCCTCCCGGGTGGATACCTACTGCACCGTCAGCGCCGAGGGCGACTGTCAGGTGAATATGACCGTCACTTTGCGCATGGAGTATGTCACTACTGCCATGAGTTTCCCCCTGCCCGCCAACGCCACGGGCATTACTCTGAACGGCGCTTCCGTCTCCACCAGCAAGACATCCTCCGCGACCATGGTCGATATCAGCCGGGTGGTCAGCGGCATTACCGGGGAGATTCCCCTGAATTTCAGCTTTACACTCCCCAAGTCCGTGGGCGTTGTGACCGTTGACAAGGAGCGGAAGTTACAGCTGAGCGTCGAGCTGCTCAGCGGCTTTGAGTTCCCGGTGGAGCAGCTGAGCTTTGTCATCACCATGCCCCCGGGAAATATGCCCAACGCGCCGAAGTTCACCAGCATCTACCGTCAGGAGAGCATTGCCTCCGACCTGACCGTCACGGTGAGCAGCAACCAGATCATCGGCGCCAGCAAGACCATTCTGAACGACCACGAAGGCATCACCATGACCATGCTGGTGGATCAGAAAATGTTCCCCACTGTCAGCACCTACATCCGGGAGGGCAACCCGGAGATCAAATACATGCTGATCTGCGTGGGCCTCGCGCTGGTGTACTGGCTGATTTTCCTGCGCACGAAGCCCATCGCCCACATCCGCAGCACGACCCCGCCTGAGGGCATTACCGCGGGCGAGCTGGGCTGCCGCCTGACATTATCCGGCGGTGATCTGACCATGATGGTGTTTACGTGGGCGCAGCTGGGCTACCTGCTCATCCAGACGGACAGCGGCGGAAAGGTGCTGCTGCACAAGCGCATGGACATGGGCAACGAGCGCAGTCTCTTTGAAAACAAGATTTTTGCACTTCTCTTCGGCAGCCGCCAGACGGTGGACGCCACCGGCTATCCCTACGCCAAGCTCAGCCGCAAGGTGTCGGCCATCGTTCCCAATGAGCGGAATATGTACCGGGGCGTCAGCGGGAATATGAAGATTTTCCGGGGACTTTGCTGCGGCGCCCAGATTTTCTGCGGCGTGTGCGTTGCCATGAATATGACCTCCGTCCGGGCGATCCAGATCCTGCTTTCCATCATTCTGGGGGCCTTTGGCGCGGTATCCGGGTGGCTGATTCAGGATATGGCCTACCGCACCCATCTGCGGGGCAAGCTGCCCATGCTGATCGGGGCAGTGTGTATTGCCCTATGGGTAGTGCTGGGGCTGCTGTGCGGGCAGGTCTGGATACCGCTGCTCAGCGCGCTGGGCGAATTCCTGCTGGGTTATTTCGCCGCTTACGGCGGAAAACGCAGCGATCTGGGCAGCTACGCGGCGGCGCAGGTGCTGGGATTCCGGCGCTACGCAAAGAAACTTCCCACGGAGGACGTCAGCCGCCTGATGGCCAACGACCCGGATTATTTCTTCAATCTTGCGCCCTTTACGCTGGCGCTGGGGGTCATCAATCCCTTTGCCAGAGCCTTCGGCCACCGGAAGCTGGAGCGGTGCCCGTATCTGGTTACCCGCGCCCGGAACGTTCAGACGGCGGAGGAATGGGCAGGCATCCTGCTGGACACGGCCGACCGGATGGATGAAAAGCTCCGTCAGATGCAGATCGACCGGTGGATACCGGTCCGCCTGCGGCGGAGAAGGAAGTGAAAACCCACGGGTCATTGATTGGGTGTTCGCAATACAGTGAGTGGAGCGTATCGGTATCGATACGCTCCATTTCTCATGTCAACATGCGCTATGTAACGGGGACCCCCCTTGGCGCTCCCTCTGGGAGAGCTGTCACCGAAGGTGACTGAGAGGGCGCTGCACCCCGGTTTTCCCTCTCCGGCTTCGCTTCGCCCAGCCACCTTTCCCATAGAGAGAGGCAAGGGGTGCAGCTCATCCCGTGGGTTCTGTGTTATTTCAGCATCTCCCGAACCTGAGCGATGCTCAGCCCCTGCTCCCGGGCGATGGCCGCGATGTCCTCATACTCGGCCTTCTGCCGCTGGACGCCGTAACCGGAGGATATCTTCTGCCGAACCGCGCCGTAGGGGGTGGAAAGGGTCTGCGTGCGCCGCTCCAGCGTGTAGCGGCTTTGAAGGCTTTCCCGGATGCCCAGAGTGGTGGTGTGGCGGAAGATCAGCTGCACCATTTTCTCCCGGTCGCCCGCCCGGCACAGAACGCTCAGAAGCACCCCGGGGCGGTTCTTTTTCATGCCGATGGGGGTGGTGAACACGTCCAGCGCGCCGCCGCTCAGCAGCTGCTCCATGGCAAACCCGATCTCCTCACCGGTCATGTCGTCGATGTTGCACTTAAGCTCCGCAATGGCGTCGGTCTGGTCAGAGGTCTCCCCCAGCATGACCCGCAGGCAGTTCGCTTGCGGGAAGTCCTTTTTGCCCATGCCGTAGCCGGTTTTCTGCACACGCATGACGGGCAGGCTGCCAAAATCGTCGGCAAAGTACTTCAGCAGCGCCGCGCCGGTGGGGGTACACAGCTCACCCTGAACATTCCCGGCCTGAATGGGCATTCCCTCAAGAAGCAGGGCGGTAGCCGGTGCGGGAACGGGGAGAATTCCGTGGGCGCACCGGACGGTGCCGCTTCCCACGGAGACGGGGGACACGATCACCTGATCGGGGCGAATTTCCCGCATCAGCAGGCATACGGCGGTGATGTCCGCAGCGGCGTCCATGGTGCCGACCTCGTGGAAGTGGATCTGCTGAACCGACACGCCATGGACGCGGCTTTCCGCCTCGGCGATGAGATTGTACACGGCCAGAACGTCCAGCTTGACCATGGAGGGGATGGGCAGTCTGTTCACGATTTCCTCGATGCTCTCCATGCTGCCGTGAACATGGTCGTGATGATGACTATGGAGGTTCTCGTCTTCCTCGACTCCCGCCACCCGGACGGAAAAATGGGTTCCAGACACACCGCATTTGACGCTTTTTTCCCCGCTGACGGTGACGCCGGGGATGCCAAGACCGTTCATTTTCTCAAGGAACGCTGCCCGGTCGGGAAGCAGCTCCAGCAGCGCCGCGGCGAGCATATCCCCGGCAGCACCCATGGCGCATTCGATGTACAGCGTTTTCATCCCTTGACCTCCATGTGGTTGATCATGTTTGCCAGATACCCCGCGCCAAAGCCGTTGTCGATGTTCACCACCGACACGCCGCTGGCGCAGGAATTGAGCATACTCAGCAGCGCCGCCACGCCGCCGAAGGACGCGCCGTAGCCCACGCTGGTGGGGACGGCGATCACCGGGCATTCCGCGAGACCGCCCACCACGCTGGCAAGCGCCCCCTCCATGCCCGCGATGGCGATGACCACGCTGGCTTCCATAATAGAATCCATATGGGCAAGCAGCCGGTGGACGCCGGACACGCCCACGTCGTACAGCCGCACCACCTCGCTGCCCAGCACCTGTGCCGTCAGCGCCGCCTCCTCGGCCACGGGGATGTCGCTGGTGCCGCCGGTGGCGATGACGACTTTTCCGATGCCGTCGGGCTGGGGCAGTCCCCCCACAATGCCCACCCGGGCATCCTTATGGTAGTCCAGTTCCCGGGTGCTGCCGACATAGGCCGCCGCTTCTGGGGACATTCTGGTGATGAGGACGCGGTTCTGACCGTTGGCGCGCATGGCGTCGATGATGCCGCCGATCTGCTCCGGGGTCTTCCCCGCGCCGTAGATCACCTCTGCCGCGCCCTGCCGCACCTTCCGGTGCAGATCGACCTTGGCGTAGCCGATGTCCTCGAAGGGGGCCTTTTTCAGTTCCAGCATGGCGTCCTCCACGCTGGTTCCCCCGGATCGGACGGATTCCAGCAGCTTTCGGATTTCAGAGTTCATTTGCGCACCTCCAGATTCAGCAGAACGCTGTCATAATCTTTGCGGAGTTCGGTCACGATCTTCTCCCGGTTTTCCAGAAGCAGGGGCAGATCGGTCTCCCGCAACTCCAGTTTCGCGGTATTCTCCACCATGCGGACACGGAAATCCCGGAACCCAAGCCCGAACAAGAAGCCCTCTGCCTTTTCCGTCTGCTTCAGCTTTTGAAGCGTGATTTCCTCTCCGGTGCGTATCCGGGTGGCGAGGCAGGCGTAGGCGGGCTTGTCCCATGTGAACAGCCCGGCTTCTCTGGAAAGACGGCGGATCTCCGCTTTGGTCAGGCCGCACTCCCGGAGGGGGGAGCGAACGGACAGCTCCCGCAACGCCCGCATTCCCGGCCGGTCGCCCGCGTCGTCGGAGGCGTTGGTGCCGTCCAGCAGCACCGGGAAGCCGTCGTTTTCCGCCGCCCGGAGGATTTGCCGGAACAGCGTATTTTTGCAGTGATAGCAGCGGTCGGACGGGTTCGCCGTGACCGCGCCGCTCATAAGAACGTCCACGTGCAGCACCTGCATATCCGCGCCCAGCTCATCTGCCAGCCGCCGTGCGTCCGCCAGCTCAAATTCCGGCTGGAAGGCGGTGCTCACGTAATAGGCTTTCACCCGCGCGGCGTACCGCGTCGCCGCGTACAGCAGGTACGCCGAATCCACGCCGCCGGAGAAGGCAACGGCCGTCTCCGGATTCTCGGCAAAAAATTGCTCCAACGTCATATTGTTTCCTCCAGTGCTGCGGAAATCGTTTTTCCCATTATACACGAGAATGTGAATTCTGACAAGTAGAAAGCCGCACAATAGCCTTTTATGGGTTGCTTTTCACAATCGGATGGTGTATACTGAACGCAGCGCCCTTACTAAATAAGAAGAGAGGTATCACCATGCAAGAAACAAAAAACAGTTCCTGGTACAGCACCGTGGCGGGGGCGCTCTTTGCCTTTGGGGGCGTTATGGAGCTATTCCAGTGGCTGCGTATCCTCCGCTTTATGTCGTTCAGTGACTATGTTCAGATGCTGATCTGGGTAGCAAGCTGTGCAGTTCTAGCCTTTGCCCTCCTGACGAAGCGCAGAGACATCTTCCTGCCCGTGGGCTTCGCTCTTGCCGGTATCGCCTGCCTGTTCTTCCTGAATTTCAGAAATGTTCTCCTGCTGCTGGGTAACTGGGGCATGGCGTTCTTGGCCGTGGTCTTTGTGACCGACTATCTGCCCCAGCTCCGGGAGCAGGTGAAGAAGTTCTGGTTCATTCCCCCTGCGGTCGTTGCGCTTGCCACAGTGCTGTCGATTGGCGGCGTTTGGTTTGTAGCCTTTCTGAGATTGCTTGCTACATGCGCCGGTATGTTCCTGGCAGCCATGTGGGTTGCCTACCCCGAAGGACTCCCTCAGCAGACGGTGAGCGCATCCGCCGAAACCGGAAGCACTACGGCCGCTCCCGCTCCTGAAGTTTACTGCGGCCTGGTCAAGCACATTCTGCTGCTGCTGTTCACCTGCGGCATCTGGCTGTATATCTGGATTTACCGCGTCACCGGCTACACCAACAATGTAGAGGGCGAAGAAAACCGCAACCCCACCAACAAGCTGCTGCTGTGCCTGTTCGTCCCCTTCTACGTGATTTATTGGATGTACAAGACTGCCCAGCGTCTTGACAAGATGGCGGCGGCGAAGAATATCCCTTCCGATCTTTCCACCCTCTGCCTGATTCTGGCCATCTTTGTTCCCATCATCCCGCCGATTCTGATGCAGGATAAGCTGAACGACATTGTCACCGGCCGTGTTGCTCCTGCTGCCCCCGCTGCCGCTCCTGCGCCTGCGCCCGCCGCCGCACCGGCCAGCGTAAGCGAGGCTGCGGACGACCTGCTGAAGCTCAAGGAGCTGCTGGACGCAGGCATTCTCACCCAGGAAGAATTTGACGCAAAGAAAAAGCAGCTGCTGGGGCTGTAAATTCCATACTTTAAGGCGCGGGGCAGATGCCCCGCGCCTTTTGACAAGCCAGGAGGGAGCGGAAAATCCGCTCCCTCCATGTATTTACTTCTTGATGATCTCGCTGAGCTTCTCGGCGGCGGTGGTAACCGCGTCGCTGACGACGGCGGCAGCCTTGTTTGCCTTGGCGGCGGCCTTCTCCAGAGCGATCTCCTTGGCAAAGTAGCGGTTCAGCATACCCTGCAGAGCCTTGCCGTGGCGGGCTTCGTCCTTCGCCATTTCATGGACGGTGTCGTGGATGGCGTCCAGACCGTTCTTCTTGGCGCAGGCGGCCAGGTCAAACTTGCCCTGCGTGGCGCCGAACTCGCAGTCAACACGCCAGGCCAGATTGTCCTTGGTGGTGGCTTTCATGTGAGGCTCCAGATCCTCGCCCAGCATCTCGGCGAACTTGGCGGCGTGCTCGGCTTCCTCGTGGGCGGCCTTCTCCCAGTACAGGCCGATCTCGGGGTAGCCCTCCCGGTGGGCAATGCGGGCCATGCACAGATACATGCCGACCTCGCTGCACTCGCCCTGGAAGTTGGCCATCAGCTGCTCGAAGATGTACTTCTTGTCTTCCTCGGAAATGTCGGGGTTGTTCTTCACGGTCTTGGCGTAGATGCCGTACTCATGCTCGGCGGCCAGCTTGCCTTCCTCCATGACCTTGAACTTGGAGCCGTCAACGCCGCACACGGGGCACTTGAAGCCTTCGGGGATGAACTCGCCTTCGTAGACATAACCGCACACGGGGCACACAAATTTCTTCATAATCGATTCCTCCAAAATTAGTTTTATAAGTTATTTGGGCAAATACGCCCGGGATTACAATAAATTACGCCTCTTCCTCGAACAATTCGGGACCGACGCCGCAGAGGGGGCATTCGTAGTCTTCGGGCAGCTCGTCGCCTTCGTAGACGTAGCCGCAGACGGTGCAGACATATTTTTTCATACAGCTTCCTCCTTAGTTTCTGATTTGCAGCCGCGGCACAGACCTGTGAAGGTCAGCTGGCAGCTGTGTACCTGACAGCCGGTGCATTCCTCGGCGGCGCGTCCCAGAGACAGGGGAGCCGCCGTTTGGGGAAAGTCAATCACCGCGCCGCAGGCTGTGCAGATGAAGTGGACATGAGGGCGGGTGTCGGCGTCGAAGCGTTCGCTTCCGTTCACCGTACCCACACTCTGGATCAGACCCTGGCTCTTGAACAAGGCGAGATTGCGATAGATCGTGGCAAGGGAGATGTCCGGGTGTTCCTCCCGCAGCATTTCGTGAACCATCTCCGCTGAGGGATGAAGCACGGTGCCGCGGAGGCAGGACAGAATCGCGTTGCGTTTTTTGAATTGCTTTGTGGCCGCTTCCATAGACACCTCCTTTGGTTTGCTTTATTTAAGAACAATTCTTATTTACATCTGGAGTATAGCACGCAGCACCTCATTTGTCAAGAGCAAAATGAGAATTATTTGCATTTATTTTCCAGAAAAATGCGGCTGCTATACGCAGCAAATCGTCCGCTGCCTGTGCACAGTCAGCGGACGATTCATCACAATTTGGCAATATCGGCGACCAGAGCATCCACCTCGGCCTGGGTGGTTGCCCAGCTGGTGCAGAAACGCACGACTGTTCCCTGCTCCGCGGCCCCTTCTTCCTCAAAGTAGTAGCCCTGTGCCAGTGCTTCCTTCTGCTGTTGGGACAGGATGACGAACTGCTGATTTGTGGAGCTTTCCACCCAGAATGGGATGCCCTTCGCCGCGAACGCTTCTCTGATCTGCATGGCAAGTGCGTCGGCGCGCTTCGTTTTCTCAAAATACTCGCCGCTTTCCAGCATGGCCGCGAATTGCAGACCCATCAGCCAGCCCTTGGCCAGCACCGCGCCGTGCTGCTTCATGTAGGCTTTAAAGCGGTACTGAAGCTTGGGTTCGGTAATGACCAGCGCCTCGCCGAACAGCGCGCCGCACTTCGTCCCGCCGATGTAGAACACGTCCGTCAGCTCCGCGAAATCCTTCAATGTCAGGTCGTTGTCCACCGCCCCCAGGCCGTAGCCCATTCTCGCTCCGTCCACGAACAGATACATGCCGTATTTCCGGCAGACCTCCCGGATGCTTTGCAGCTCCTGCTTGGAGTACAGCGTCCCCTTCTCGGTGGGGAAGGACAGATACACCAGCTTCGGCTCCGTCAGGTATTCCGGCGCGCCGCCGCCATAATACGCCGCCGCACATGCGGCGATCTGCCCGGCGGTGATTTTCCCGTCGGTGTTGGGAAGCGCGAGGATTTTGTGCCCCGTGTTTTCGATGGAAGCGGCTTCGTGGCAGTTGATATGTCCGGTGTCGGCGGCAATGACGCTCTGGATGGGGGACAGCGCCGCCGCGATGACCACGAGATTTGCCTGGGTCGCGCCGGGAACGAATTTGATCAGGGCATCCTCGCGGGAAACCAGCCGCTTGATGACCGTCTCGGCACGTTGGCACCAGATATCCTCGCCGTAGCCCGCGAAACTGTCAGCGTTGGTGGCGGTCAGGGCGCTCAGGATGGAGTCCAGCGCCCCGTGGTTGTAATCGTTGTTGAATCGAATCATGATTTACTCCTTTGTCTCTGCGTTCAGCGCGTCCACCACGATGTCCGGGTAGGGGTTGGCGATCACGGTGCGGTAGGTGTGGTAGATCACCATGCCGGGCTTGCCGTTGGGGATTTTCTTCACCTGCTTCACCGCCGTCACGTCCACGGGGATGTTCTGCCCGCCCCCGGTTTCGGCGTAGTAGGCGGCCAGCTGCGCCGCCTGCGTAACGGTGTCGTCCGGGGGCGTAGTGCCGCCGCAGGAGATGATGACGTGGGAGCCGTGCACCTTGGAGGCATGGCACCAGATGTCGTCCTTCCGGGCAAGGCGGAAGGTCAGCTCGTCGTTCTGGCGGTTGTTCCGGCCGACGTAGATCGGGTAGCCGTCGGTGCTTTCAAACCGCATGGGCGGCAGCTTGGCCTGCTTCATGCGCTTTCGGTCGGTGTCGGGACGGAGATACCCGCCCTCCTGTAACTCCCGGCGAATTTCTTCCAGCTCCCCCTCAGTACCGGCGCGGTTCAGCTCCTCCAGCACGCTTTTCAGGTAGTCCAGCTCCAGCCGCCCCAGTTCCAGCTGCTTCGTCAGCTCTTTCTCCGCGTTTTTCATCCGGGCGTAGTCCTTATAATACTTGGCGGCGTTCTGGTTGGGGGAGAGAATGGGGGAAATGGGAATGTCCACCGGCCGCATTTCCTCGTCGTAGAAGTCCTCGCACTGAACGGTAGTCTGCCCCTTCACGATACGGTGGAGGTTGGCCGTGAGGATGTCCCCCAGCTGGCGCAGACGCTCCCGGTCGTAGGTGGCTTCCAGCTCCTTTTCCTGAATGGCCAGCTTTTTGGTCAGGCGGCTGCACAGATTCTGAACGGTCTTGCGCACGGCCTGACCCTTCTGCCGCATGGCGTCCTTCTGATCCCGGACGGTGTAGTACATATCCAGCAGCTTGCCAAAGGACTCGGCGCGGCGGCACTCGCCGTATTCCCGGATGGGGCAGAAGGCAAACTGCTTCGGCGTGCCGTCCGGGAGGGCGTAATAATAGGGTGCGGGGTGGCTTACGTGCTCGTGGAAGAACAGCGACAGCTTGTCGGCGGTCGTGTCCACGTCCAGCGAATCGATGCGGGCGTCCGTGCTTCCGGCGGCGTACAGCGCCGCCTCCCGGCACACCAGAGGGGACAGGCCGCCAACGGTGTCCATCAGCCGGTCGGCCAGAACGTCCGCGCCGGGGGCAGTGAGTATGTTTACATAACGCTGGACATCACCCTCCGGGGCACTGTCCAGCAGGTTCAGCTTCATGACCGGCTCCGGCGGCTGATACATGAGACCCGGCAGCGCTGCCCGCTTGGCGCTTTCGTCAAGGCCGATGCGCCGCAGGCAGTCCAGAATCCGCCCCTCAGGGGACAGTAGATACAGATTGCAGGTGCGCCCCATCAGCTCGGCTACCAGCGTCTTTTGCACCGGAAAGCCCATCTCGTCGGTGCAGTCGAAGCGGAACGATGCCGCCCGCTCCATGGGGGGCTGGGAAACTTCTGTCAGCTTTGCCCCCAGAAGGTGCTTGCGCAGAAGCATGCAGAACATGGGCGGCTGCGCCGGATTCTCCGGAGAAGCCGCCGTCAGATGCAGCCGGGGGGCGGCGGGGTTGGCAGCAAAAAGCAGCTTCTCCCGTCCCTCCTGGCAGCGCAGATGAACGATCACTGTGTCTCTGGCGGGCTGGTGGATTTTCTCCACCCGTGCGCCGATGCACCGCGTGCGGACTTCCTCCAGCACGGCAGATAAGAAAAAGGCATCAAATGCCATGATGCAGTCCTCCTGATTTACGTCTCCATAACGGCCTTGAACAGCTCGTTCAGCCGCTGGGTTTTCCCGGCGAGGTACAGTGCGCCGAACAGGGCTTCCAGACCGGTGGCCTTTGCATATTCGGCGGGGGTGGCGGATTTCGGCACCGCATGGACGTGAGCGTTTTTCCCCCGGCGATAGTAGGCAAGCTCCTCCTCGGTCAGCAGGGGCAGCAGCTTGTCCGCGAATTTTGCCTGAGACGTGGCCTTCACCATCTGAATGGTGTCATGGTGCAGCTGCCCCACGGTCTTTTCCCCCTGAGCGCAGAGGTAGCCCCGGCAGAGAATCTCAAACACGCAGTCCCCCATATGGGCAAGCCCCAGATTGGAAATGGCGTCGATCTCCGATTGGGGCAGGTTCATTTTGAAATAATTTTCCATAGCTTCTCCCGATTGACCAGAAATTGGGCGCAAAGCCCGGTGAACAGCCCGGTCAGAATACTAATGACGATCATCACCGGCAGGTAAACCGCCAGCGACACCGTCCCTGTCAGGGCAATCGCCATGGCCATCTGTCCGACAGAGTGGGCGACGGCGCCCAGGCATCCGGCGACCCAGAGCTGCTTCTTCGTAAGAATTTTCCGCAGGGCGATGGTCACGCCGATGGCGCAGACGCCCCCGGCGGCGGAGTACAGAATGGTGCTGAAATTCCCGGCGAACACCGCTCCCAGAAAAACGCGCACTGCCAGCACCGCCGCGCCCTCCTTCGGCCCCAGCACAAACACGGTGAACACCGTCACAATATTGGCAAGCCCCAGCTTCACGCCGGGGATGGGAACCGGGGAGGGAATCTGGGCTTCGATCATGAAAATGGTCAGGGCAATGGCGGCCAGCAGCGCCAGAAGCGTCATTTTTTTCGTTTTCAATCCGGCACCGCCTTTCCACGTGTCCTTATATCCGATACAGCCGTTTCCCGTTTTCCATGGTGGCGGCGCGGACTTCCTCCACGGAAATCCCCCGGATCTCTGCCAGACGCTCGGCCATGCGGTACAGCTTTCCGGGGTCGTTGCGTTTTCCCCGGAAGGGTTCCGGGGACATGTAGGGGCAGTCGGTTTCCAGAACGATGCGGTCCAAGGGAATGGCGGCGGCGGTCTCCACCGCTTTCCGGGCGTTTTTGAAGGTCAGGACACCGGTAAAGCCGATGTACCAGCCCCGGGCGATCAGCCATTTAGCCATTTCCGCCGAGCCGGAATAGCAGTGGAACACCCCCGTGACCTCCGGGAATTCTTCTGCAATGCGGATGCCGTCCTCGTGGGCTTCCCGCTCATGGACGATGACGGGCAGATTCAGTTCCAGCGCCAGCGCCATCTGGGCGCGGAACGCCGCCTGCTGACGCTCCCGCGGGATGTCCTCGTAATGGTAGTCAAGGCCAATCTCACCGATGGCCCTGATTTTGGGATTCAGTTTACATAATGTGCGGTATTCTTCCAGAGTGACATCGTTTACCTCGTCGGCAGCATCCGGGTGGGAGCCGACGGCGGCGTAGATATAATCATACCGGGACGCCAGAGCGGAAGCCGCCCGGGAGGACACGAGACTGCATCCGGGGTTCATCAGCAGCCCGATGCCCTGCTCCGGAAGGGCGGACAGAAGCGTTTCCCGGTCGGTGTCGAAGGCGCGGTCATCCATATGGGCGTGGGTATCAAACAGCATAAGCTCTCCTTACAATAAGCTACTCAATGACGGCCACCAGACAGCCGTCCATCTCCGTGACCCGGGGATCGTTCAGGGAGAAATCTGTCCCGTTGGGGTATCCCCGCAGCCCATCTCCGGTGCGCTTGACCTGCGCTTCCTTCAGTACCCAGAAGGTCAGCAGCGCCCGACGCTTGTCCGGCGCGGCATCGAACTGTACCCTTTCCCCGGGGGACAGGATTTTCTCCGCCAGGGCGAGTTTTACGTTCCGGTCAAGCTCCTCGGCGTCAATGCCAATCTCCCGACGGGACAGAGCGCAGAACGCATGTCGTGGGGTGTGGGAAATGGAAAAATGCCAGTCACTGCCGGGGAAATAGGGCTTTCCCCCTGCTTTTACGGCGATGGGCGGCAATTCATGCCCGGTTTCTTCCCGGTAGAGCGCCGCCAGCAGCGCCCGCCCCGCCTCGTGGCCGGTTCGTCCGGCGAGGGCGCAGGACGCGATTTTCACAGCGCGTCGATGATGTCGGATTCTGCCGGTTCCTTGGGGCGGCGGTTTTTCAGCCGGTCAACCAGAATGGCGATGCCCACGATCAGCACCAGCAGGCCGCACAGGCTTATGACGACCCGGGAGGTTGTCATGGGCAGAGCGATCAGCACCGCGCCCAGAATCGTGGTAATGACGGCGGGAAGAATGCCGTAATGATACCGGCCGGCGTTCAGAATGTCCTGAATGCCCCGGACGACCAGCAGAATACCGGCCAGACGTCCCAGCCCCGCGGCCAGCATCAGGGGGTTGCGCAGAAGCCACGCTCCCACGGCAAAGCAGCAGACGGCGGAAAGCACCTTCCCCACGGTGTCAAAGTGTCCGGCGATGGCGCTGACGGCGAACACGACGCCTGCGATCAGCAGTGCCCAGCCCAGAATCTGCGCCACAAGGGCGGAGGCGGAGTCCGGATGAATCAGCAGGATCAGACCCAGCACCATCAGCAGCACCGGGGTAGCGATCAGACGAATGACGGATAAAATAGTATCTTTCATAATAGAGTCACCTCTCTGAAACTCAGTATACCCCGAATCCGGGGCGGTGTCAATCGGGGAAAGCGGAAATCGGGGGCATTGCCCGACACGCACGACGCCCTCTCTTTTGATGGGGGCGGAAAACAGGAAATGGAGCGTATCAGTACAGATACGCTCCATTTCTTGTGTCAATATACGCACCCCCATTTACCTTCTCCGTCCTCGCTG
>ENA-UONS01001730-UONS01001730.1-human-gut-metagenome-genome-assembly--contig:-CS19-NODE-1730-length-18973-cov-4.186965_pt1 | contig 18973 bp, 12 predicted proteins | sample MGYA00242458_ERZ724005 | MGnify/ENA metagenome assembly ERZ724005
TAGTTGAACTCACTTTATAAAAATTTTAGGGACTGGTGGAGAAATCTGCCAGTCTTTTTTTCGAAAAATCTTGTTTTTCTTTCGTGTATCAAGTATACTACAAGGGATATGAAAAAACCGATAGGTAATGACTGGATCTATTTGTGCAGCAGGCTGGCTGCTGATCAGTCAATAAAATAGAAAGATTGAGGAGTTTTCGTTATGGCAAATCAGAATGCAAATGATAATGATACAAATGTAATAAATGTGGATAATAATAGCAGCAATGTCAATAGCAATAGAAATGATGATCATGATGCATATGAGAAGGTCTGCTATGTCTGCCGCAGACCAGAGAGCAAGGCAGGAAAGATGATCACAATCTCTCCGGATATTACTATCTGTAATGATTGTATGCAAAAAGCATTTAATCAGGTTAACAGTGGTAATTTCCCGAAAATGTTTGGAATCCCAGAGGGATTTCCATTTGCTGGTATGCCAGATGATCTGATGAATATGATGAGCGGCATGAATATGGGAATGCCGGAGAAACAAAAAATTAAGAAAAAGAAGCCAGATGATCAGGTAAAGCCAATTGACTTAAAGGCAATTCCGTCTCCGCATCAGATTCATGCAAGCTTAAACGAATATGTCGTAGGCCAAGAGCACGCAAAGAAGGTTATGTCTGTCGCTGTATATAATCACTATAAGAGAGTGGCAGCACTTCAGCAAAAAAAGGATGTTGAGATTGAAAAATCAAATATGCTTATGATTGGACCGACAGGAAGCGGTAAAACATATCTAGTTAAGACATTAGCGAAGCTTCTTGATGTGCCGCTTGCTATTGCAGATGCAACATCTCTTACGGAAGCTGGATATATCGGTGATGATATTGAGAGTGTTATCAGTAAGCTTCTTGCAGCAGCAGACAATGATGTAGAGAAAGCACAGACGGGAATTGTGTTTATTGATGAGATTGATAAGCTTGCAAGAAAAAGAGAGACAAATCATCGTGATGTAAATGGTGAGAGTGTTCAGCAGGGTCTGTTAAAGCTTCTTGAAGGTGCTGAGGTAGAAGTTCCTGTTGGTGCATCAAGCAAGAATGCGATGGTGCCTATGGTAACGGTAGATACGACTAATATTTTATTTATCTGTGGCGGCGCTTTTCCAGATCTTGATCAGGTCATTCGCGAGCGTCTGGCAAAGAAATCTTCGATGGGCTTTAATGCAGAGCTTAAAGATCACTATGATAATGAGAAGAATATTTTTCGCTATGTTGAGACAGAGGACCTTAGAAACTTTGGTATGATTCCAGAGTTTTTGGGACGTCTTCCGATTGTCTTTACATTGGATGCACTTGATGAGAAGATGCTGACAAGAATTTTGAGTGAGCCAAAGAATGCACTTTTAAAGCAGTACAGAGAGCTTCTTGCAATGGATGAAGTAGATCTTATATTTGAGCCGGATGCACTTGAGGCAATTGCTGCAAAGGCATTAAAAAAGGATACGGGAGCCAGAGCGCTTCGTGCCATTATTGAAGATTTTATGCTCGATATCATGTATGAGATTCCAAAGGATGATAATATTGGCCGTGTACGTATTACACGCGCTTACGTGGAGCATACAGGCGGACCTGTTATAGAACTTAGAGGACAGGAACCGCTTAGACTGGCGAGTGAAAACTGATCTATAAAAATATAATCCATATAATAAGAAAAAGGTGTCAAAACAGTTTAAAGTCTGTTTTTGACACCTTATTTTTAATTATTTGCTTCGTGTTCTGATTTGCTTTTCTTTCGATATGCACTCGGAGAGAGACCTGTAATTTTCTTAAATGTCTGTGAGAAATAGCCGGATGAAGCAAATCCACAGGAACTGCTAATTACAGACATAGAATAATCAGTTGTGGCCAGCAATTTTTCAGCTTTTTTGACCCGTGCCTGCATAAGATAATTGATTGGAGAAATGCCATATTCATTAGTAAATGCATGAACAAGATAATATTTGTTGACATGAGAAAATCTTGCCAACTGTTCTAGTGTGATATCTTCCTCACAGTTTTGGTTGAGATACCGGCGTACAGAATCACATAGGTGAGAAGCTTTCTTGTTTGCTGGAGTAAGAATTGTTGAGAAATTTGTCTGGCGTCCAAAAAGAACAATAAGAATTTCCATTAAATCCTGACATATAGCTTCATGCCCAGGTGCACGTGTTTCAATTTCTTTTAGCATCATCTGTAAATAGAAAACCATCGTATCCTTAATTTCTTTAAAATTAACAATACAAAAATTAGAATGATCATTTTCAGAGGAAAGTTCCAGACCTTCAATGCCAAGTACAATATATTTCATTGGATGGGAGTGAAGTCCAAGCTCAGTGTGTGAAATATTTGGATTGATGATAATTAAGTCATTTGCTTTAACAGGGAAGATTTTGTCTTCTACCTGAAACTGTCCAATGCCTTCAAGAACATAAAAAAGCTCAGAACAATAGTGCGTATGAGGTGTGCTAAGCCAGTCGCCGCTGTAGGTAGCGGAGGAAATATAAAGAAGCTTAGCCTTGTTTCGGATTAAATATTCTTTTGTAATTGAGATGTCGTAACGTTCATCTGCCATAAAATCTCCTTTCAGTGAAAAAGAATCGTCGTAATGCTATGATAGCATAGAAAAAAAGAAAAGTTTATAATAAATTGTTATAAATTTAAAGAATATTGCTGAGCAATATCAATAAAGTAAAAAGGAAAAACTGTTAAAATATACGATAAAATAGTATTTTACCCTAAGAAAGAATATAAAATGCTGAAAAATATAGACGTGAAATCACAAAAAAACGCTTGAAATAGCAAGATAATAACAAAACAGAGCAATATAAAAGTAGAAATAAGGAGATGGGAAAGTTATAATAAGATCATCAAGAACAGAAAAACAAATTTTTAAGGAGGAATTTATTATGAGAAAGAAATTAACAGCAGTCCTTCCGGCAGCAGCTATGTTTGCATATGCGCTTGCAGGAACTACGGGAATTGCACAGAATGTTTACGCAGCGGATGAAGAGGAGACATTAACAGTATGGTGTTGGGATCCTACATTCAACGTATATGCAATGAAGCAGGCTGAGGCTGCATACCAGAAGGATCACCCGAATTTCAAGCTTGACATTCAGGAGAAGGTTTACTCTGATATTGAGCAGAGCCTGATTACAGCAGCAGAGGCTGGTACATATGATACACTGCCAGATATCTTTTTAATGCAGGATTATTCTTTCCATAAGAATGTAACTAATTATCCGGAGATTTTCACTGAGTTAACAGATTCAGGAATTGATTTTTCACAGTTCTCAGCAGGTAAGCTGGCAGACTCTACAGTAGATGAAAAGAATTATGGTGTTCCGTTTGATAATGGTGCGACCATCATGGCAATTCGTTCTGATATGGTAGAGAAGGCTGGACTTAAGGTAGAAGATTTCATGGATACTACATGGTCTGAATTTATCGAGCTGGCAAAGAAGGTAGTAGAAGCAAATGATGTTCCGATGCTGACAAGCTCAGGCGGTTCAGAGATCGTAATTGAGATGCTGCAGTCTGCAGGCGCATCTCCGATTGTAGATGGCGAAGTTAAACTTGTAGATAACGAAGCACTGAAGGCAGCAATTGAAGTATATAAGCAACTGATCGACGAGGGTATCATGGTAGACTACACTGACTGGGATCAGTATATCGCTTCCATGAACAAGGGAACAGCAGCAGGCGTTATTCAGGGATGCTGGATCATGTCTTCCATTCAGGCAGCAGAGGATCAGTCTGGTAAGTGGGCGATCGTAAATATGCCGGCACTTGATGATATCGAGGGAGCAACAAACTACGCAAACTGTGGCGGTGCGAGCTGGGCAGTATCTTCTAACTGCAAGAATACAGAACTTGCTTTTGATTTCTTGAACTCTACTTTTGGCGCAGATGTTGATCTTTACGATGATCTGCTTGTAAATGCAGGTGCAATCGCAAGTTATCTGCCAGCTGCAGAGTCTGATGTATACAATGAGACTTCTGATTTCTACGGCGGACAGGCTGTATATAAGGATATCGTTGAATTTGCAGGACAGGTTCCGGGAATTGATTATGGCGCATATTATTCTGATATCAGAAGTGCACTGACGGATGCTGTTACAAATGTGGTTCAGAATGATGCTGACATTGATGAAGAGATTCAGAATGCACAGGATACCGTTGAGTTTAACATTAGCGAGTAATTAAGGAAATTCTGGTACCGGGAATGCAGTGCGTTCCCGGTATATTTTTATCACCATATTTGCCATAAAAATTGAATTTCTGCTTTAATACAGACATCTACAGAAAGCATTTTTGCATGGCTCTGAATAATTACAAAATAGAAAGGCGTGGTTAACGTGAAAAGACAAAAAACAAAGATGAGCCTGGAAAAAAGACATAATCTTACAGGATGGTTTTTCTTAATTCCAGCCGCACTTCTCATTTTTATATTCTGCTTTTATCCGATGGTGCAGGCATTTGTGCTTTCTTTTTCAAAAAAGGGTACAGGTGGTGCAAGCACTTTTGCAGGATTGGCAAATTATAAGAGAATCTTGAAAGATAAAACATTCCAACAATGCTTGTTTAATACTGTATTTTACTTTTTGATCCAAGTGCCGATTATGTTAATTTTGGCACTTTGTCTTGCTCAGCTTCTGAATAATCCAAAGATTAAAGGAAAAAGTATTTTCCGTACATTGATTTTCCTTCCATGTGCGACATCACTTGTATCATATTCTATGATTTTCAAATCCTTGTTTGCACAGGATGGTCTTGTTAACAATGTTATTGCAGCGATTGGTTTGACACCAGTAAATTGGTTCCAGGATGCATGGGCAGCACGCTTTGTAATTGTAATTGCATTGATTTGGCGATGGACTGGCTACAATATGGTATTTTATCTTGCTGGATTGCAGAATATTGATTATTCAGTCTATGAGGCAAGCTACATTGACGGTGCAAGTCCATTCAAGCAGTTTACACGTATCACCATTCCACTGTTAAAGCCGACCATTTTGTTAACTGCAATTATGTCCACATCAGGAACATTGCAGTTGTTTGATGAGTCAGTGAACCTGACGGGCGGAGGTCCAGGAAAATCGACTATGACACTGGCACATTATGTTTATAATATTTCCTTTGTAGAGACACCAAAATTTAATTATGCCGCAGCAATTTCGGTATTTATTTTGGTAAGCGTGGCAATTCTGTCAGCGATTCAGATGAAAGTAGGTGATAAACGTGACTAAAGTAAAAACAACAATATCCTATGTGATTTTGGTTCTTGCAAGTTTTCTGTCAGCGTTTCCTCTATATTATATGATATCAGGTGCGACAAACGCCAGCATCGACATTGTTAGAGGAAAACTGATTCCTGGAACTCATCTGTTGGAAAATTATAGGACATTGATTGAGACACAAAATTTAGGTCTTGCAATGTTTAACTCTTTTAGAAATGCGATTGTAATAACGGTAATCTCACTTCTTGTCTGCTCAATTGCAGGTTACGGTTTTGAGATTTATCATGATAAGGGAAAGGATATTTTAATGAATATCCTTCTGCTTGCAATGATGCTTCCGTTTGTTGCTATTATGATTCCATTATTTAAGCTGTTTGCATCATGGAAGCTTGTAAATACTTGGATTGCACTAGCATTGCCTTCTATTTCGACGCCATTTTTGATTATGATGTTTCGTCAGGCAGCAAGATCTTTCCCTCATGATATTATTGAGGCTGCACGATTAGAGGGATTAAGCGAGATTAAGATTTTCTTTACGATGTTTATTCCTGTTATGAAATCTACCTATGGTGCAGCTATGACGGTAACATTTATGAATGCATGGAACAATTATCTGTGGCCAACAATTATCCTTCAGGATAAAAATGAGGTTACAATGCCGATGTTAGTAGCAAATTTAAAGAGTGGCTATAGTGTAGATTACGGAATGCTGATGTTAGGTGTACTGATCTGTACACTGCCGACAGCGATTATTTTCCTTTGTTTGCAGAAGAGCTTTGCAAATGGAATTGCAGGAGCAGTAAAATAATGAAAAATAAGTATTGTCTGTATGAAAAAGATTGGCAAAAGGCAAAGGCTGAGCTTTTGCTGGCAAAAAACTTTGGTCTGATTCTTGACGACAGTTTAGAAGCGTTAGAAGAGCGCCGCAAAGAAAAAAATGAAGAGAACAGGCATAAGCAGGAAAAAGGGGAACTGTTTTATGGGCCATGTTTTTATACGCCACCGATGTATCTTCAATATGAGCTGACAAGATTTCGCCTAGATTTTGTACAGCCATCTGAAAAAATCAAACAGCTGGGTGTTTGTCCATCCTTTACACGGGAAGAAAGACTGAATTTTTATGAAAATAATCATGATCTTTTTGGACGTTACCATGGAGATTATTTCCCATTTGAGGATGTAGAGCAGATCATTGAGAAAAGATTGAGAGAGGAAGCATATGACAAACTCATTCAAAACATATTATGTCAGTCAGATTGACGGAAATGATACAAATGATGGTTTGAGCAAATCATCTGCATTTGCAACTTTGTTTGCCATTAACCGTTTGACGCTGAAGCCAGGAGATCGTGTGCTTTTAGCCAGGGGATCTGTTTTTGAAGGACAGTTTTTACAGATCAAAGACAGTGGAACAAAAGAATCTCCGATTGAGATTGGTGCATATTTGCCAGAGAGCGGCGAGAAATTTTATGAGGAAGTATTGCCGGTGATTGCAGCAAATGGACAGGGAATCTGGTATCAGGATTATGGCACAGAATTAGATTCGCCAACACATGTGTATCAGGGATATGTGTCATCAGCAGTGCTGCTGTACGATGCAGAATATATCTGGATTCATGATATTGAGATTACAAACAGTGCAGAGAACATCATTGGAGAAACATATAGTGCACCTTATAAGATGAATCGTACGGGAGTTGCTGTTACTGCAAGGGACAAGGGAGTAAGAAGTGGTATTCACCTGCAGAATCTTTATGTTCATGACGTTAATGGAAATGTTTACGATAAGCATATGAATAATGGCGGCATTTACATGACAGCATTAAAGCCGGCAAATGAAGATATTACAGGCGCAGCTCGTTTTTGTGATATTACAGTAGAAAGCTGCTTTGTCTACCGGACAAGTCGCTGGGGAATTGCAGTTGGATATACATATGCACATGATAAATTTCAGGGAGCTATATTGGACGAAGTAGCATTCCTTAAGTATGGTCATGAACATGTGGTGATTCGCAATAATTATGTCAAGGAAGCAGGCGGAGATGGCATTACAGCTATGTATGCGCTTCGTCCGCTTGTGGAACACAATATGACGGATTGTGTAGCACAGGAAATTAATGATCGTATTTATTGTTGTCCAAAAAATCGTGCAGGAAAGGTAGCGGCAGCCATTTGGCCATGGAAATGTAAGGATGCGCTGTTTCGTTACAATGAAGCAGCGGATACGAGATTAAATCAGGATGGAATGGCTTATGATGCAGATTCTGGAGATGGAACGACATATGAATATAATTACAGCAGACAAAATGAAGGCGGATGTGTGATGTTTTGTCTTGATGAAGCAATTCATAATACTTTCAGTCACAATGTAAGTTATGATGATCTTGGAGGAACAATAAGTCCATCCTTGAATCCTGATGCATTGCTTTCTCATAATATTTTCTATGTCAGAGAAGGTGTTCCATTTGTGAGAAATCAGATGGGCGGCGGAAACTATATTGAGGAAGAAAACCAGATTATTGTGTTGAAATAAGAGCAGTAAAACAAAAAGAGAATGAGAAAATTTTCGATAGGAGGATAACGTAAGATGAGCCAGACAAAGGGAAGAGTTACGATTCCGACCAATCTAGACGTTGTACCAGAAACAATTGAACTAATGAAACGCTGGGGAGCGGATGCAATACGTGACTGTGATGGAACTGAATTTCCAGAGGAATTGACAAAAACGGGTGCAAAAATTTATGCGACTTATTATACAACAAGAAAAGATAATGAGTGGGCAAAGGCAAATCCAGATGAGGTGCAGCAGTGCTATGTGATGACAGCCTTTTATACAGCGGTTGACAAAGAACTTTCCATCCCGCTTATGAAGGGAATATCAGATGAACTGATGAAGGTCAATACAAGAGATGATATCAAAAGATGGTGGGAAGTTATTGATCGTTCAACAGGTGAGATCGTGCCGACAACGAATTGGAATTATCAGGAAGAGACTGGCTGTGTGGTGATCTGTGACGCTGTGCCATTCCATGAATATACGGTTAGCTTTTTAGCATATATTATCTGGGACCCAGTTCATATGTATAATGCAGTAACAAATGAATGGAAGGATTTTGAGCATCAGATTACTTTTGATGTGCGCCAGCCAAAGACACATAAGTATTCATTAGAGCGTCTTCGCAAGTATTGTGAAGAACATCCATATGTGAATGTTATTCGTTATACAACATTTTTCCATCAGTTTACTCTTATGTTTGACGAGTTAAAGAGAGAAAAATATGTGGATTGGTATGGTTATTCTGCATCAGTCAGTCCTTATATTTTAGAGCAGTTTGAAAAAGAGGTGGGTTATCCATTCCGTCCGGAGTATATAATCGATCAGGGCTATTATAATAACCAGTATCGCGTTCCGAGCAAGGAATTTAAAGATTTCCAGGCATTCCAGCGCAGAGAAGTAGCAAAGCTGGCAAAGGAAATGGTAGATATTACTCACGAGTGCGGTAAAGAAGCCATGATGTTTTTAGGCGATCATTGGATTGGAACAGAACCGTTTATGGAAGAGTTTGCTACAATTGGACTCGATGCAGTTGTAGGAAGCGTTGGAAATGGAAGTACATTGCGTCTGATTTCTGATATTAAGGGCGTAAAATATACAGAAGGCCGTTTCCTGCCTTACTTCTTCCCAGATACATTCCATGAGAATGGAGATCCAGTGAAGGAAGCAAAGGAAAACTGGATTACAGCAAGACGTGCTATTTTAAGAAAACCGATTGATCGCATCGGATATGGCGGCTACTTAAAACTGACACTCGATTTCCCTGAATTTTTACAGTATGTTGAGGATGTATGTAATGAGTTTCGTGAGTTATATGAAAATGCAAAGGGAACGACACCATATTGCGTGAAAAAGGTGGCAGTGCTCAATAGTTGGGGCAAGATTCGTAGCTGGGGATGTCATATGGTACATCATGCGCTGTATCAGAAGCAAAATTATAGCTATGCTGGAATTATTGAGGCACTTAGCGGAGCACCATTTGATGTTTGCTTCATTTCATTTGATGATATTCTTCAAAATCCGCATATATTAAAGGATATTGATGTTATTATCAATGTTGGAGATGGTGACACAGCTCATACTGGTGGAAGTGTTTGGGAAAATCCCCAAATCTCATCTGCAATTCGTGAATTTGTTTACAATGGAGGTGGATTTATTGGTGTTGGTGAACCATCTGGTCATCAATTCTTACAGCTGGCGGATTTGATTGGTGTTGAGAAAGAGACAGGATTTACTTTGAATTACGATAAGTATAACTGGGAAGAACATCAGGATCATTTCATTCTTGCCGATACAACAAAGCCGGTAGACTTTGGAGAGGGAAAGAAGAGTATGTACGCATATGCCGGTACAGAAATTCTTGTACAGCGTGAAAAGGAAGTACAGATGGCTGTAAATGAGTTTGGTAAGGGTCGAAGCGTATATATTAGCGGTCTGCCATATAATTTTGAGAACAGCCGTATCTTATATCGAAGCATTTTGTGGAGTGCGCATGGTGAGGCTGTTTTAAATCAGTGGTTTAGCACAAACTTTAATGTAGAAGTCCATGCTTATGTAAAGAATGGAAAATTCTGCGTGGTGAATAATACTTATGAGCCACAGAAGACTACTGTTTACCGCGGTGACAAAAGCAGCTTTGAGTTGGAAATGGCGCCGAATGAGATTAAGTGGTACATGATTTAACAAAATAATAAAAAGACTTTCTAAAACAATCATAACGTACATATGCTAGTATGACGAGATTTGTTTTAGGGAGTCTTTTTTGAACTGTCAGGATCAGATTTATTCAGAGGAATATATTGATTTTATTGGGAATCGAAGTCTTATTGAGTCAAAGTATACGCTTGATTGCAAACAACCATTAGGTGCTAGGTTTGCATCTCTTTACCTGAAGCTTTCGGATGGATATGAAGATGGAACTGTCTATGGCTATTATAACATTCCAAAGCTGTTTGGTTTGCAGGATACAGGAAGTATGGAATCATCTGGTATTTTGCAGGTAAGGGAAAATCCATATCTTAAGCTTGATGGAAGTGGTGTTTTGATTGGATTTGTGGATACGGGAATTGATTATGCAGGTTCCATTTTTCTAAAACAAGATGGAACAACTAGAGTAACAGCAATCTGGGATCAGACAATACCGGCCGGAAGCCCAATCAGACTGCCTGCGCAGCCAGAGCTTCCAGAGACGCCAGAGAACATTACAAGAACGCCGGAAGGATTTTTATATGGAAGCGAATTTACGCATGAGCAGTTAAACGCAGTAGTAAAAATGGCAGATGCTTATGAAGGAATTTCGTCAAGGGATGAAAATGGGCATGGAACTTTTTTGGCTTCTATAGCGGCAGGAAATGAGCTGCCAGATGGAAGCTTTACTGGTGCAGCGCCAAAAGCAGATATTGCAATGGTAAAGTTAAAGCCTGCTAAGAATCGTTTGCGAGCTTATTATCAGATTAAAGAGGATGCGGTGGCCTATCAGGAAAATGATATTATGGCAGGTGTTCTTTATCTTGTATCGCTGGCAAAGAAGCGTCAACAGCCACTTGTGATTTGTCTGGGACTGGGAACGAATGCTGGATCACATCGAGGCGGCTTGCCGCTTGCAAGAATGCTTGAAGAGCTTGGAAGTTCAGTTGGCATCATAATTGTGGCAGGAACAGGAAATGAGACATCAAGAGGTCATCATTTTGAAGGACAAATTTCATCAGAAAGCGGATATGAGGATGTAGAGATCCGTGTGGCAGAGGGAGAGAATGGCTTCTTTCTTGAATTGTGGGCAAGTGCACCAGAAACATATTCAATTGCGATACGTTCTCCGAATGGAGAAGTAATTCCAAGAATATATGTGAGGCCAGGGCGCATTGAAATTTTAAATTTTGCACTGGCACAGACAAGAGTAGAGGTTTCTTACAGACTCTCTGTTACGGGAACAGGTGAGTTTCTTGCACTGCTTCGTTTTATCAATATTACACCAGGTGTCTGGACAGTACGTGTATATAATGATCTTTTTATAACAGGTCATTATCATATGTGGCTTCCGATAGAATCATTTTTGAGGCAGGATACTGTATTCCTTCGTCCTTCAGAATTTATAACGCTTACTTCGCCGTCTGATGCAGCAAATGTGATTTCAGTCAGCAATTACAATTATCAAAATAATAGTGTTTACTTGTATTCAGGGCGTGGCTATACTACAGATGGAAGGATTTGTCCGGATTTGGCGGCGCCTGGCGTTGGAATTGAAGGCTTTACATCGTCATTATCAGGTGTGGGAAATGAACTTCGTCGTGTGCAAAGAAGTGGTTCAAGTGTCGCAGCAGCACATATGGCGGGTGCAGCGGCATTATTTTGTCAGTGGACAAGAGAAAGTGGGATTCACTATTTTAGCAGTACAGACGTAAAGACGTATTTTATAAGAGGTGCAAAAAGAGATTCATCGAGAACATATCCTAATAGGGAATGGGGATTTGGAACGCTTGATTTGTATGGTGTTTTTAGAAATCTTCAGACGCAGATTTTCTGAAGTCGTTATAATTCACGCGTAATGTGAACTGTAACCTGAATTCTAGTAAAAAAATACTGTACAGATTCGAGAAAAAGAGGTATAATGTTAACAGATATTTCGGTAAAAATGGCGAAAAATCTGTTAAAAAGAAAAATTATTATGCATCAGACGAAAGGGATGAAAGGAGATGCAGAATCAGATAAAGGAATATGTGGCACAATATGAAAAGGAAGTTCGAAAACTGGCAGATCAGTTAAGAAATGAGTGCATGCCACAGCCGACAGAGGAACTTTTTAGCGAATTTGAAACAAATGGAAACCGTATACGCTATGAGGCTGTATACTTTGGAAGAAGAAAGTTTTTATCAGTACTTGGTCTTGCAAGTGTGATATGGCGTGAAAAAGAAGATATTCAAAAGTTAGAAGAAGTAATACGAGAAATTTGTGCAGAGGAGTGTTGGGCACTTCCGGCACACGTGAAAAGAAAGGAAAATCCTAATTGGAGAGGTGTAATCGATCTTTTTGCAAGTGAAACAGGTCAGACACTTGCACATATTATAACTCTTTTAAAGGATGAGCTTTCAGAAGATGTGATTGCGCTTGCGCAAAACGAAGTGAAGGCTCGTATTCTTAAGCCATTTATAGAGTCGAAGGTGCCATATGCAAGCTGGGAACAGGCAACGAATAATTGGAATGCTGTTTGCTGTGGTAATGTGGGAAGTGCAGCTCTTCTTCTTATGAAGGAAGGAACAGAAAAGAAAAAACTGTTAGAACGACTTAATTATGCACTGGAAAATTATTATTTAGAAGGCTTTGGCATGGATGGTGCATGTCAGGAGGGCCTTGGTTATTGGGTATATGGTTTTACGTATTTTACATTATTTGCATTAGCACAAAGAGAATACGATCCATCAAAGGATCTGATGGCATCTGAAAAGGTAAATGCGATAGCTCATTTTCAACAGAAGTGTTATTTTGCCGGTGGTCGTACTGTCAGCTTTTCAGATGGTGATTCAAGAGGAACATATCCGATGGGACTTACATGTTGTCTGGCAGATCAGTACAGTGATATTCGTTTCCCAGATACATCATATGTACAAAAGCTGGATGGAGACAGCTGTTGGAGATCGGATGGCATATACTGGAGCTGGTATTGGACGCATCGCTATTTAGACGATGTACAAAATAAAAAGGCAGAAGAACCAAAGCCGTTAGAACAAAGCGGTGCTTGTGTTTTACAGGATGCGCAGTGGTGTATTTTAAGAGGTGCAAAACAAACAGCTGTTATTGCAAAGGGTGGAAATAATGGTGAACCACATAATCATAATGATGTTGGAAGTTTTCATTACCTGGTAGACGGAGAAGCCTTTTTGGATGATTTAGGCGCTGGAGAATATACAAAGGATTATTTTTCTGAAAAACGTTATGAGGTTTTCTGTAATAGAGGCGAAAGCCACAATATTCCGATCATTGGAGATGTTGATCAAAAGGCAGGAAAGGAATATTGTGCCGACAGATTTGAATTAACGAAAGATCGTAATATTTTGATTTCATTTGCAAAGGCATATGGAATTGAAGCACAGAAGGTATACCGTGAGATTTGGCTAGATGAAAATACGGGAAAACTTACTGTATGTGATTATATTCAGTGCAGACCGGGTGTTGAAGTTCATGAAAATCTTGTTACCAGACTGCCTGTAAGTGTTGAAAATGATAGTGTCGTAATTCATGGAGAAAAGCATTGTGTTATTTTACATGCAGAGGGACGCAATGGTGAATTTAAAATCAAAACAGTAGAACATTCTAACCATCAAGGTATCTTGGAGAATATTAATGTTATTCGCTGGGAAGTTTGCTGTGATGAACCTCAAAACAGCAAAATTGGTATTGCAGACAGCAAAATTTGTCTACACATAACAGAATAAAACTAGTATAATTGAATGGGCAGGTAGTAACCTGCCTATTCTTTTAAAAAATGGGAGAAATAAATGAGAAGGCAGCAGTTAAAAACAAGAATAAGTGCACTTCTTATGGCTGTTTCACTTTCTGTAGTGGGAAGCTTTGCTGGAGTAAAAACAATACCAGCAGCAGAAGAAATGAGCACAACCGACATTAGCTTGTATCAGAAAGAGAATCAGACGCAAGAGAAAATCGAAGTGCAGACTGAGACTAGTCCACAGCTAGAAACTTCAGCAGCAATAACAGAAAGTCCACAGTCGGAAAGCATACAGCCAGAGAGTACACAACCGGAAAGTACATCGTTAGAGACTGAGTCAACGATAGAAACAGCTTCTGAACATGAAGAAACAACAGTAGGAGAAGATGTAAGTGAAACAATAACTGAAACAGCTATTGAAACGACAGTAGAAGAATCTCCTGAAGAATCATCTGGAGAAAATATATTTGCAGAAGAATCTTCTGAGGAAGTATCATCGGAAGAAATGACAGAAGAGGAGTCAACTGAGGAAATAGAAGAGGAAACTACTGAGTTTGAATATGGAATTGACTTTTTAGATCTTGGAGATGTGACTCAGATTATTCAAATTTTATCATGTCGGATAGAGGGAAGTCAAGTCATTGTCAAGGGAAAGCTTAACCATAAGTTTAAGACAGCAGATGAGAAATTGTATCTGTTTGAGGAGCCGATGTATCAAAAAGACATTACAGGCAGTCCGATTGCAGATGTGAAAAAAGAAGATACGTTTGAATTTTCTGTTCCGCTGAATAATAATACAGCACAGTCAAAGTTGTATTCTAAATTTTTTGTTGGAATGAAATTTAGGGATGGTACGTACCAGGCATTGAGTGATGGATGCTTTATTACAAATCCAGAAGCATTGGCAGAAAATCAGTCATCATATCCGCAGGCAAGAAGCAAAAAAGGGCTCCTCACAGATACTGTTTTTGGAACAGATATTGAAGAATTAGGCCTTAGTTATACAAATGTAAATATTATAATGAATGAGCTAATTAATGGCAGCGGATATTCTTATACATATAATGGGAAAACATATCAGTATTCGTCAAATTGTATTGCTAAGTTAGATCAAACACTTCTTATGTACGACCGAAATAATATTATTGTGAATGCGATTTTATTATGGCAGCCAGATCAAAATCCACATAGCTTTGGCTATCCTGGTGCAAATGCATCAATTGGTGCATATCATGGATGGAACGTTGTCTCAAAGGAAGGAATTGAATGTATTTCAGCAGCAATTCATTTTCTTGGTGAACGATATGGCAGAAGTGATCATGCATATGGACATATTGCAAGCTGGACAGTTGGAAATGAGGTTAATGCAGATACCTCGTGGAATTATACAGGTCACCAGTCAGCGCCGGATTATGCATATATTTATACCAATATGATGAGAATTACAAGCCAGGCAGTGAAAAGCAGCTGTGCACATGCGCGAATTTTTATGTCATTAGACATGTATTGGCATGGTGTGTCTGGAGGAACACGTTATGATGGAAAAGAGCTAATTGACTATGTCAACACTTACATGAAGGCAGAGGGTGATATTGAATGGGGAGTAGCATTCCATCCCTATGGAAATCCGCTTACGGAGGCAGAGTGGTGGAATGATAATGCAACCTTTAATGAAAATGCGATTTTTATTTCAATGGAGAATATTTCAGTTTTAACTGGATATCTGTGTAAAAATGGATTGCGAAATCCAGATGGCTCCGTAAAGCATGTGATATTGTCTGAGCAGGGATATACATCACATTCGTTTAACCAGGGAAATGTAGAGTGGAAGCAGGCAGCGGCACTTGCTTATGCGTATTATGTGACTGAAGCTAACCCTTATATTGATGCATTTATTGCAATGAGAGAAGTAGATGCGAAGCCGGAGGCAGATGCGGGAATACATCAGGGCCTTTGGTATAATGATGAAAATAAGGCATGGTGTACATTTGCAAAGAAGCCTGCGTGGACTGTGTGGAAATACATTGATACAGATCAATCATTTGCGTATACAGATTCACTTGCATCGCTTGTTGGATTGCCGTCATTTTCATCTGTATATGGTTCTGTAATGGCGTCAAAAAACAGGAGTGCAGATTTAGGTACCGGCGGATATGCCGCGTCATGTAATGTTGGAACGACTCTTATGAATGGCTGGTATGGTGAGTATGGATTAACTTCCTGCAGTGCAGATAGCCAGAAGATTGCCGTAAATGCAGGAGCAAACAGTCCATTCACATATGCAGGAATTGCACGAACAGGAAATGTTGATTTTTCTTCACAGCGTTATTTTTGTTTTAATATTTCAGGAACGGCTGGAGATAATCAAAATTTGAGAGTGCGCATGCGTTTTACAAGCGGTCAGGACACACTTGAAACGGAGCTTGCACTGAAAAAGAATGTAAATCAGATGATATATGCTGATCTTGGAAACTGGAAGGGAAAAAGCAATGTTTCTAAGATTCAGATTTGGGTGCAGCAGGATGGAACTGAAAAATGGCAGAATGGAAGCTTTACAATTCAGAATGTATGCCAAAGCAGTAGTATAAGTACAACATCAGCACCGTCACTTACAATTACAGAATCGGGATACACAGGAGTAACTCAAGATGCATTTACAGCATACTGCAAGATGAGCGGAACAAAGCCGGTTGCAAGAGTAGAATATAGTGCATGGAATATTGCATTTAGCACAGAGAAAACAGTTACAAAGCAGGGAAGCATTTCTGGTGGATATTCTCAGTGCAGTTTCTCAATTTCTGAGTTTGGATGGAGAACAGGTGCATATGGTGTTAGAATTGTGGCATATGATACGGACAATGTAGCTTCAAAGCCAGTGCTAGTTAGTGTTACTGTGAAGGGTGCAGCAGAGGCACTTGTTATTTACAATGTTTATACAACAGATATTTCTTATAATGGATTTACACTTACAGTAGAAGCAGCCAGTGATTATGGTCTTTCTGGAAATTCTTCTGTAGCAGTATGGAGCAGTACCGCAGGACAGGCAAAGACTCTTGTATGGTATCCGCTTCAGTTTGTAAATGGACGGGCAAGTGTTCGCGTAAATATTTCAAATCATGGAAATTATAGAGGTGAATACAATTGTCATGCGTATGTTACTGATAATAGGGGAACAAAAAAGCTGTATGCATTAACAGCATCTGTTCCTACGCCAGTTCCTAAGATTACATCAGCATCTGTAACGGAAGTTAGTGCTTTGGGATATCAGGTGAATGCAAACTTTGATTGTCCGAATGGTGTGTCAAAGGCAGAGATGAAAACATGGACAGACAAACTTGGCTTAGGCGCTGCAGTGACAACGAATATGACGGTCAATGGATCAAGTGTAATGGCATATGTAATGACATCTGCTCATCAAAATAAAAGTGGAACTTATCATTCTGTTATTTATTTGTATGATAAAGCAGGAAATTGCGTAACGCGAACACTTGATGTTCAGATTCCAGAGGATTTGGAGCGAGAAAGCGGAAAACCGCAAATTACAGCTTCATGTACACAGACAAATTCCGATAATTATCGAATTTCGTTCCAGTATAGTACACTTTTTGGTGTAAATGCGATTCGCGTTGCAACATGGACAGCAGAGAATGGTCAGGATGATCTTGTTTGGAGAGATATAAATTATAATCCATCAACAAAGTCAGGATACATTGATCTTCCGGCAAAAGATAAAAAGGGAGGCCCATATATTAATGATGTGTATATATGGGATTACGCTGGACAGTTTAGTATGTATCGTGTTATTACGAATACACCTTCTAAAATGCCAAAAATTGTTAAGATTACAGTATCAGAAGTGAGCAGTACTGGATATCGTGTAACGGCTCAGATCGAGGCTTCAAGAGGAATATCGAAAGTGCTGATGCCGACATGGACAGAGGCAAATGGTCAGGATGATTTAGTTTGGCATCAGGCAAGTGTTTCACAGAATACTGCAACATGTTATATCCGTACGTCAGATCATAAAAATGAGTATGGAACCTATATTACACATGTTTATGTATATGATGCGGATGGAGATATTGCACTTGAAGGAACGTATGTGCCACTTGACCAGAATACACAAAATGGCTATACAGGTTTGCTTCTTCGTGATGGAAAATGGAAGTATTATCAGAATGGAGCGTTAGAGGAAAATTATATAGGACTTGTAAGCAATGGTGGAAGCTGGTATTATGTAGAGCGAGCAGAGGTGAACTGGAATTATACAGGATTGACCTACTACGAGGGCAGTTGGTACTATGTGAGAGCAGGTGTTGTTGACTGGTTATATACTGGATTGTGCTTACATGATGGTGCTTGGTATTATATAAAAAATGGTTTATTAGATTGGTCTTACACCGGATTGTGTTTCCACAGCAAAGTCTGGTATTACATTAAGAATGGTCAGATAAACTGGAATTATACTGGTCCATGTCAGTATAATGGAGAGTGTTATTATGTAGAAAATGGTGTGTTGAATTGGAGCCATGATTTGAATAACGATAGTGGAAAGACATATGCATCTGTTCTTGTAGAACCAGATGTAGATAATCAGAAGGCAGCAGCGATATTGGAAGAGAAGGCAATTATGATTGAAGAGGATCATGCACAGCCGACAGTTTTTACGGCACAGTCAGAACCAGAAGTAAAAGTGCCACTACAATCAGAAATGCCATCAGAGGCAGATGCAACACTACCAGTGCAATCAGATAAACAGCAGATTGAATTGAATTGGTTTGTTATTATTGTAAAAACATTTCTTTCATACATTAAAGAGTGTATTGGTATGTAATCTGGAGCAACAATAAAATATTAGCAATATAAAACGTCAGGAAGCAATTGGAAATACAATAGCTCCTGACGTTTTATCTATGCTTTTCACTATATTGTTATGATTTCTTAAATGAAGCAACATCATCTTTTGTGCAGCCCTCTTTTGAATATCGCGCTTTTTCATAAAGGGCATGCAGAAGATGTGTGCGCTCATCATCTGGCAGTTTTGCATACTGTTCAAGCTCCAGAGGAGTCAGTGATACAGGAATGGAATTGCCAGCCGTTTTGTTTAAATGGCGTCCCTGTTGAATCTGCTTTTTAAATTTCTTTCGAATCGTGGTATTCGGATTAAACAGCATAGAAAAAAGAGAATCACGTTCCTTTTTTTCAGTATCCTGAAG
>ENA-UONS01001740-UONS01001740.1-human-gut-metagenome-genome-assembly--contig:-CS19-NODE-1740-length-18919-cov-31.501802_pt1 | contig 18919 bp, 17 predicted proteins | sample MGYA00242458_ERZ724005 | MGnify/ENA metagenome assembly ERZ724005
ATGAGCTGCATTTCTTCTACGATGCGCAGAATCGTCCGGCGGTGGTGGTGTACAACGGAGTTCCCTATGCGTATGTCAAGAGCTTGCAGGGCGATATTGTTGCAATTCTGGATGAGAATGGCAACGCCGTCGTCAGCTACGGCTACGATGCGTGGGGCGCGCCGTTGTGGTGTACCGGTGAGCTGGCGGAAACGCTGGGCAAGGTGCAGCCGTTCCGCTATCGCGGGTATGTCTTTGATGAGGAGACGGGGCTGTACTATCTCAGGAGCCGGTACTATAATGCACAGTGGGGACGGTTTTTGAATGCAGATAGTATTATCGTATATGGTTTGCTGTCTAATTTATACAATTATTGTCGCGGCAATCCAATCATGTGTAAAGATCCATCAGGAAAAGTAGATGACAAAACAGAAGAGTTCTGGAAACTGCTTGACGAAAATGAAAAGAAAGTACGTTTTGTGAGAACCTATTGTTTTATAAGACAGGGCTTTTTCATCGGTAGTGCAAAAATCTATGAATATGCATACTTTTACAGTAAGGTCAACCATAATGGAGAGTGGGATTATAAACGCAATCCACCGGATTGGATTTCACAAGAAGAGTTTGAAAAGTATAAATCTGCAACTCGCTTTAAGGTAAAGATGGTTTGCCTCCCTGATGAAAATGGCAATTTTCCAGAAGATGGAGCAATGACTTTGGAACAGTTTGGGAATTTACATTATGGATATATCGGGAGCGCTATGGGAATTCCAGCAGACATTCTATTCGCCGGCGGGGGGTATGCTGCAATTTCTGGTGGTACAGCAAAAATAGAAGACCGTGATACTTATTATGATTCAAGGGAAGATAATCAATGGATAGCGTATGGCATTTTGCTTTATAAAGCGCAACATGGTCAAGAAATTGAGGTGACATGGACCCGCCCGGAAGAGAATAATATTTACAAAGATATTTTAGACCAGTTTATGCAGTGAGCTTATAGTATGGAGGAAAAAATGAAAAAAGCAATTGTGATAATAAGTGTATGTGTCATATGCGTGATAATTATGCTTAATGGTGTGTCTTTTATTTCATCTCCGGAACAGAAAATCGCATGGGAAGTTCAAACAAATTGGCGAGGCGTAACGAATACATTATTGCAAATTAGCCAGTATGCGCTTGAATATGGACTAACGACGGATGTGATTGATTCAGAACCGTATCATGATTACTTTGAAAAAATAAAGCAAAAGCTGGAAGCTAAACAGTTATATGTAGAACCTAATGGTGTAGTGTTTCTTGTCTTAGAATATAGGGGAAGTTTCATGAATGGTATAGAATATGGAATTTATTATTCACCAGAAACAGAGCCACTAATTTCTAATGATTACTTATCTTTTGTTGCTACTGAGAACTATTTTGATAACTATGATTTTGAAATATACAATGATTACTATATACTTGGAAAGCGCAATAATGGAACGGACTTTTACTTAACAAAAATGATTAGCATGAATGTGTTCTACTTCGAATATCATTTGTCACATTGAATAAATGATATATATTGTAAATCTATGCTGAATGAGTTCTGATGTTTTTGAGAATAGCGGAATACGCTGTTACCATTGTTGCTCCTGAACAATATAGCGCTGGTTTGGTTTTCTGCATTTTCAAAATGCCCAATGCTTTTTTCGCAAGCAATGCTACAAAAACTTCCTGCACTTGCAAGCTCCTCAGCGGCACACAACCGACACCCAAGCGGCTGTGTGCCGCTTTTTCTATGCCTGAAAATTTTCTTCATTTTTGCGTTTCAGAAACTGAAATTCAGGCAGTCCGGAAAGGCTTGCATTGTCCCGACTTTCAAGCAGACGGCAAAAAGAAAAGTCCTGAATCCCTTGGAATTACTGGGGCTCAGGATTTCAGTTTCTGGTTTTGAATTCGCAAACTTTTCTGCTATGATGAGGGCAAGAAGCAACGACAGGAGGTTTGCGGAATGAGTATTGCATGGAACTATCTGGACAAGCGGAGCGCGGCAATGGCGGCGCTGAAAGATTATCGCAGTATGAAGGCGATTCTGGCGACAACGGCGGAGGAGATTGCGAATGTGCGGCAGGACATGGTTCGCATTGGCGGGATGCGCTTCGAGGAGTCGGCGCATGGTGCGCGAAATCCGCAGGCAGGCGAAAACCAGATCCTGCATGGAATTGCGGAAATTGATGTGCTGGAAGAGCGGAAGCGGCAGGCGGAAGAGTTCATGGCGTGGTTTCAGCCGGCGTGGGATGCGCTGGGGGAGGACGAAAAAACGGTGCTGACGATGTTCTATCTGTCAGAAAACGGGAAAACGGACGCGATAGAGGAAATCAGCGAACGGTTTTGCGTGGAGCGGAGCTCCGCCTACAAGAAGAAGGATCGCGCGCTGGCGCACTTGGCGCTGCTGCTGTATGGGAGGTGAAAAGGGGAGAACGAATACGCAGAAATAGATGTGATAAAATGATAAATAGCTGGCGGTCAGAATTGGTTCTCAAAAGAGAACGATTTCTGACCGCTTTTTTTGTAACAAAGAGCCGTATGCAGAATCCCTTCGGAGCCGGCATCCCCGAAGGAATTGCCGAATACTATTTTCTGCATTTGCCTGCGCCCGCTGCTTGCGCCTTTTTCCTTCTGCCGTCCGCTCATTCCACTTAGCGTAGCGCTGCTACGCTGCGTTTCATTCGCGTTAGGCAGAAGAAAAAATTCGCGACGCATCAGGCGCATTCTCATTTGAAAATAGTATGCTGAAGGATACGGCGCATATCAGCATCAGCCGAGGCAATGGCTGCTGCCAACCAAATGAATGGAGAAATTCATGATGGTAGGCGGCACTGTTCAGTATACCCTTCTTTTGCGATTTTCTCCATTCGAGACAAAGGAATGGAGGAAAAATTGCAATGTCACAAGGACGTTACGTTTGAATTGCAGGGAAGAAAGTATATCTGAATTCGGAGCTGCAGAAGGAATGGGACAAACTCATCAACAAGGAACGTTATCGCCTGCATCAAATGCTGAAGTATATAAGAGAACATCGGAGTACATTCTGCGATTTTTGATGTGGCATTATTTCCGGTTTCGACGCATCATCTGCTGCTTATAGTGTTGCATTTCACTTCTGTTCGTCAGCGTGAAAATTTTTTTTGCAGAAATTCTTGAAATCGCGTAAAAAAACCGATTTTTTTTACCAGTTATGGTGAGAGGGATAAAAGTCTCTTTCAGCAAGAAGGGGGAATCAGCATGTCCGGCATTAACTTTTATTAGGAAATAACATCCAGTATGACTGGAATCATGAGGAGCAGCGCTTTCTGCCTCTGACCGTGCTGCGGCAACATGATGAAAACAGGAGAAGGCTGATGCAGCTTTGGGTTGGAAGCAATGGGGGAAAATGTTGGTTTGCCGGGAACAGCCAGCGCGTTTCCAATAACAGGAGGTGACTTATGTGGCAGAAGCAGCCGAAAAGAATAGACAGTCTATCTGCATTTCTCAAAATAGTCTTGTGTGGCAGGATGATAGTGTTTTCAAACTGTATTACTACTGTATGAATTGTGCCTGCCGTCAGAAAGCTGAAATCTGCGGGAAACAGCTTATGCCGGGACAACTGCTCTTCTCATACAGAAAGACAGCGCTTGAACTGGGCTGGTCTCGTGATAAGCTGACGAGGAAGATGGCTGCACTGGTTCAAATGGGCTATGTTCAGATACAAACAGCGCGGGACGGTTCTATCGTTACCGTATCGAACTGGCTTGAAAATCAGACCGCTGGCGGTATGAAAATAAGGCTACTCTGTCCCGAAAATCAGTACGCAGACGGTACTGAAATAAGCACGCCGTGTGCTGAAAACAAGTCCATATGCGGTACGAAAGAAAGAGCGGAAAACGGTGCAAATGCGCATTTTTCAGCATTTGCACATCGCAGGTGGCTTGAAAATCAGCACACCCAGCAGCAATATAATAATAGTAATACGATAGATACACTATCTCATTATCCGGATGAGTTTGAAAAGCTGTGGTTTGCTTATCCGGCTAATCGCAGAAATGACTGGGATGAGGCCTTTCGCATATATCAACAGGCACTGCGGCATGGTGCGACGCTTGAAATAATCATGACAGCGCTTGAAGCAGCAAAAAGTTCTATCGCATGGACGAAAGATGGCGGGCAGTATATCCCCGGCATTAGCAAATGGCTTCAGCGTGAGCCGTGGAGAGAGGCGAATCTACAAAAAGCGCAAAAGGAGAATCAAGAACAGTGGAACTCGCAGTAAAGTGGCTGTCCTTGCTGCATGAACCGGATGCAATCATTGAAATCAGGAGTATAGACCCTAAGCCTACTGTCAGCGGTTATTTTCGTGCGGACAGTCCGCGCATTGCTGCTGAATTGGCAAAGTATCCGAATCGAACGTTTTACCAGTCGCTGAACCCCGTCAAAAGTGCCTGCTATGCGCGTGCTCAGCATGAACGTCTGGTAGAACGTCCGAAGGAAACAACGTCTGACAATGACATCATAGGATTTCAATGGATTTTGATTGATGCAGACCCAGTCCGCCCCAGCGGTGTCAGTGCATCGGCAGAAGAAAAGAAAGCAGCACACGCTGTTGCTGGAAAGACAATGAAGCGGCTGATGGCAACGGGATTCAGCGAGCCAATTGTTGCAGACAGCGGCAATGGCTATCATCTGCTTTTTAAGGTGCATATCAGCACGGATGACCGGCAAGTGGTTGCGGATTTTCTCTCTGTGCTGGACATGTGGTTCAGCACAGACGAGGCAAAAATTGATACGGCGGTGTATAACCCATCAAGAATTACCAAGCTGTATGGAACAATTGCAGCGAAAGGAGCCCATACGCCGGAACGTCCGCACCGACAGAGCTGCATCATCCGCTATCCGGAGCAGATTCGGGAAACACCCATTGCGCTGGTCAAGAATATTGCAGCGGAACTGCATCAAGCGGCGATACCGACAGAAGCTCGGCGTTCCGGCAAAGAAAGCACTTGGGACATTGAGCATTTTCTTTCCGCACATGGCGTGGAGGTGGAGAAAAAAGTAGCCATCAGCAGCGGTACAAAGTACCAATTAGCACACTGTCCGTTTGACGATTCGCATCAGCACGGAGATGCCGCCGTGTTTGCGTACCATCAAGGCGGTTTCGGATTCCACTGCTTCCATAACAGCTGCGCCGGATACCATTGGCATGAGTTCCGGCAGAAGGTAGACCCGGCAGCTTACAGCAGCAGCCCTTATGCAGTAACGCCTGCTGTGCCGACAGCAAAAGTCAGCACGGCGGAAAATTCTCCACTGCTTGGCAAGGCGAAGGCACGGATGCTGGACTTTGCAGAGATTCCGAACGTAGACCGCAGCAAAATTGTGGTAATTCGGTCACGGCTCAGTTCGCTTGACGCAAAGATAGGGGGATTCAATGCAGGCGAAATGTCCATTTGGAGCGGGGGCAATGCTTCGGGCAAGTCAACGCTCGTCAGTCAGATTGGTTTGGCTGCTGTATCGCAGGGATATAAAGTCGCGCTGTTTTCAGGAGAAATGACGGCATCACGGATACGAGAATGGATACTGCTTCAAGCAGCAGGCCCAGACTATGTAATGCCTGATCCACTGAATCCCAATCATTTCTGCCTGAAGCCCGGCATTGAGGCGAAGCTGGATGCTATGCTGACAGGCAAGTTTGCCATCTACGACAATGACTTCGGCACTGATTGGGAAATCGTTATCAGCACAATTTACGATTGGGTTCAGCAGAACGGTGCTTCGGTGGCGATTGTCGATAATCTGATGGCACTGGATATTCAGCTTGGCAATGTGGACAAATATGAGATGCAATCCCGAATTGCCAAACGGCTCTCCACAATGGCAAAGACGCTGAAAATTCACGTTCATTTTATCTCTCATCCGCGGAAAACAGAAGCATTTCTGCGCAAAGGCGACATCAGCGGAACAGCCGACCTTACAAATGCAGCCGACAATGTGTTTATGGTTCATCGGGTCAATGCTGATTTTATGATGCGCTATCGCTCGGTATATCCCAAACTTGAGATTCAGCCGGATGTGGGAAATGTGGTGGAAATCATGAAAAACCGTGACCTTGGCGTTGTGGATGAGATGATAAAACTCTATTTTGACCGCCGAAGCAGAACTATGTCGGATGTGAAGGGACTTCCGCCGCAGCACGCATGGTCTGAAAAGATTGAGCAGATGCTGATGGAAGGTTTCACGCGGGTCAATCAAGGCGAACTTCCTATGGAATGGCGGTGAGAACATGCATGGCAAAGTGAACGATGATGAATGGGAGATTTTCCGCGATGCGTTCCGCCTGTATGCAGCGCATTGTGATCCGCCGGAGAATCAGGCACAAGATGCAGAAGAATGGTGGCTTTCAATGGTAAAGGACACCAGTGAAAAAGCTGCAAAATGGAATAATCACCCCTTGATGATGCTGCTGTTTCGAGCTGTTACTGAGTATGTTGAGCAAAAAGCAGCAGGAAAAACGCAAAGTACAATACACAAATAAAGGAATATCTGGCGGAGGTGCTAGGATGAATCAGAGAAGAAACTGCTCCCATTATGTTTATGGAGAAAAGGAACCGTGGAAAGCGTTTGCGAGTGCAGTGATTGTTCAAGCAGTCAAGGATTTCCGCAGCTGCGGTCGGATGCAGTACGAACTTCGGCAAAAGTTCCGCAGCGAGACAAAGCTGACAGCAGAAGAACGGGACTATCTCACATACCGCATCATGCAGTACAAGCAGAGGCTTGATGAACTGCGAATCTTTTTTCAGTCCGGTCGTTTTGTATTGCTTACTGACATAGATGGTATCCAGCTGCTGAAAAGATTGGAGCGTGAAATTGCATGAGGAAAGCAGTTGCATTTTTGAAAAGGGCAGAAGCAGTTGAACAGAGAATAGATGCCCTTCTCTCGCAGATAGAACTCTACAAAAGCCTTACGCAGCGAGTTACGGCATCTTGGGGAAGCGAATTTACCGCCCATGCGCGCAACGTGGGTGCGAATGAGAATGCGATTATTCGTCTCACGGAAGCACGCAGAGAGTTGGAAAAATTGACACAGGAGTATCGGGATGCCGTTGAAGAAATCACAGCTGTCGTAAACAGCATGGATAATCAGGCGCACCGGATCATCCTCTTGAACTATTATCTTTCTCATATGAATTTTGAGAAAATTGCTGAAAGAATCGGATTAAGCCGGTCGCGCGTGTATCATTTGCACACTCAGGCGCTTGATGAACTGGAAATGCTGCTAAGTGCAAGCAACTGAATAGGGGACAACACGGGCGGCAATCGCGCAAGATAGCAGCAAATAGCATGAAATAGCATCGCGCAGCACAAAACAGGACAAATTAGCAGCGAACAAGACAAATTAGCACGCTTTAGCAACGAAACCTGTGCTATAATAGTAGTGTCGAAAGAGACGAAGGCATTGATGGAGCAATCTGTCGATGCCTTTCTATTTTCCAGAACAGGAGGTGTGAAATATTTACAGGCTGAACCCACCATCAAACAGCAGTGGAGGGCAGGGAAGTTCTGCTGCCACGGATGAACGAGTGCAGGAAGGAGGAAGTGGATGAATCCCACGGTGCTTGCGACTGTAAATCAAAAAGGAGGGGTAGCGAAAACGACCAGCTGCATCAACATAGGTGCAGCGATGGCACGGGAAGGAAAAAAGGTGCTGCTGGTGGACACTGACCCGCAGGCCAGCATGACCATCAGCCTCGGCAATCAGCAGCCGGATCAGCTTGCGCCCACAATCGCAGACCTGATGACCAAGGTCATGAACGATGTCCCGATTGCGCCGGGCGAGGGCATACTGCATCATCCGGAGGGAATTGACCTGCTGCCTGCTAACATCGCGCTGGCGGGAACGGAGGTGTCGCTGGTGAATGCAATGAGCCGCGAAACCATCTTGAAGCAGGTGCTTGCCCGCAATCGGCAGGACTACGACTGCATCATCATCGACTGTATGCCGTCGCTGGGGATGCTGACCATCAATGCGCTGGCGGCAGCAGACCGCGTAATCATCCCGGTGCAGGCGCATTACCTGTCTGCCAAAGGGCTGGAACAGCTGCTGCAAACCATTGCAAAGGTACGCAGGCAAATGAATCCCAAGCTGAAAATCGACGGCATCCTCATGACGATGGTGGATGGGCGCACGAACAACGCCAAGGAAATCACGACGCTGATTCGGGAGACTTACGGCGGCAAAATCAAGGTGTTCGAGATGGCGATTCCGCATTCCGTCCGCGTGGCAGAAGCGAGCTTGACCGGGAAGAGTATTTTCGAGTACGACCCCGGCGGCAAGGTGGCGCAGGCGTATCGTGCGCTCACGAAGGAGGTGCTTCAGCTTGAAAAGCAGCGGCAGAAAGCCAAGTCTGACCTCCTACGATGACATTTTCTCCACGGAAGCCTCACGCCAGCAGGAGCAGATTCAGCGCCTTGCGCTAAGCAAACTGCACCCCTTCAAAGATCATCCATTCCGCGTACTGGACGATGACCGGATGATGGAAACGGTGGAGAGCGTGAAGGAATATGGGGTGCTGGTGCCGATTATCGCCCGGCCGATGGCGGATGGCGGGTATGAAATTGTGTCCGGGCATCGGCGGAAGCGCGCCTGTGAGCTGGCGGGGCTGAACGAGATTCCCGCCATTGTCCGTGATTTGGACGATGATGAAGCTGTCATCATCATGGTGGACAGCAATTTGCAGCGCGAGAACATTCTGCCCAGCGAACGTGCAAAGGCGTATCAAATGAAGCTGGAAGCCATAAAGCATCAGGGCGAACGGCGTGACTTAACTTCCCGACAACTTGTCGGGAAGTTGGAAGCGGCGGATTTGATTGGGCAGGATACCGGCGAAAGCGGAAGGCAAATCCAACGTATTTTGCGCCTGAACAACCTTGAACCGCCGCTCATTGATAAGGTAGACGCTGGCAAACTCGCCTTTACCCCCGCCGTGGAACTTTCGTACTTGAAGCCGGAAGAACAGCAGTGGCTGGACACCGCCTTGGAAAACACGCAGCAGACACCGTCCCTCTCGCAAGCCCAGCGCATGAAGCGCGAAAGCAAACAGGGCACGCTGTCGGAACAGGGCATCATGGAAATCATGACGGAGAACAAGCAAACGGTTCCTGCCAAGGGGTCTGTCGTGCTGCCGCAGGAAAAGCTGACCAAGTATTTCCCTCGTTCCTACACGACGGAGCAGATGGAAAAGGTAATTTTCAAGCTGCTGGATTACTGGGTTCGGAAGCGGCAAATGTCGCAGGAGCGATAAAGACGCATGAAACGAAAACTGGATATTCTGCTGATGGTCATGTTTCTGTTCGGAAGCATGATTTTTCTTTGCCCAATTTTCGGGCAGATAAAGGAGGTCGAAGAAGATGACCGTGTATACACGCGCATGTCCGCACAGGTTAAGCCCCTTCAACAGGCTTCGGGACTGGTGGAGGATGCGCCATCCCCCGCGGCAGCCGCCGTGCAGACTGTGCTGCCCCCGCTGCTGGAAGTGCCGCTGCCGGAGAAAACCGCTGTGCCCGCTGCCACGCCGCCCTCCGCACGCCCGGCTGCTTCCGACACTGCCCCGCCAGCACAGGCAGAGCGGACAGCAAATCCCCGCAGTGTCGATGTAGAAGCCTGCGTTGCGCAGAATCCGGATTTTGCCGCATGGCTTACCATTCCGGGTACGCCGGTGGATTATCCGGTTGTGCGGTCGAACAGGACAGACTACTACCTGACGCACCTGTTCAGCGGCGAAAACAGCAAGCTGGGATGCCTGTTCTCGCTGCCGTCGGCGGATTATCAGACACCGAGCAGGAACATTGCCATCTACGGGCATCACCTGAGCCATAGCGACGCGATGTTCAGCAGCCTTGTGCAATACAAGGATTCGGGCTACTGCGCCGCGCACAGCATCATTCAGCTGGACACGATTTACGGCGAACGCACCTATCGGATTTTCGCCGTCGTCAACATGCAGGTTGGTGACTGGGATGCAGCGGCGGCTGATTTTGCCAGCGGACAGGCGTTTCAAGCGTATGTAGACCGCGCACGAGCCAAGGCACTGTACGATTCAGGCGCGGCAGTCGGTGCGGATGACCACATTCTGACCCTGATTACCTGCGACCACAGTGCGGGCGGTGCAAGCGGCCGTCTGATTGTGCTGGCAGTTCAAGAATAGGAGGAGCAAATGAAATTGAAATCCAAATTGAAACGATTTGCATCATTGGTGCTGTCTGCGGCATTGGTGCTGACCTGCATTCCGCTCTGTGCGGCAGCAGAAGAAGCAGCCACGCCCTCGGACATCACAGGAACGGAAGTCATTGTGCTTCCGGCAGAAGAACCGGCGCTTCCACCCGTGGAGGAAGCGCCTGACGAATCCGCATCCGATGTGCCGGATGAGCCGCCCCATGACGAAATGCTCCCCAATTCGGAGGAAGAAAGTTCGTCGGACAACCGTCATCCTTTGCAGGCGGCGATTGAAGAACATGGGTATGTCTACGTCCGGACGGTGCGGGCAGTCAGCGTGTACGCCAGCGCAGAATCGCAGGAGCGCATTGTTTATGCCGCGGTCGATGATGCGTCCATTCTGCTGGCGACCGCGTTTTTCAGCAATCATCAAACCGTGCAGGTGTGGTTTCTGGATGCGGAACAGCAAATCATCCGCGGCTTTGTACCGGCAGCATCGCTGGATACCCGCTATCTGCTGGATGCGGATGTGTCGGGCATTGAAGATGTGCCATCCTGCGAAGAAATGACTGCCGTCGGTCAAAAGCGATTGTTCGTGGTCAATGGCAGCCGCCCGGAAGAAGCATCCGATGAAGAAGAAACGCCCGCGGATGCACCTTCGCAGGACGCGCCGCACCAAGAATCGAATCTGCCCGAAGCGGATGAAAGCGGTGATTCGGAGCAGCCGGATGCCGCAGAACCGCCGGATGCTTCGGTACATCCGGAAATTAGCAGCGCGGAAGAAATCGACGAAACGGTGCCACCTGTAAGTCTCGGCGATTTTATCAGCGTCAGTACGGACACGCGCGTCTTTTCTGCGGTGGATGATGATGCGTCCGAAGCGTATTTTTCCAGCGAGTATCAGGGCAATTTCGTCAAAGCAGCTGCGGTGAAGGTAGTAGATACTGCGGAAGATGCTTCGGGGATGGCATGGTATCAGGTGCACTTCCTGTACGGCGATTCTTTCCCCAGCGGCAAGATGAAGTGGACGGCTGACGAAACGGTGTGGGTGATGGCAGCGGAAACCGGCGAAACGGATGCGGATGCTTGCACGGTAACGGACTTCGCGTATCCCAAAGAAATGCTGCGCCTGCTCCGGGAAATGCAAACGTATACCGCAGAAACGGATGGATTCAGCCTGAAGAATATTCATGGCAAAATCGGCAGCTTTCAGGCGGGACAGTCGGGGCTGCAAGGAAGTTCCGGCAGGGACGCGGCATATCCCCAGCTGGCGAAATCGGCATCGCACGGCACGATTTATGCGACACCGCACTATCTGGAGAGCTACCCCGTCTACTGCCTTGAACATACGCTTTCCGGCCCCGGCGAAGGGTCGGGCGCGAACAAAACAGAAACCGGCCCGTATGCGCTGATTGATATGGAGGCGTTCGTGAGCACCGCAGAAGGCGGCGGTGTGAACGGGGTGCGATTCAAGGCGCAGACCATGCACGCCATCGGCTGGGTGCTTCGGCACACCTACCCGTTTATGGTGCTGGATCGCAGTGATGCAAACAACGAAGTGTGGAGCCGTGTCGCGGGTCAGTTTGCTATTCGCGAGGTGATTAAGCAGCTGGAAGGCGCGCAGTACGTCCGCAGTTATTGGGACATGGATAATTTCTACGCCTTCTCCGGCGGCGCACCGGAAGTGTACTTGACCTATGCCCGCTGGCTGGCGAAAAACGCGATTGCGCACGCGAAAATCACCGGGAAAATCACCGTCAGCGGTCAGCGCATCCAAGCGTCAGACGGCGGCTATATCGGTACGGTTACGCTGACGACGGATGCGGATTTGATTCGGATTTCCAAGGCAGCGGGCAGCATCACGGGGAACAGCGGCGGTTCGGATGAAGCGTACTACTATGTCAAGAGCGGCGATACCATCCGGATTTTGTCGGACAAAAGCAGCTTCTCCGTTTACATGGAATCAATCGCGTCCAGCGCGGAAGAAGCAGGCTTTCTGGTCGGCATCCCCAGCGCCTCCATCCAGAAAGTGCTTGTCCCGATAGAGGAAACGCCATACCCGCTGCAATCCGCTGTTGTCACGTTTGAACTGCTGTATGGCACGGTGTTTGTGACCAAGCAGTCCATGGACGGCATTTTGCTGCAAGGCGCAGTGTTTGAGCTGCTGGATGAATCCGGCGCGGTGCTGGCAGAAGCAGTGACGGATGCGCAGGGGCGTGCCATTTTTTCCGGGATTGCACCGGGACGCTATCAGGTTCGCGAGAAAACCGCGCCGCAGGGGTATCGGCTGTCGGTTGCCTCGGCGCAGGAAATCATGGTGACGGCGGGGGCAGACACGGCGTGCATGTTCATCAACGAGCGCATGATGGGTATCATCCGGGTCATCAAGATGGACAGCATGACGGGAAAACCGCTGCCCGGTGTCACGTTCACGGTGACGAGATTGACCGCGCCTGCATCGGACAATGCTTCCAACATTGGCAAGGTTGTCGCAACAATTACGACGAATGCGGATGGCATCGCACAGACCGAAGCGCTTCCGTGGGGAGAATATCGGATTGAGGAAGCCGAGGCGCTGGACGGCTATGTGGATACGGACTTTGTGACCATCGTTCAAATCAAATAACAGGAGGAAGAAAAATGAAGCGGATGAAGCAATGGATGCACTGGGTGCTTGCGCTGGTGCTGCTGGTGATGAGCCTGTCTGTTCCGGCAGCAGCGGCGGAAACCATCACGGTGAATGTAACCAACACGCCCGTGCGCGGCAGCGTGGCGCTGGAAAAGACCGGCTTGCAGCTGGTGCGCTTTACGGACGAGCAGGACGAATGGGGCAATACCGTCATGAAGCCTGTTTATCAGCAGGGGTATTTGAAGGGCGCTGTGTTTGAGCTCCGTGCTGCAGCGGATGTTGTCGGCAAGGAAGGGTCGGTTTTCTACAAGCAGGGGGAACTGGTGGAAACACTGACCACCAGTGCAGACGGCGCGGTGAACTCAAAACTGCTGCCGCTGGGCAGCTACTGCTTGCAGGAAGTTTCCGCTCCGGACGGCTATCTGCTGGATGATACCCCGTATCCCTTCACGCTGACGGCGGCAGGCAAGCAGACGGCAGTGGTGGAAGTGAAAGTGTCCGCGGTCAACACCTATCTGCCGATTCGGGTGACGCTGCACAAACAGCAGGAAGCAATTCGAGTGGATGAAACGGCGGACGGCATGATTCGCTCGTCCATCGAGACAGTTCCCGGCGAAGGCTGCGTGTTCGGCTTGTTCAATGCAGGGGTGATTGCCTACGGCGACAGCCAGAAGCTGCCTGCCCATACGCTGATGGCGACTGGCATCACGGATGCCAAGGGCAATTTGACATTCTCCGGCATGTATCCGCATGGCGCATATTATGTCAAAGAACTGTCCGCGCCGGATGGCTGGCTGTTGAATACCGAACAGTACCCGGTGCTGCTGACACCCGAAAACATGGATGAAGCGGAGGAGGCAATCGCAATCACGCTGGATGCGCCTATCCTGAATCGCCTGATTTACACGCCGGTGACGATTACCAAGCGGGACATTACCGGCAAGGAACCGCTGCCCGGTGCGCTGATTGAAGTGTACGATGCGCAGGGCAGCACCATTTACCGCGCGTATACGGATGAAAACGGTCAGCTGCCGGATATTCCGCTTGTTCCCGGCTCGTATACGTTCAAGGAAACCTATGCGCCGGAGGGCTATGCGCTGAATGTGGCGGTAAAAACCTTCACGGTAACAAGCGAAGGAAAAATCATCGGGGAAACCGAAATCCGGGATGAAATCAACAAGATTCAGCTGAAAAAGGTCAAGGAGAACGGCGAGCCGCTGCCCGGCGCTGTGTTCGGCATTTACGATGCCAACAACACGCTCGTGCAGCAGCAGACTTCCGATGACAGCGGTTATCTGACCTTCTCGAAGCTGGGGTACGGCACTTATACCATCCGGGAAATTCAAGCGCCTTACGGCTATCATCCGTCCACCGGAGAATGGCAGGTGAGCATTGACGGCACTTATCAGAACCCTGTGCAGATTCTGACGACGGTGGTTAATGAGGATGCGCCCGGCTGGATTCGGGTCATCAAAACGGATGCACTGGACGGTCATCCCATTGCGGGTGTGCGCTTCGACATCTACGCCTTGAATGAGGATGGCAGCACGGGCGACTTGGTGTCCACCATGCTGACGAACGAGGAAGGCGTGGCAATGTCCGAAAGCCTGCTGGTCGGCGACTACATGGTCAAGGAGCATGAAGCGCCCGTCGGCTATGTGAACAGCCTGTGGAGCGAAAAAGTGACCGTCGTCATGGACGAAACCGTGGAGCGCAGCGTGACGAATATCCCCATGCAGGGGCAGGTTCGCATTGTTAAGACGGACGCGGAAACGGGCGGCGGTCTGGCTGGCGCAGTCTTTACGGTCATCCGCGTGAGCGGCTTGCCTTCGCATGGCAAGGAAGGGTGCGGCGAGGTTGTGGCGGTCATCACCACGGATGCGGAAGGGGTGGCAGTCACGCCTGTGCTGACGTGGGGCATCTACGAAATCCGCGAAACCACCGTGCCGGACGGGTATCTGGACAGCGGCTGTGTCGTTACCGTTTCGATTCCCGGCAATGCTGACTGACAAGACAATCTTCAACAGGGGCATCAGGCAGCTGGTGTCCCTGCTGCATTTCAGAAAACGGGAGGCATCCATGAACACAAAACGAAACATCCTGCCCATGCTGCTGGCGGCATTGCTGCTCTTCTGTCTGCCGATGGCATCGCTGGCGGAGGACGTACCCATTCAGAACGTCAGCATCCGCAATACGCCTATCAAGGGGCAGATTCTGCTGGAAAAGACCGGGCAGATGCAGACGACGGGTGAACAAGGGTATTTGAAAGGCGCGGTATTTGAAATTCGGGCGGCGGAGGACATTGTCGGGCAAGACGGCACACAGTGGTATTCATGCGGCGAGCTGGTCGCCACGATGACCACCAGCGGCGAAGGCGTGGAGAAAAGTCCGCTGCTGCCGCTGGGAAAATACACGGTCAAGGAAATCAGCGCTCCGTCCGGGTATGTGCTGGATTTGACGACGTACACCGTAGAAATTCAGGCGTCGGATCAGGAAACGCCGATTGTTTCCGCTACGGTTTCTTCAATCAATTATCCCGCCGAAATTCTGCTTCAAAAGACCGATGCGGATGGAAAGGCACTGTCAGGGGCGCAGTTCGTGCTGCTGGATGCGGATGGATGCGAAACGGCATCGGCTGTTTCGGATGCAGACGGGCTGGTGCGCTTCCGCTTCGTTCCGCAGGGGCAGTACACCATTTGTGAAACGTCCGCGCCGGATGGGTATCTGCTGAACCGCAGCGCAATTTCGGTGACGGTAACGCCGAACTGGACGAATGCGGAAGAACCGATAGCGACGGCGGTGAATCAGCAGAAGAAAATCCTGTTTATCAAGGTGGATACAGCCGGAACGCCGATGGCAGGCATTCTCTTCAAGCTCATCAACGCGGAAACGGGCGCTGTGGCAGAAATGGCTGTCAGCGACGAAAACGGTGCGTTTGCCTTTACAGCATTTGATTATGGCGTGTGGATTGTCCATGAAGCGGCTGCCCCCAGCGGTTACAGCCGCATGGCGGACTATTGCTTCCAAGTGGATGACAGCTGGTCGGGAACAGCGCCGGTGCTGCTGGTAAACATTCCTGATTCTTATGCGTTCATGAAAGTGGATGCCGATGGCAAACCGCTGCAAGGCGTGAAATTTGCCCTGCGGGATGCGGACGGCAATCTCCTGCAAACGCTGGAATCCGATGAGAACGGCATTGTCCGCGCCGAACACTTGCAGCCCGGCACTTATTATTTGCAGGAAACCGAAACGCTGAAAGGCTACACCCTGAGCGGCGATGTCCGGAAGCTGGTCATTGACGAGCACTACAAGATTCCCGAAGAAATGCCGCAGTGGGTCAACTACACGACGATTCAGACCGGCGTGCAGCTGGCGGCATCGGGAGTGATGCTCATCGGCATTGCCCTGATGCTGGTAAGCGGCACGATGCTGCTGATGCGCAGACGGCGAAAGGCGTAAGCGGATGGTGTATCATCAAAAGCTGTTCCTGCGCCGCTTGGAAGTCCCGCCTTGGGCGGCGCGCTGCACTTTTTCATGACGGAGGCTTCCAATGCAGGAAGAAATCGAAAACAAAACGCTCTCCCTCATCATCAATACCAGCAAATTCACTGAAAGGACATTGGCGACGGCGTTCGCGAAAGCGCTGAAACTCGGCTGGAATAAAGCCAAGGAGCATTATCAAGCGAAACCGCAGGGCAGGCAGAGCGTGAAGCAGCTCATCGGGCAGAATCAGGGCGTTGAGCAGACTGCACTGGCTGACCGGCAGGAGGTGAAGGCGTTTGAACGATACGCCCGCCAATATGGGGTGGATTATGCCATTCATAAAGGCACTTCCGACAGCGGAAAAACGCGCTATCTGGTGTTCTTCAAAGCACGCGACCGTGCTGCCATTGATCAGGCCATGCGCGCGTATGCAATGGATTTTCTGGCGAAGCGGAAGGAGCAGCGGAATGTTCAGCCGCAGCTGGATACGGCATCCCCCAGCAAACAGAAGGAGCGCAGCAGGCAGAAAGGGAGGGAAAGATGAACGCCGACGCATGGAAAAAAAGCCTGCTGCTGCATCTGCCCTACGGGGTTATTGGACTTGCCGCGGCGAAGCTGAGTGAAGCATGGCGGCTGTCAGCCGGGACGGATTTTTCCGCGAAATTCCTGCACCTGCGGGATGGCGTGGCAATGGCGTTCCGAAACGGAATGTCCGGCTTTGTGCCCCTTGACCTGCTGATTGGGTTTCTGTGCGGATGCGCACTGTGCCTGCTGGTACATGCAAAACGCAGGAATGCCAAGAAGTATCGGCACGGCGAAGAATACGGCGCTGCCCGCTGGGGAAAGCCAAACGACATTGCGCCGTTCATGGACGCTGACCCGTGGAACAACATCATCCTGACCCAGACGGAGCGCCTGACCATGAGCAGCCGCCCGGCGAATCCCAAAAACGCACGGAACAAGAACGTACTGGTCATCGGCGGTTCCGGCAGCGGCAAAACACGCTTTTTCATCAAGCCGAACATCATGCAGTGTACCAAAACGAAGGGGTGCTCTCTTGTGATTACTGACCCCAAGGGGACGCTGATTACGGAGTGCGGAAAGATGCTTGCTGCTGCCGGATATGACGTGCGGGTTTTCAATGTTATCAGTTTCCAAAAGTCCATGCACTACAACCCGTTTGCGTATATCCGAAGCGAAAAAGACATTTTGAAGCTGGTGACGGCGTTCATAGCAAACACAAAGGGAGAGGGCAAAGGCGGCGACGACTTCTGGATTAAGGCGGAAACGCTGCTCTATATGGCGCTGATTGGCTACATCCACTACGAACTTCCGCCCGCGGCGCAGAATTTTACGACGCTGATTGACATGCTGAACAGCATGGAAGTTCGCGAGGAGGACGAGGAATACCGAAATCCTGTTGACCTGATGTTTGAAAAGCTGAAAGCGGAAAAGCCGGAACACTTTGCGGTGCGGCAATATGCCAAATACCGGATGGCTGCCGGCAAGACCGCCAAGTCGATTCTGGTGAGCTGCGGCGCACGGCTTGCGGTGTTCGATATTCAGGAACTGCGGGAAATTACGGCTTATGACGAACTTCACCTTGATACGCTGGGAGATAAGCGGACTGCACTCTTCCTCATCATGTCCGACACGGATGCCAGTTTCAATTTTCTGATTAGTCTGGCGTATTCGCAGATGTTCAACTTGCTTTGCGAAAAAGCGGATGATGTGTATGGCGGCAGACTGCCTGTCCATGTGCGCTGCCTGCTGGATGAGTTCGCCAACATTGGGCAAATCCCGAACTTTGAGCGCTTGATTGCGACCATCCGAAGCCGAGAAATTTCGGCATGCATTGTGCTTCAGGCGCAGTCTCAGCTCAAAGCGATTTACAAGGACAGTGCTGATACAATCGTCGGCAACTGCGATACGCTGCTCTTTCTGGGCGGCAAGGAAAAGACGACGCTGAAAGAAATGGAGGAACTGCTTGGAAAAGAAACAATCGACACATTCAACACCGGTGAAAGCCGCGGACGCGAGGTATCGCACTCTCTGAACTACCAGAAGCTCGGAAAATCGCTGATGACGATGGACGAATTAGCCGTCATGGATGGCGGCAAGTGCATCCTCCAATTGCGCGGTGTGCGCCCGTTTTTATCCGAAAAATACGACATTACCATGCATCCGAACTACAAATATCTGTCCGATTTTCATCCGAAGAACGCTTTCCATATCGAAAAATACTTGTCGCATCAGCTGAAACTGCGGCTGGAAGAAGAATTTGCCGCTGTCGAAGTCGAGGTCAGCGGCACGTCCGAGGAAGAGGAAGCGCTTCTGGATGAATGGGCAGAGGAGCTTCAACAGCAGGCTGCCGAATCCGGCGGCCTTTTCTAATCCCAATATATGAATATGGAGGTATATTTCTATGGCATTTTTCTCGTCTGCAGTGACGGTACTGCAAACGCTTGTGATTGCCCTTGGCGCGGGTCTGGGCATCTGGGGTGTCATCAACCTGCTGGAAGGGTATGGCAACGATAATCCCGGCGCAAATGCTCATGTACGGTAAGGAAGCAAGCAACCGAAAACAAGAGATAGACCGCCAG
>ENA-UONS01001747-UONS01001747.1-human-gut-metagenome-genome-assembly--contig:-CS19-NODE-1747-length-18862-cov-4.940873_pt1 | contig 18862 bp, 11 predicted proteins | sample MGYA00242458_ERZ724005 | MGnify/ENA metagenome assembly ERZ724005
ATTTCTCTTGGTATATTAATGGCGTGTTTAATTACTGGAAATATTGGTTTTGCTCAAGTATCTATTGTAAAGCAAGATGGGACAGAGAGCATAATAAAAACTGGTAATGGAAGTTATATTGCTGGAGAAATATTTGATGGTTCTACTGGAGAATATAAGGGAAGCAAGTTAAATGTGGACTATAAAGGAAATTTAGGTGGTATTGTATATGGTACTGTAAAAAATTATGATGAGTTAAATATAGTATCTGATAAAAAAGGTATACATATCGAAGGTCCTGATGTAAATATAGAGAATGTAAAAACTATAAATATTACATCTAAAAATGATGGAATTTTCATATCCAATAGCGGTGATCAATCAGTAACTATTAATAATTTTGATAATTTAAATATCACAACTACTGGTTATGATGGATATGCAATGGTAGCTAATGGTATTGGAGGAAGAATTACTGTTAATGGTGGTACTGATTTATTTGGTAATATTAAGGGAAATATAACTTTAGCAACTAATAATCAAGCTGCTATTTCTTCTGGACAACCGGGAAGTGAGGGCTTTTTTGGAATCGGAGCAGCTGAAACTGGTGGCGGCGGTGACATTTCAATAACATCAAAAACAATGAATATATCTTCTAATAAAACAGGTATAGAAAATAGGCATAGAAGCTCACAATTTGAGATTACAGTAAGTGATAAATTATATATAGATGCTAAGCAAGGCATAACTGCAAGTGCTGCAAGGCAGGCTGATAAATATATTGGAGAAGAAGATATAGAAGGAACAATTAATATCAATGCTGGTACATTAGAGATAAAATCTAAAAATGAGGCTATTTTGGCTAGTAATGGCAAAATTAATGTTACCGCACCTTATGTAAATATTTACAATGGTACTATAGGCCTTTCTGCTACCAAAGAAACATTTATAGAATATAGAAATATAGATGGTAAAATACGACCAGTTACTTATGACGGTACTGGAGGAGAAATAATTTTATCTAATGTAGATAAAGAGGGTAATGTTTTACATAATATAGAGAATAATGGATTAAATGTAGTTGCTACAGAAAAAGGTATTAATGCTGTAAGTGGTACAATTGATATTGACTTTATCGATTCTGGCGTAAATATTGTAGTTAATAATACTGATTCTGATAAATCTGTTTATGGTTTGTATGCCAATAACGGCAATATTGATATAAATACTAATAAAGCTATTTCAATAGGTGCTAATATTGAAAATATTACATTAACTAATGAAGATGGCGAAAAAGTAACACAATCTTATGGCAGGAAGCATTCTATTAAAGCAGAAGGTGGTTCTGACGTTGATATAATTGCAACTGGTGGAGATAATAAATTGTATGGTGTAGTCTATGCCAAAGGTGATGTCAATACAGATTATAGTGATACTACTACAGTAACAATTAACCATGGTGCTGGTAGCGGCAGTAACTACATTTATTCTTCTGCTCATGGTAGCAATGATGCTGTTGGCGACCGTCAAAACGTAGTAGCAGCACTGTATGCTCAAAATAAAGGTCAGATAGATATTACTGCTGGTGAAGGCGGTATCAATCGTATTGAAACTTATTATGAATATAATGATAATAAGCTTAATGGAGATACTGATGAAGGTGAGCGTACTGTTTGGGCACAACGTGGCGGTGAGATCAATATTACAGGTACTACTATTATTAAATCCAGTAATGATATAGGTAACTATGATAAGGGTTTTGCTACTAATAATCTTGGTATTGCAATTAATGCAGGTACAGGAGAGTTAAAAGATAGTGATTATCTAGATAAAGACAAAAATATTTTGAAACCGATTGCTGAGAATGATAGAAGTAAAGTAAATTTACAATATGGAATAGGAAGTAAAATTTTTGGTGATATGGTTTCCGGGTATGGTGGAGATATTAATATTAGCAGGCTTGCCACTATCAATGCACTTAGTGATAGTGAAGTAAAAGGAATAGAAGTTAGGGGCAATGCTTTAGCAGCAAACGGTGGGAAACTTAATCTCGACCTTGGTGAAGGCAGTATCTGGTATGGACGTGCTGATGACTATCAGGATGCAGGACAGTTCGGACATGGTTCAGGTGGAGAAAATTCTTTCTTCAACCCTGTATTCAGTAGTGATATAACATCAGCAGGCGATGTTACTGTTACACTTGGTAAAGGCAGTCAATGGTCTTTAACTGGTCAAAGCTGGATTACTACTGTTAATGGTGTAACAGAAGATATCAGTGACGCTGATAAACCTGTTATTGATATTGCAAATTCTAATGTCTGGTTAGATGATGATGGTAAATTTACCTCTACTGCTTTAACTATTGGTACACTGAAAGGCAATGTGCGTTTTAATATGCACCTGGATGGTAATGAGTTAAAACAAAGTGACATGATTTATATTAAGAATGCTAAAGGTGAATATGATGTAAGTTTAAATGAAGCTGTAACAACCGCTGAAATTTATAATAATCATGATGGCCTTAGATTTGCTACTGTTGGTAAAGGTTCTGATGCTGAATTTAGAGTAGGTTCTTATGATAATGGTTTCTTTAATGTGGAGTATGAAGTAGGTACAGATCTATATGAAGGCAATGAGGAAAATGTAGATTACAATGGTGATAGTTTAGATACCAATAAGCCAGGAAACTCTTCTGTAGATGAATTTTTTAGCGATAAAGAAACCAAAACATTAAATGAAATCACTGAAAAAGACCAAGGATTAGAAGATACTACAAACTTCAAAATTATAGGCCGCAAAGGCGAAGACCTTTCCGACGGTGGCAAGACAGTAGTCAACATGTCTAAAGTAAACTACAGCAACGCTGTTTATATGGACAGACTCAACAAACGTCTTGGCGAAGCCCGCTACATCAATGATGAGGAAGATCAGGGCATGTGGGTACGCATGCGCCATGACCGCATCGGTAAAGATAATGAATTCCGCATCATGAACACCATGTACGAACTTGGCTATGATGAAAAACAGGAATGCGACAACGGTGAAAGACGTGTAGGCGCAGCTATCGACTATATGGACGGCAGCAGCGAATATACCGGAGTAGGCGGCAGTGGTGACGTAAGCCGTAAAGGAATCTGGCTGTATGACACATGGCTGGGCGATAAAGGCCATTACAGCGATTTTGTAGCAAAATGGGGACACCTTTCCAATGACTTCACCATCTACAGAGATAATAAAGAGATTACCGGCGATTTCAGCAACAATGTATATTCTATCAGCGCTGAATATGGACGTAAAAAAGATATCGGCAACAACTGGTACTTTGAGCCTCAGGTACAGCTGCAGTATGCAAGAGTAACTGACGCAAATTACACCACCAGTCAGGGAACCGAAGTAAGTCTGGATGCTATCAACAGCTTGATTGCCCGTGCAGGCTTCAGACTGGGCAAAGACTTTGGCGAACGCAGCACTGTATACTTCAAGGCAGATCTGCTTCATGAATTCTTAGGTGACCAAGATATTGCGGCAAGAGATAAAACAACTGACGGAAATTGGACCAATGTAACCTATGGCAACGAAGGAACATGGTGCGACATCGGCTTTGGCTTTGCAACAGCAATGAGCAAGACAAGCTACGCATATCTGGATGTAGAAACTTCTCTGGGCAATGATTATGAAGAAACCTATCAGATCAATGCCGGCTTACAGTGGAGCTTCTAAATTAAGTCTTAAATAAACGAAACAGGACAACATCGAATAGCTGTTGTCCTGTTAAAAGTCTAATATGATATGTAAGGTGATGCTTCATGAAAGAAGAATCAGTCATAGATAATAAGAAAATTGGCAGCTGCATTAAGAAAATCCGTATGCAAAAAGGTATATCGCAGATAGAACTGGCAAAAGCTATTGATGTATCGCAAACACATATGAGCAATATTGAACATGGCAATGCAGGGCTTAGTCTTTGTACAGCGGTGAAAATAGCCAGAGTACTTAATTGCAGCATAGACCAGTTTGCTGATGAAAATAGAATGAATAGTGAGGCCAAAACAAAAGAAAAACACTTAATTGATATTGCTGATTTGGCTGAGGCTTTGAAAATCGTCGCACTAAAAAATAAGTTAGGAGATGAACATTTCAAGTAGCTTAAGAAGAAACACTCATACTTAAAGATGGGAATAATTTGTTAAGAAGAATAAAGCCAGAGTTAGTTAGACAAAGTTATTCTTATTAACATATCGATTTAGTCATAGTTATTGGTAGTTTAAATAGTATATAGTAAACATAAAGGAAAGCCGTGCTAATTAAAGCACGGCTTGTCTTATTTTTCAATAAACAATATTGTAGCACGGCAGCCTGTCTTACATTCAGTACCTTATCAATAGAGAATTTGCGGCCGTCATCCCAAAGTATCATCTTTAGAACAGCATGCTGTCTTTTTTATGGTCTTTTATATTTAGATTACAAGTAATTTATATCTTAATACAATCTTAATACACTTAAATAATCTTTTATTATTTTATAGTGTTCTGGATGCTACGATATAAGTACCAATATATAACAGAACGATACTATAGGAGACTGAACGTATGGAGAAGAAGTATCAAAACAATGTAGATTACGCAATAAGTATGAAATTTCCAGGTAAACTAAAGATATTTTTTGGCTATGCTGCTGGTGTAGGAAAAACCTATGCAATGCTTGAAGCGGCTCATCAAGCTCAAGAAGAGGGTATAGATGTGGTGGTGGGTTATGTGGAACCTCATGCTAGGCCAGACACCTTAAAGTTATTGGACGGACTGGAAATCCTTCCCTGCAAAGAAATTATTTATCGAGGCATTAAATTGAAAGAACTTGATTTAGATAAAGCTCTACAGAGAAAACCTCAAGTAATTTTAGTTGATGAATTAGCACACAATAATACTTATGGATGCCGTCATACCAAACGCTATCAGGATGTGGAAGAACTGCTACAAGCTGGTATCAACGTATATACTACAGTTAACGTGCAACACTTAGAATCGTTGAATGATTTAGTATCTTCTATTACTGGCATTGTAGTTAATGAACGAATCCCAGATTATATTTTTGATAAGGCAAGTCAGGTAGAATTGGTGGATGTTGAACCAGATGAGCTGGTAAAACGCCTGCAGAAGGGAAAAGTATACCGGGAACGCCAAGCAAAACAGGCACTACAAAACTTTTTTACTGTTGAAAACTTAGCAGCATTGCGCGAGATTGCTATGCGGCGTACTGCGGATCAGCTGAATCGGACAGCAGTACAGGAAGGTAAGGAAAAGAGTGCTAAAGCAGGGGAACATATATTGATTTGCCTTTCTCCTGCACCATCTAATGCTAAAGTTATACGAACCGCTGCTCGAATGGCTGAAGCCTTTCATAGCGGTTTCACAGCGTTATTTGTGCAGACGCCGGAAACAAAAGAATTATCTGACGAAAATACTAAGCGCCTACGCAGTAATATACGTCTTGCAGAACAACTGGGTGCTCAAATTTCTACAGCATATGGAACTGATCCTGCTGTACAGATAGCAGAATATGCCCGCGTCAGTGGTGTAACAAAAATTGTTATGGGACGTATCAACCATAGGCAAAATCCTATTACTGGGAAAAAGAGCCTGGCTGATCGCCTTATTGAGTTGACAGATCTTGATATATATATTATTCCAGACCATCAGCCGCTATATAAAAGGCCTTTAGGAAAACTTCATGTTCCAAAGGTACATTTTACATGGAAAGATACGAGCATTATGGTGGGGTCTATACTGCTTTCTTCACTTACTGGCTTTGGCTTTTATTATACAGGATTTAGCGAATCTAATATTATTACAGTTTATATTCTAGGAGTCCTTATTACTGCTGTTTATACAAATGGACCATTTTATGGAGCAGTTGATTCTTTCCTTAGCGTTGCTATTTTCAACTTTTTTTTTACCGAACCTCGTTTTAGTTTTCAAGCCGACGATCCTAGTCATCCCGTTACGTTTATTATTATGCTTTTATCCAGCGTTATTGCTAGTTCATTGGCCAGTCGTGTGAAGGAACAGGCCCGTTTATCGGCAGAAAAAACTTATTATACTGAACTGCTTTTGGAAAGTAGTCAAAAACTGCAAAAAGGGCGGACAGAATGGGACTGCCTTAGATTGGCAGCAGAACAGTTAAATCGACTTTTTGGCCGTCCAGTTATTTATGCATTAAGTGAAGAGGAAGAAGAATTAAGATTTAGAGTGGAACCAGAAGATGCAAAGATTGTTATAAATGATTTAAATTCCGGAGAAATAGGGGTAGCTAAGTGGGTACAAAGAAATAATAAGCACGCAGGTGCAACTACAAATACGTTACCAGATTCTAAATGGCTTTTTCTTTCTGTCAGAGGTACGCAGGGAGTTATGGGTATTATAGGAATTCCTATTGTAGGTTATTCTATTCCTGGTACCTTCGAAAAAAATCTTATGATTGCTATTTTAAGTGAGTGCGGTCTTAGCCAGGAACGTATTAGGCTGCAGAATGAGCGAAATAAAATATAACTTTAAAAACAAAAAGTGCCTAGTATTTATAAATATGATGAAGTACACATTTGAAAATTAAATATTGAATGAAGCAGAAAATAAGTATTGTACAAATAATAAGGTATTTTAGTTTGTACCGTTGAGTTGTACCGTGAAAACAGGTTGTAAAAGGGGTTTAAAAATTGAACTTGGCATTTACAGCCTGTTTTTACAATGTATGGGAGATTTGATGTATTGGATTGTCTATGCATATGAAGAAATATTAATCTTATCTTAATGTCTCTTTATTTTCCTTAATCCCTACTTATTACTAAGTACGATATGATATAAACGCAAGACAGAAGTTGGGTGTCTTGCATATCTAGCAATTGCGAAAGGAGAACAATCTTATGGCAGAGTATATGCAACCTCGCATAGCTATAATTGGTGTAGTCATAGGGATGTTTGCGCTAACTAACATTATTGGGAAAATAGCATGCAACATAGCATTGCTTAATTAACGAAAGGAGTAACTAAGATGATGGATTGTTTGATGATAACAACTTTGTTTGTTGGTTTTGGCCTTGTATTGATGCTGGTGAATTGGTGTCAGAGCCAAATTGATTCTCAGGAATAATTAAAATTAGGAGTTGGATAGTATGATTTTACTTGGAATCATTGTTTTGATGATATGTGCATATTTAGTATATGCCTTGGCACATCCGGAACGATTTTAATGTTTCGAATATAGCAAAAAATAGAGGAGGATTTGTATATGTTACAGTTGATTTTGACATTGATCATATATTTGATCATAGTCATTCCAGTAGGAATGTATCTTTATAAAATCGCTGCAGGTAAACGCACTTTTGTTGACCCTGTATTCGATTTGATAGATGGAGTAATTTATAAATTGAGTGGGATTAATCCCTCTGAAGGTATGAACTGGAAACATTATGCTAAAGCTCTTGTGGGTACTAATGCAGTGATGATAGCAATTGGCTATTTGATTCTTCGAATTCAGAGCATTCCGTTCTTTAATCCCAATGGTATAGAGGGAATGGAAGCTACGCTGGCTTTCAATACTATTATAAGTTTTATGACTAATACGAATCTACAACATTATTCTGGTGAAAGTGGATTGAGTTATCTTTCCCAAATGATGGTTATCATATTTATGATGTTTGTTTCTGCTGCTAGTGGTTATGCAGCCTGTGTAGCTTTTATTCGTGGTTTGTCAGGAAAAACGACAGATAATGTGGGAAACTTTTTTACCGACTTAGTTCGTATAACAACCCGTGTGCTGTTACCTTTTTCTTTGGTAGGTGGAATTCTTTTGGTATGGCAGGGTGTACCTCAGAACTTTTACGAAAATGTTGTGGTTGAAACTTTGGAAGGCACCTATCAGGTATTAGGTATGGGACCTGTTGCAGCGCTTGAAATAATTAAACATTTGGGTACAAATGGTGGCGGATTTTTTGGTGCTAATTCTTCTACACCAATGGAGAATCCAAATATTTTATCCAATATTATTGAGTTGTATTCTATGATGTTGTTACCTGGTGCATGTGTAATAACTTTTGGGAAGATGGTGAGAGATGGTCAACTTCAACATATTAAGAATAAGGCTGAAGCAAATGTAATGCCGAGTTTAAGAGAAAGCATAACTTCTAAAATATTTGGCAAAGAAGGAAGAAGTATTTTTTTGACAATGGGAATTTTATTCCTTGTAGGGCTAGGTATTTGTTATTGGGCAGAACTGCAGGGAAATCCTGCTTTAGCTGAGATCGGTTTAAATCAGTCTGTTGGCAGCATGGAGGGCAAAGAGGTAAGATTTGGTATTGCTCAATCTGCTTTATTTACTACTGTAACAACATCTTTTACAACAGGCACCGTTAATAATATGCATGATACGCTGACACCTTTAGGTGGTATGGTACCGATGCTGCATATGATGCTCAACTGTGTTTTTGGCGGTAAGGGTGTTGGCCTGATGAACATGATTTTGTATGCTATTTTAGCGGTATTCATTTGTGGCTTGATGGTAGGTCGTACGCCTGAATATCTTGGAAAAAAGATTGGTGGATGCGAGATGAAACTTACTGCATTGGCTATTATTATCCATCCTCTGCTAATTTTAGCTTTTTCGGCATTAGCAGTTGCGACGACTGCTGGACAGGATGGAATTACTAATCCTGGTTTTCATGGCTTGAGTCAGGTGCTATATGAATATGCGTCCTCGGCAGCGAATAATGGATCGGGATTTGAAGGACTGGCAGATAATACTTACTTTTGGAATATTACTACTGGTATTGTCATGTTCTTAGGTAGGTATTTGCCTATTGTAATTCAGTTGGCTATTGCTGGATCTTTGTTAAAGAAAACTTACATAAATGAATCTGCTGGTACATTACAAACCAGTACCTTGAATTTTGCCGTAATTCTTGTGTTTGTAGTATATGTTTTTGCTGCACTGACATTCTTTCCGGCATTAGCTTTGGGCCCTATTGCTGAACATTTGACTATTTGGGGCTAAGGAGGATTTTCGTAATTATGAGTAAGAAACAGAATAATAAAATATTGACCAAAGAAATCCTTAAGCAGGCTCTCATAGGTTCATTAACAAAACTAGATCCACGATATATGATAAAAAATCCAGTAATGTTTGTAGTAGAAATCGGTTTTTGTATTACATTTTTACTAACAATTGTACCAGGACTGTTTGGTGATAGTAGTACTGAACTGCGTATTTACAATTTAATCGTTTCTATTATTTTATTAATGACTGTATTGTTTGCTAACTTTGCAGAATCAGTAGCAGAAGGACGAGGTAAGGCGCAAGCTGCTAGTCTAAAGAAAACGCAGAAAAATACGGAAGCTCATCTGCTGGATCAGGACGGTAACGAAACAATAGTTTCTTCAAGTGAACTGAAAAAAGGCGATGTAGTTATGGTAGTGGCTGGTGAGGTAATTCCTGGTGATGGTGAGGTTATTGAAGGTATTGCTTCAGTAGATGAGTCAGCCATAACTGGCGAATCAGCACCGGTAGTTCGTGAAAGTGGCGGTGATTTCTGCTCTGTTACCGGTGGTACTACTGTAGTATCTGATTGGTTGAAAATACGTATTACTTCTGATATCGGTAACAGTTTTCTGGATAGAATGATTGCTATGGTAGAAGGCGCTTCACGTAAAAAAACTCCTAATGAAATTGCATTGAACACCTTGCTGGTTTCTTTAACAATTATTTTCCTGATTGTTATTGTTACTTTGTATCCAATTGGTATGTATTGTGGGGTCCAACTTCCTCTGTCCACTTTGATTGCTCTTATGGTTTGTCTGATTCCGACTACCATCGGAGGTTTGTTATCTGCTATTGGTATTGCGGGGATGGACCGCGTTACTCGCTTTAATGTAATTGCTATGTCTGGTAAAGCAGTTGAGGCTTGCGGGGATGTAGATACAATGATTCTGGATAAGACAGGTACAATTACCTTTGGTAACAGACTGGCAGCTGATTTTTTACCTGTTCAAGGCGCAAGTCGCAGAAATCTTATTCGTTGTGCGGCTCTGACTAGTCTTCGTGATGAAACTCCCGAAGGCAAATCTACTTTAGAGTTGGCGCACCGGATGGGAGAGGAGTGCGAGGAGCTACAAGGATCTCATTTTATAGAGTTTACAGCCCAGACTAGAATGAGTGGTGTGGACCTTCCTGATGGTACTCAAATTCGTAAAGGCGCCGCAGATGCTATTGAACAGTATGTTGTGAAACTTGGTGGAAAAATTCCTGCTGATTTGCATAGTCATGTAGAAAAAGTTTCTTCATTAGGTGGTACACCCCTTGTTGTATGTCGAAATAGTCAGGTGCTAGGGGTTATTTATTTAAAAGATACTGTAAAACCAGGTATGGTAGAGCGTTTTGAGCGTTTACGTGCTATCGGTATTAAGACTATCATGTGTACAGGCGACAATCCTTTGACAGCAGCTACTATTGCTAAAGAGGCTGGTGTAGATGGATTTATTGCTGAGTGTAAACCAGAGGATAAAATTAATGTTATTAAAAAAGAGCAAGCAGAAGGTAAAATTGTTGCTATGACTGGTGATGGTACTAATGATGCTCCGGCACTTGCTCAAGCTAATGTTGGACTTGCCATGAATTCAGGTACTATTGCGGCTAAAGAAGCTGCTAATATGGTGGATTTGGACTCTGATCCAACTAAAATATTGGAGGTAGTGGAAATTGGTAAACAATTACTAATAACTCGTGGTTCACTTACTACATTTTCAATTGCCAATGATATTGCAAAATATTTTGCAATTATTCCGGCTATGTTTATGACAGCTATACCTCAGCTAGATGTTTTGAACATCATGAATTTGAGTACACAAAATAGCGCGATTTTATCGGCATTGATTTTTAACGCCATTATAATTCCTTGCCTCATTCCTCTTGCTATGAAAGGCGTTAAATATCGGCCTATGTCTTCTGGAAAAATGTTGGCAAGAAATATGATGATTTATGGTTTGGGTGGCGTTATTGCCCCCTTTGTTGGAATAAAATTTATTGATATGATTATTACTCCTATACTGGCAGCAATGGGCATTTGAGGAGGTTTTTTACTATGAACGAACAAACAAATAAAAATATGCTGTTGCAAGGTGTACGTCAGTCGTTAACAGTAACAGTACTATTGTTGATACTTTGTGGGTTAATATTTCCTGTATTACTCAGCGGTATTTCAGCTTTAGTTTTTCCAAGTCAAGCTAAAGGAAGCTTAGTTTATGTAGACGGAAAGACTGTAGGGTCTATGAATGTGGGGCAGGATTTCACAAAGCCATATTTTATGAAGTGTCGTCCTTCAGCTTATAACTATAATACTTATCGCGAAGATGAAAATGGTAATCGATATTACAACGATAACAGTGAGTTTGTTGGACTTAGCTCTGGTTCAAATAATTATGCGCCTTCTAATCCTGCCCTGACTGAAAGAGTGGAAGCAGATATTGAGTCATTTTTGAAAGCAAACCCAGGTGTGCAACGTGAAAATATTCCGGCTGATCTGATGACTGCCTCTGGTTCTGGGCTAGATCCTCATATTACTCCTGAATCTGCTCGTATTCAGATTCCTGCTCTAGCAGTTGCTTCAGGTTTGAGTGAGGAAAAATTGATGCGGATTGTACAAGATAATACAGAAGGTAAGTTGTTGGGGGTTTTTGGTGAAAACACTGTCAATGTTCTTGGTGTAAATTTGGGTATAGCTCAAGCCATGGGCCTCGTAGGAGATGTGTCTAAGTAAGTGTTATACCATTTGTTTTTCAATAATAGAGATACTCACTATGATAAAAGGTTGAAAAAGAAAGTCAAAACAATTAATAGAATTGAAGATGATACGCCGGCATGGTTGATGATAGATTTGGTGAAGTCATTAAAGGAGTGGCTTGGACAATCATGCCGAGTATCATACGAAAAGGGAGAAACATTTTTTCGATTGGGATATGCAGCTCGATACGTACCGGTTTTAGAGTTTGCACAACTATTTGCTCCGTTGATATGTAAAGTCAATACTATATGGCCTGTTCAGATTTTTGGAATGTCATATAATCATGACTTGGTTGAAATTTCATTTGCTGCAAGTGATGATGGTTATATTGTAATGGAAGAAAATATTTCCAGAATTTGGTGCGATGATTTACAAGATATATATTTCAACATACAGTTTCCTGATGTGTTGTCTGCTAGTTGTATGCACCGGATAATATGGGCATTAATATGTGATGAGCAAGTGGTTGTTTTTGATTGGAAGCTTTCTGATTTTCTGAATCAACAGAATTTATTTAAAGTAGATTACACGTTATCCTACTGCTATGTTTCATTAACTTCTGAATCAGTGCAGGAGAATCCTGTAGCCTGTTTGTCTGGTCTGCAGCTACAGCATAAAGAAATATTATGGCGTCTTTTTTTAGAAAAACATCTTGCGCCACGTGAATTTGAATGGGTAAAGAATACCTTGTTGCAGGAGAATGTTCCAAACTGGATTGAGTGGCATTTGGCACTTTATCGGACTTTGGAACAAATAGGTATTAAATTAGTAGATGCTGGAAGTAGATTTGAGCTTGTGGACAATGCAGGAAAGCATCTCTATTTTAGTTTGGAACACGCTAATGCAGCAGAATATGTGCTAATGAAGATTCTTTTTCCGTTCAATAAATAATTAATAATTCGTCAATAAAATGTTTAAAAGGTTACCAGTATGCCTGTATATTTCAGGTTTACTGGCAACCTTTTATCTGTTATTGATTTCCATCTGTAATTTTTATTTTTATGCATTTTTATAATGCTGTAGAATAAAGTGATAAAGGAAGAACTGTTTGAGATTTGTGGCATCACTAATTTACGTAATAAAGCAATGATTAAGAAATGTTTGTTGGGAAATTTATTTATAAGCGCTGAGGACAGGAATACAGGATTATGCTATAATACGTTTGCTTGAAAGGAGAGATTGCAGTGGATGAAGTCACGTTGTCTGAGCAAATTACAGGAAAGAAACAAGGCAAACTTACTATTTTTGCTAGCTATTTTTCTGGTGCCGGAAAAAGCTATAATATGTTGAAAGTAGCAGAAAAGGTAAGACAGGCAGGGGTAGATGTCGTCATTGGATTACTTTCATGTGAACAGTGGCCAAAAACTAAATTGCTGGCTGAAAAGTTTGAGGCATTGCCTTATAAAATGGCAATGCGAGATGGTCAAATTAATTATGAGATAGATTTAGAGGCCTGTAAAAAAAGATTGCCTAAATTAATATTGATTGATGATTTAGCTCACTTGAACGTTGATAATTCGCATCATAGAAAGCGCTATAATGAAATAGAAGAATTACTTAAAGCAGGCATTGATGATTAAACGACACTGGATATTCAAAATATTGAGAGTGTACAGGATGCTGTTGTGTCTATACAGAAATCATCTATATCAGAACGCATTCCTGATAATGTTTTTGATCAGGCGTACCATGTAGAGTTTATTGATATAGAACCAGAGAGATTGCAACAGCGGTTACTTCAACAAAAGAAGGGAGCATTACTAGCTAAGTGTACATTGGCACAATTAAGTGCGCTACGAGAAATTGGTTTGCGCCGTTGCGCAGATAAAGTAGCTTTATATACTAGAAAGTTTCAGAGTGGGAAAAAATATCGTACTCGTGAACATATTTTGGTCTGTCTTTCTCCAGCTCCCTCTAATGAAAAAATAATACGTACAGCAGCACGAATGGCAAGAGCTTTCTGTTGCGGATTCACTGCACTATTTGTAGAAACAAAAGAATTTCAATTGATGTCTGAAGCAGATAAAGAAAGACTCAAGAAAAATATTAATCTGGCACAGCAATTGGGTGCATCTATTGAAACAGTTTATGGTGATGAAGTTGCATATCAAATTGCTGAGTTTTCACGTTTGTCAGGGGTTACCAAAATTGTTCTTGGACGCAGCGGGAAGTCTCATCATATCTTTTTCCATAAGCCTCCGTTAACAGAGCAGCTAGTTGACCTTATACCAGAACTGGATATTCATATCATTCCTGATAATGGTTTGAATGGTCAGTTTTCTGCTAAACATCAAGAAATCATGCGTCGATCTACCTTGTCTGTTCTTGATTTATTAAAAAGCGCATTATTTCTTGTTTTAGCTACGATTATAGGATTTTTATTTTATCATTTGGGATTTACGGAAGCCAATATTATTACGCTTTATATTTTGGGCGTTATGTTGGTTTCCGTATCTACCAAGAGTTCTGTTTGTAGTTTTATTGCTTCTATTGTTGGTGTACGTACGTTTAATTTCTTTTTTACGGAACCAAGATTTTCGCTGCATGCTTATGATAGTGGATACCCGGTTACTTTTCTCGTAATGTTTCTCGTTTCTTTGATTACAGGTTCCTTGGCCTCCAAACTGAAATCACATGCTAAGCGATCTGCTCAGGTAGCATGGCGTACAAAACTTCTTCTTGAGACAAATCAGGAACTTCAAAAGGCTCGAACTCAGGAAGAAATCATTTCGGTAACAGCAAAGCAGTTATTAAAAATATTTCAGCGAGATATCATTGCATACCTTATAGATGGTGAAAAGCTTATGAGACCGGAAATATTTTTAGTTGATAATACAACGTCACCAGAGCGTTATACGTCTTCAAAGGAATGCGAGGTAGCGCAGTGGGTGATAGCTAATAATAAACGAGCTGGTGCAGGTACTGAAATACTTTCTGATTCCTGTTGTACCTATTTATCAGTGCGTACAGGAAAGCAGATTTATGGTGTTATAGGAATTGCCGTAGCTGATAAGCCTCTTGATACTTTTGAAACCAGCATTCTTCTTTCGGTTTTAGGTGAAGCTGCACTTGCACTTGAGAACCAGAAAAATCTGGATGAAAAAGAAGCTGCAGCGGTTTTAGCTAAAAATGAGCAGCTTCGGGCCAATTTGCTTCGCTCGATTTCTCACGATTTACGTACTCCGCTTACTTCTATTTCAGGAAATGCTAGCAATCTGCTTTCTAATGGGAAATTGTTTGATGAAAAGACTAGACAACAGATGTATACTGATATATATGATGACTCTATGTGGTTAATTAACTTGGTAGAAAATCTGTTATCTGTCAGTCGGTTGGAGAAAGGTCAGATGAATCTGCATATTTCTACGGAATTGATTGATGAAGTGGTTGCAGAAGCATTACGCCATATAAATAGAAAAAGTGCAGAGTATCATTTGAAGGTACAGAATAATGAAGAATACCTTTTAGCGCAGATTGACGCCAAGCTTATTGTTCAGGTCATCATTAATATCGTTGATAATGCTATAAAATATACGCCAGTAGGGTCAGATATTTATATTTGGTGGGAACAAAAAGGAAGCTATATTTATATTTCTATTGCGGATAATGGACCTGGGATTTCTGATAAAGCTAAACCGCATATTTTTGATATGTTTTACAGTGAGTCCAATCAAATTGCTGACAGCCGCCGCAGCATGGGATTAGGATTGGCGCTGTGTAAATCTATAGTCAATGCACATGGAGGAGAGATTATGGTAAAAGATTATTCTCCTCATGGATCGATCTTTACATTTTCTGTGCCAGCTGGGGAGGTAGAACTACATGAATAAACCTTTGATTTTAGTGGTTGAAGACGATACACCGATTCGTAATTTAATTACAACAACATTAAAAGCTCATGATTACCGTTTTTTAACTGCAGCTAATGGAGCATCTGCAGTTCTAGAGGCTTCTTCACACAATCCTGAAATAATTTTACTAGATCTTGGTTTGCCAGATATGGATGGTGTAGAAGTTATTCGTAAAGTTAGGTCTTGGTCGAATATGCCCATTATTGTAATCAGCGCGCGGAGTGAAGATACGGATAAAATTGATGCTCTAGATGCTGGTGCTGATGATTATCTTACTAAACCATTTTCTGTTGAAGAGTTACTTGCAAGGTTGAGAGTGACACAGAGACGTTTATCAACTTTGCAGATGAGCTCTATGAATGCAGATTCGGTTTTTACAAATGGCAAGTTAAAAGTTGATTATGCAGCTGGCTGCGCTTTTCTGGATGACAAGGAACTTCATTTGACACCTAGTGAATATAAACTTCTATGTTTGTTATGCAAAAATGTTGGTAAAGTACTAACTCATACATTCATCGCCCAGCAGATTTGGGGGAGAAGTTGGGAAAACGATGTTGCTTCCCTTCGGGTATTTATGGCTACTTTACGTAAAAAATTGGAAAAAGAGCCGGGATCTCCGCAATATATTCAAACCCATATTGGTGTCGGATATCGAATGATGAGAGTAGAGTTATAGGAACATGACAATATAACACATAATTTTTATAGTGTAATTATCTAGTTATATATTAGTATGAATAACTTGCAAGTATCCTAATATATAATTACCCTTGAATAGGAATAAATGGTTTAGCCCAGGTACTTAGAGGTATCTGGGCTTTTTATATGACTTTAAAATCTTAACAGCAACCTTGCACTGGTCTGCTATATAAACTTTTAAGAGGAATGTATTATGAAACGTGGCAAACTATTTATATCATGTCATTAGAGGGCAGTAAGAGGTATGCTTGATGTGCAGGAGGCATAAAATAATCTTGGCGGCGATGAATATAGGAAGGTGATAGTATTGTTGTCAGAATCTGAAATCAGCAAACAGGAAGATATTATGTGTTTTCAGCAGGCGGTAAAAGATATATCCTACCTGTTGTTCAGACAGTACCAATGCCAGATAGCTTATGCCATACATAGTAATACCGATAATCTGCATGCACATTTTATAATTAATTCTGTACGTTATGTTGACGGATATAAATTACAGATTGGAAAGGATGATCTATAAAATATGAAAGTATTGGTAAATGATGTTTCAAATTGCTATAGGTTTAGTAGAGAGGTAGGTTATAACGTAATGTAAAAAGAGAAAACTGTACTGGTTGATGTGCAATATATTTAAATGTTATTTTAAATAAATAATATATTGCCCAAATAAGTAGAGAGTATTATAATATAAATAACTCTCACATAAATAAATTTATAGGAGTGTATTAAATGAAAAAATCCTTAGTTCTTGCAATGACCATGGCTTTAGGCGTAACTGCTTCTGCATACGCAGTAAATCCGTTTTCTGATGTTCCGGCTGGCCACTGGGCATACGACAGCGTAAACAAACTGGTTGCTAATGGCGTAGTTGACGGTTATCCTGATGGAACGTATGGCGGAGATAAGCTGATGACACGCTATGAAATGGCGCAAATTGTAGCGAAAGCTATGGCAAAAGGTGCCAATGTTGATAAGCTTTCAGCAGAATTTGCCGAGGAGCTTGATACTTTAGGCATTCGTGTAGCTGCTTTGGAAGAAAAAACGGATAATGTAAAAATTACTGGCCAGATCCGCTATGAATATGGTGACCGCAACGGAGATCTTGGTAGGGAAAAAGGTAAAGATGCCGTAAACCGCCTGCGCAGCCGTATTTATATTAAAGGGCAGGTGAATGATGACTGGAGCTTTACCGGACGTATTCAAAACGATCAGAAGTTTAACAATGACAGCGGTGATGAAAAAACACAGTTTAATCAGGCTTATGTAAACGGTAAGATTGGCGGCGTGAAGGTATTGGCCGGTAAAACTGATCAATATCTGGCTAATGGATACCTTTACGACGATACAGCAGAAATGCTGCAGCTTTCTTATGGTAAAGATATTAAAGTTAATGCTTACTATGGCCAGCCAACTGACTATGGCTATGATGAGTTTTATGGAGTTTCCGCTAATGGTAAAACAGGTAAGCTGTCTTTATCCGCAGGATATGATGTTTTTAAAGATGGCTTGGAAACAGCTGCTTTTGTCGGTGACGGCAATAAAAATAATGTTGGTATAGGTAAGGACAATAACGTCTGGAATGTAAGTGCTTCTTATAATTTTGGGGATGTAAAATTAGGCGCTACCTATCTTAATTCTGATTTGGAAGGTGAAAAACTTTTTAATGAAGATGTCGATACTGATGGTTATGTAATCAGTGCTTCTTATAAAGGTGCTAAAGCTGCTGATCCCGGTAGCTGGGGATTGTGGGGCAATTACTATAACCAAGGGGCAGGAACTTTTGTAGCTCATACCATGAAAACAGGTGACTGGGGATACTTCTACAATGAAGGTTTCAAAGGCTACGGTATTGGCACTAATGTAACAATTGCTAAGAATATGGTTTATAATCTTGATTATTATGATTTGGAAGGTAAAGAAAGCGGTAAGGATACTCAAGTACTTTGGAATCGACTGCAGATTACGTTCTGATAAATAAAAAACCGGCTTATGCCGGTTTTTTTATTTATTCGTTATTTTCGTTTTAATAGTTCCATAGGCTACAAGTACAGTACCTTTGGGTGCTGAAAGAGCAGGGCAGATGTAAAGAACGACACCTGTCTGTTCGGCATAATAGGTGGTAATTATGCTGCCGAAAAGGTCGGTAATATGACCAAGAATTTGACCTTCTTCGACAAAGTCGCCACTATGGACATAGTGCATCCAGCATCCTGCTTCCATTGCTTCTAAATAAATCAGATTTTCTACATCATTTGGTATATGACGACGTGGCTTTACAGGGATGGAGGTCATTTTTAGCTTGTTCATAATATTATAGATGTCGTTTTTGTAGGCATCTATGTCTTCACGCAAGCATAATCCTGCCCCTCCGCGCTCTATTAAAATTGATGGCAGTCCTTGACTGGCAGCGTAATTATAGGCACCGCCTGTCGCCATTGAGCGCACCATATATTCCATATCCAAGACCTTGGCAATGCTGAGTGATTTTTGTTCTATCCCCGGTGTTGGC
>ENA-UONS01001751-UONS01001751.1-human-gut-metagenome-genome-assembly--contig:-CS19-NODE-1751-length-18825-cov-8.575226_pt1 | contig 18825 bp, 15 predicted proteins | sample MGYA00242458_ERZ724005 | MGnify/ENA metagenome assembly ERZ724005
CACCGGATAAATTATCGGCATCCAGCATCCCTAGTTTCTTTGAGAAACGGAAAGCTACTTTTTCTTTCATGTCCGCTTCTGGTTTTATGCGGATGGTAAATGATTTTTCTATGCGGTCTGTTGTGCCGGCAAACATTTGCATCATGGCTTGTTCCTGTTCATCCAGATTGTCCAGCATGAGTTTTAAAGCGGCTCCGTCTTTGGGCATATAATCTGCTTGCCCGCGGGTCAGGCTGTTTTTGCTTTCTCGTATATTGTAGATTTCTTTCGCCACCAACTCAGCCATTTTAGCGGTAGAACCGGCTATCAGAATCTCTTCGGTCATAAAACTGCGTGGGTCAATACGTTTTTTGGCCGTATCGGCAACCTTTGTTACAGGTGCTTTTTCTATAGGAGAGGTGGTGTTGATAGCCTTTATGATTCCTTCAGGAGTCAATTCTACTTGTGAGGCGGCACTTTTGTCTTTCAGTTTTACAGCGTATGCATTGTCCGGATCAGGAATGCCTATGGAATTTACCTTGATACTGTTTATTTCCCAATGTTCTTCCGGTTGGGATGATATGCCTGTAAGGCGCAGATAGCGATCGGCGTATTGGCAGAATTCTCCGGGCGTGTAGACAACTTTGGTTGCGGTGACTTGCAATTCTATTTCGGTCTTAGGCAAATAATAAACCACTCCTTCTCCCATGGTTCCGGGAGTATATGTACTGACATCTTGTGCGGTGCCGCTTAATGAAACCAGTAACCCTGCTGCGATTAATCCTTTTTTCATATTTCTATATTCTATCATATATGTAAGCAAATATAGCTATTCTTTTGTAAATCTGCCTTTTGTTTCTGTTAATTTCTTCCATGCTGCGGGTAATGCGTCAATAAGATCACTTGAGGTGGTCCCTATTTCTCCTTTTTCTTCCGCCGCAATGTCTCCTGCCAGACCATGTACGTAGACCCCCAGGCGGCATGCGTCTTCTTGAGTATATCCTTGTGCCAATAAGGCTGCCAGAATACCGGTCAGCACATCACCGCTGCCGGCAGTTGCCATACCTGGATTCCCGGTGGGATTGAAATAACAATTTCCTTCGGGGGTGACAACTGTGCTCCATGATCCCTTTATAATGATATAACTTTGCAGATAGGCAGCCAGTTCTTTAGTCTTTGTCAGCCGTTCGTAAGTATCCATGCATTTACCAATCAGTCGTTCCAGTTCTTTTAGATGGGGGGTGAGAATACAACGCTTCGGCATCCGGCTGAGCCAGTTGCGGTGAGTGCCGAAAATATTAATGGCATCCGCATCCAATACTAAAGGTACCGGACAACCTTGTATTTGTTCCATCATGGCTAACGCTGTATCTTCTTCTTGTCCCAATCCCGGACCGATGGCTATGGCTTGATAACGGTCTGTATCTACGGGTTCGGCAAAATAATGGTCGTGTATGTCTGTCTGTACAATGGCTTCGGGGACAGTGGTCTGAAGTAAATCATGGTTGTGGATAGGTACATGGACAGTCAGTAATCCCACTCCCGAACGCAGGCAGGCACGGGCAGATAAAATGGATGCTCCTGCCATGCCATAAGATCCTGCGATGAGCAGTGCATGTCCGAAAGCTCCCTTGTGGGCAAATCGTTTCCGCGGTTTGATGAGGCTGCGAATTTCTTCTTCCTCTGTGATATAGTAGGGACTTTGTGCTGTATCAATAAAGTCTTTTTTCAGTTGGATGTCCAATAGTTGCCATTCGCCTACAATGTCTTCGTTTTCGGGGAAAAGAAAGGATAACTTAGGTAGCTGAATGCTGAGAGTGACATCCGCGCGTATCATGTTTTGACGGATATTATAAGTGTTGTCCTCACACATTAATCCTGAAGGTACATCAATGGCTACTACCTGTGCCTTGGATGCATTAATATATTTCACTACGGCAGCAAATCCGCCGTTCAGTGGTTTATTGAGTCCGGAACCGAATAATCCGTCTACTACCAGATGCTTTTCTGTCAAGACTGGGGGATCAAATTGTGTGCTTACTTCGGTAAAGTAGACCGAGCCGCATTCTTTTAACCGTTCAAGATTAGTCTGACATTCTTCCGACAGTTTTCCTTTGGTGTTAAACAGAAAGACTTCTACGTGATAGTTTTGTTTAGACAACATACGGGCTACGGCAAGCGCATCGCCCCCATTATTTCCCGGTCCGGCGAATACTGCAATATGGAAAGAAGTATCCCATCGGTGGGTAATGGCACGAGTCAGCTCTTCGGCTGCCCGTTCCATCAAATCAATGGAGGCAACCGGTTCTTTGGCAATCGTGTACTTGTCCAGCTCTTTTAGTTGGGTGCTCGAAATAATTTTCATGACAATCTCTTTTGTTTGAACGTACAAAGATAACACTATTTACAAAAAGAGGTTATGTGAATACTTCGATACTTGGAATAAAAATGTTATTTTTATAAACAGCGTTGATACCCAGTCGTTTATGTAAAAAGGTTCTAGTTCTATAAGTTTTAACCATAATTCTAGTTCGGGCAAAGATAGTGATTTCCTTTTAATTGTATACAGTGCTTGCTAAAAATTTATGAATATTCTTTTGGGAATAAAGTAAGGGTGTTGGTTTCTGGCGGTTGATGTTTTATTTTTTGCAATTTGCGAAATGGGTGAATCATCTGACATCGGGCTAAAGACAGCTCCAATATTCTAAAGTGCTCCTTTAAGGGAATAAGTTCCTTTCCTGATATTCAGACCAATATTATAAAAAATATTCATGCGAAAACTTTGTTTTCCTGTTAATATTCCTTATCTTTATACTCCAATCCGAAGGAGGGGATTGACAGACCTGAACCGAAGATGATGAACAGCCTCCGAATAAAACTTGAACTATAAAAACACAAAGGAATGCTAGAGAAGATAGGTAGTAATACAAATGAGAAGGAAGGGATCATGGAGAGAGAAATGATCTTGAAAAAAATAAAGGATGAAAGAACCGTATCACTTGAGGAACTTAAGTCAGCCGGATTCATACTGGCTGCTGATAAGAGTTTCGGAAGGGTGATAAACAAAACCCACCTGAAGGAACTGAAAAGCAGCCTGACAAAAGACGGCTGTATAGAACCCGTTTCCATATTCTTGGGAGCGGAATATTTTGAAGCTTATCCGGAACGTGAACTGACTGACCTCAACGACGGAGATAAAAAATACACCAAGGACTCTCCCGAAGTTCCCGGGGTTATCTTTGTTGCGGACGGACTTTACAGGGTACAGGCACACACAGAATTACTTTCAGAGGATGAGAGCTACAAACATACCCTGAGATTCAGACACGTGGAGACAGATCTTCCCATAGACCGCTGGATACTTATAAGGAATACCAACAACCGGAACTGGGATTCAAAGGACTACTCACGTTACATAGCAGCGCAGACCGGTTATGAAAAAAGCAACCTGACTACTGCGGTTGAATGGCAGGAGAAGTATAAACTGTGTGAGAGATATTCATACACCATTCTTAACCTTTCCGACACCTATAAGAAAAGAATGCTGTCGGAGTATATGGATAACCTAGACAAAGGACTTCCCACAGTGCTGAAAGGTGTGGAAGAAAACATCGAAAGGGGAAAGCGTATCCTTCATGCTTTCAGGGTGTGTTGGCGTGATATCCCGAAGATGGTAAGGAACAATGCATCCATCAATATGTTCATCGAGATCTATAATGCGTGCGGCGACAGCATGAAGGAAGCTGTGGTCAATGCGCTGATCCTGTTCTTCACCACCCTGGACAAAGCCGATGCTGAAAGCGTTGCAGGTGAGAAGGATAATGATGGGAAGGTCAGGCTGTTGAAGGAATGCTGGAACAAGTTCAGCAAGGATATTGAAGACGAGAGCCTGAGAACCGAATATGAGAAGAAAGCTTGTGAGGTCAGGAAGGAATTTGATGACAGGTCTGTAGAAAAGAAGGAGGCTGCTGTAACCGGGGATGTTCCTGTTCCTGAGAATAACAAATATCATGGAAAAGCCATATACCAGCCTAATGGAAAAGCTGAGGAATATGGTGAATGGGCCTGTAATTTCTATAACGGATGCAGTAACCAGTGTTCCTATTGTTATCTGCAAAAGGGAAGGAACGCCAAGATTTATACCCCGACACCAACCCTTCAGAAGGCTTTCAGGGATGAGGATGACGCAGTGGAGCAGTTCGGGAAGGAAGTGCTCAGGAATCTTCCCGAGCTGATGAAACATGGACTGTTCTTCTGCTTCACCACCGATCCTTTACTTCCTGAAACGATGGGATTGACGGTGAAAGCTGTGGGGATATGTATGGAGAAAGGGATTAATGTGAAGCTGCTGACCAAGCGTGCTGATTTTGTGGATGAGTTCTTCAGGCTTCTCTCGGCTGTGGAGGGTTATGATGAGGAGGTCTGCAAGAGACATCTCGCTTTCGGATTCACCCTTACCGGGTACGACGAGCTGGAAGGAAACTCGTCACCGAACCTGGACCGTATAAAGACCATGAAACTGCTTCATGAGAGAAGTTACAGGATATTCGTGAGTGCTGAGCCTGTCATTGATCCTAAAACTTCATTGCAGGTAATCAGGGATACTCTTGGTTTCTGTGATCTCTACAAGGTTGGTCTGTTGTCCGGAAAGAAGGATTATGGGAAGGATGATGTGCAGGATCTTGTGGATGAACTGTTGAAGTTACCGGAAAAGCCAAAGATTTACCTGAAAGATTCTGTGGTGGGGATGCTTAAACTGGACCGCAGCACTCTTCCAGACAATTTCGTGGGAAGTGATTATAATATGTTTGGGTAAGTTGGAATAAAATGGGGAGGAGGGTAAAATCTCTTCTCCCTGGATCTTTGCTGGACAGAAAAACACCACTACCCATCACAGGCAATGGTGTATATGCCCAAATCTTAAGGTCTACTATGAAAAATGTAACTTTAAAAAAAAATATTATGATCCGCGAAGTTAACCATATTTTCATCGGATCTCAAATCTGTCATGAAAAAAATGTACGCACAGATAAAGTTCTGATATTATTTCTTGGAAGTATCATTAAGTCTCGATATATTTGGACTTGTGAAATACATCAAACGCTAAGAGAGCTTTTTTGATTAAAGAACTATTTTTTTAACTCCCGATTGTCCGAGTTGGATAGTCGGGATACCTGTTTTATCAGTGATGAAGAAATAAAAATTGCACCACCACTTCTCACAAGCGATGATGCATAAAACTTAACTTAATTTTGTTATACTATAAATAAAACATTTGAAGTTGAATCGCTGTCCAACTTTAGAGGAAAAAGTAATACACTACTACCTCTCACAAGCGGCAGTGTATAGCAAATATCACTATTATCTCCACAAAAATACATATTATTAACCGGAACCCCAATTTATCCGAGAAGAAAAATAAGAGGCAAGCTCCTTAAAACTTACCTCTTTTTATAAACTAGATCTTGTTAAACGGCGTATTCTCCCTCAACATCTGATTCCTGTACGCCACTCCCTGTTCTTTCTTATTATACAGATCCATCCTTGAGACACCAAAACTCTCACGGTTGGCGTTATAGTTGTTGATCACCATTCCTTTAATATCATCCTCAGAGATACCATGCCTGCCGAACGTACCGACGAGATAGTCAAGTGCAGCATCGTATAAGACTCCATACAGACATAACCATTTTGCCCGTGAGAGGATGGATTTATGTCTGTTGCCGTCCTCATAGCTATCCGGATACTCTTTTCTCCACTTCCTGTCTATGTAGTTAATCAGTGTCTTGTCCTTCCATAACCTCTGAAAACCTGTATTCCTCTCCAGTTCTTCCTGTGTATGGATGAAACTGCCGCTTGAACAACCATGATTATAACTCTTCTTAGCTGGTTCGGGAATGGAAGGGTCATATTCAAAGTGGTAGGGAGCCAACGTGTCTTTCTCCGGGTTGATGTAGACTTCAGGATCATGGCTCAGGAAGAACGTGCGGCTTAGATTATGACAACTCTTATCGAATTCGTCAGTCCTTGGATATAACCTCAGCTTCACCTGCCGGAAAAGATTGTAGTGATGGTCCGGGTTGGTGTTGTCGTGAACCATAGCAGCTTTTACTCCCTTGTTGCCTGGAGAGAACCATACTGCGTAAAGATGGAGAGGATTGGCATATTGAATGAGTCTTTCCTTGAATTCCCCTGCCGCCTCATGTGACCCGAAATCATCAAAGTCAAGTACAAGGAGATTGGAATACTGGCGCAGGTTGGTCGGGTCATCGTTTCTATAGTCGAATATTCCGGAAGGGGCTATCATGGGAAGTTTGTGTTTCTCTTCCTTGTAAGCCTTCTCTGTTGTCTGTTTTCTAACTATATTTGTCTGCTCCGAAAGTTTGGAATCGGATGCTATAAGTTCAAGTATATAGTCGAAATTATAATAGATCCTGCTTCTTGAATCGCTTGAATTAAAGTAGTAGCTTATGGTTTTGTTTATCATATTATTGAATTTTAGATTGTTATTGTATCGTGAACCTTCCTAGAGATCGGACCAGGCTTTTCTTTGGGAGAAAACCGGTCCTCTCAGTTCCTTCGTCTCTAGAGAAGAACCACTCGAATTCGATAAAGGAGCTATGGGAACTGTTAATGGGAGATTGAAGAGAGAGGCTACTACGTACCCTACTATAGTGAGAAGAGAAGAAGAATTATTTTGTTTATTCCCCCTCTTCTTCTCACTTTAGCAGACTGCGTAGCCAGTCTCTTCTTTCATACCTTATTCTATAACATATTTATCTATATTAACATGTTACCCGTACTTTTTAACTTCTCTATATATAATAGTGTGTCCATCAAAAAAGTACGGGTTAAGAGATATTTATATTAATTAACTTATCAGGGAGAAAGGATGGCTGAACCTCATTTTATAACCAGAGTGATTCCAAGTCTACCCAGGGTTTCGATCAGCTTCTTATAGTAACGTCTCTCTCTGGCTGACCTCCTTATACCCAATATCTCCTCCAGATAGGCAAAAGTAACCTCCTTCGTATATTCACTATCCATGGTTATAGCCTTCTGCATATCTTTATCATACCTGGCCAACAGTCTGATCTCCTTTTTCAGATTCTTGCGTATATTCATCTTGTCTAGTTCCTTCTCCCAGTCATTGTGAGAGACAGAAACCTTGCCTGTAATCCTGTTCTCATTGAAATACGAGTCCATCCTGTCTATGAACCTTGCATCAAAATCATCAGTGTAGTAAACTGTATATCTCTCACCCTCGATATGCTTCCTGATACCTATTCTGGCAATGAGCTGTGAGAAATACCAGTCCTTCTGATCCTGTGAATCTGTGGAGGTACCATAAGCTTTTCTGATCCTGGCTGATTCGGTGTTGGGCAGGTTCCAGTCACCACAGAGGAAGATCTGCCGCGCGTCCCTGTATGAATTGGTGCTCTTGTTATCGGTGGCTCCATAGTAGGTTATGGTGAATAACCTGGGATCAACACCTTCGGCAACCAATAACCTCCTGAAACGTTCCGCATATCCTGATTTTCCCGGACCTTCATCATCATCATTGACATCCTTCCAGCAGACAACCAGTGAAGGCTTGTCTATCAGTTTGGCTATCCTCTTGACGAACTCACCAAACCTTACCTCGTCAAGACTCTTTCTACGCAGTCCGAAATCCATCCTCCTGAACTCCGTTATGGCATTGTATTTGTTCTCCGTATCAAGAAGGGTAAAACGTGTGGAACCTCTGAACAGGATATTGCCAGCTCCCTCGAATACCAGGACATGGGTGGAGATTGCAACACCTTCGGGGCAGAGGTCAACAGGATAGAACATGATCTCTTTACTATCGGTATCTGATATCATCCATGAATCGTAATACTGAGGAACAAGCCCAAGCACCACATCACGCTTTATCCTGTTGATCCTGAAAGACTGGTTCGGGAAGAGGTCATTCCTGCTACCTCTCAGGAACTTGTTATAGAAACGCTGTATGCTTTCAGGAGAACGGCAAACCATATCACCCTTATCATCCTCGGTTGTGAACAGTCCAAGCATACTGCTGTCGAACTTCACAAAGGGGTTTATCTGGACAGGAGTCTCATCGAAAATAACGTACCTTCTCAAGTCATCCCTTGTCATCAACGTCCTGAAATCACCGTCAAAGATATCCACTTTTCCCTGAGGCCTGTAGATAAGGAAATAGTTTATCAGGTCGGTGAAGAAGCGAACATGGGTTATCAGGATGACTTTCTTTTCCATCAGCATCTCGGGGTTATCCTTGTAGAGGTCCAGAAAATAGGAGAACCCGGGATCACTGGAAACCATCATCACGTCAGTACTCTTCAAGCCTGTCACAGGTACAAGCTCCTCAAGTATCCACCTGTACATTTTCTTAAGCTCATCCCTTGTATCCACGCAATAGAGAATACCCTCATCATATTTCTGACGGATAAGGCTCTTGATGCTCTCGGTCTTTCCCGAACCCATCCCCGAGCTGACGATATATCCACCGCTTTGGTCAGGAACATCTATCTCTCCCGTCTTCAATCCCATTCTGAAACCTGGGCCTGTGGAATGCGGAATGATATCAAACAGTTCTCTCATTTCTCATCTCCCCCCTCCGTGTCGTCAATTATAATCCATTTGTCCTGGTATTTATTAATAAGGAACTCATAGTAGGATATCACGTCTGATTCATCAAAATAGTTCTCGTCAAAGTCAGGCTGGTTCTCTTCCCAAGCCTTAAGGTCGGCTCTGATCTGTGCGAGGAGTTCTGATTTCCTCACAATTTTTTTCTTATTGGTTTTCATTGTTTAAAAAAAATTAGTTTGATTAATTGATCGGACATGCTCACAGGAACATGCTCTTATTACACAGATTAGGGTATGACTGGAAATGGCGCGCGTTTTTCATGTCTGGAGCGCTATATATAATAAGGTGTACAGTCTCTCTCCGTCTCATATCTTCCCAAAGCCTTATTATCGAAGAAACAAATACTCACACAATGAAGGACGCCGAAAAAATACCTGGAATGTTCCGCTACTTGAATTACCACAAGGAAAAATAAGCGAAGGGAATGACCAGGGAAATGGACGGCGCTCTTCTTATTTTTTCTCTTTCAAATCGCTAAAACGCCATTCACAGCCTGCCAGAACCTAATATCTGAATTAAAACCAAACATATTTTTATGTTTACTGATTTTATCAACAGAATATTAGGAGCTGAGCCAAGATCATCGGTTTCTAATCGCTTGGAAGATGCTGTGCCAAGTGTTATCGTGAAAAAAGACAGCAACAGGACAATCACCAAACCTATCCCGGAAAAGTATAAGAAAGACATAGCATCACTCCAAAATAGATATGGGGATGCTTTTAAAACTGGATTCTGTATTAATCTTACACTTCAGGAGGCTTTGTCAACCATGCATAGAGAAAGAAAACGGATTGACGCCTATTCCGGCCTTGTCTCTTATCTGAAAAGGGAATTGGGCATAACATTAACAATCACATCACAAAAAACTAAACCTACGACATTATGAAAAATTATTTTATAGCAAACGGTGAGATTCTGAACACCAATATGAGCATTGAAGAAATGGAATTACGGGTACAGGAATCATTAGACGAGAGCACTTCCGGAATGGCGCAATTCAAAATAAAGGAAATCAGCGAGAAGGAGGTCAGGATGTTCTTTGTCAGGGACTTCGACTATGATCCCGACAAACCTATCATTTTTGACGCTGACATGGCCCTGATAACTGGAGTGGGAATAGGAGCATTCCAGCCACAACAAGTCGGAGGATACCCAATGATACATCCACTAAAATTTGCCGGGAAGAATTTTTACACGGATATTACAAGTTTTATCAGGTTCTATAAATTCCAACTGTTTGAAGAGATAGGGCAGACAGTGGAACACATCGGTCTGAGATGCTATTCAGACCGTATTTTAATGCAGCTTATTTTCTAGGGGTATGAATGTATTAGTAGCATGTGAAGAGAGCCAAACAGTAGCTCTAGCTTTCAGGGAACTAGGCCATAACGCTTTCAGTTGTGACCTTCAGGAATGTAGCGGTGGTCATCCGGAGTATCACTTCAAGGGAGACATGTTTGATGTAATCGCCAATCGTGGGGGGACTTTAGGGAATGGCACTAAATACTTCCTTGATGGCAATTGGGATCTAGTCATAGCCCACCCTCCCTGTACATTCTTGGCTGTCTCGGGTGCTAGGTGGTATTATCACCCTGACGATAAAAACCTTCCGACAGATCAACGCCGCCCGCATCCGAAGTTCCCCGATAGAGCAAGAGACCGTGAGGAGGCTGTTCAGTTCTTCATGGATGTTTCAAGGGTTGGAGTAGATAAATTAGCCATCGAGAATCCAGTTGGCATCATGAGTAGCCGATGGAGAAGGCCTGATCAGATTATAGAACCTTGGATGTTTGGTCATGAAGCTAGTAAAAAGACCTGTCTATGGTTGAAAAACTTACCTCTCTTAGTACCGACAAATATAGTTGGGAAAGGTGAGATCTATGTTTCAAAGAGCGGAAACAAATCCCCTAAGTGGTTCACTGATATATTCTTCTCGGGTGTATCGCCTGAAGAAAGAAGAAAACTGAGGAGCAAGACCTTCCCCGGAATAGCAGATGCGATGGCTCTACAATGGGGAGGCAGGATTATAGCAGCGTAGAGAATATTTTGATGATATAATTGTGGGATACCTAGGGAAAACACCACAACTTCCATTGTTCTCCCCCAAAAATCAAGGATCGGCAAGGAAACCTGGTGCTGCCCGAATCAGGGGAATGTCGGTGGATGCGGATTATGAGAAAGTGGTAGTGAAGTTGGTATATTAGAAGTTATTTCGTTTTATTTTCATATATGTTCATGGGAAGTGTCGTGCGTGATGTATGGTGCTTCCCTCTATTTTTTCCGGTGGAAGTTTTCGGGATTCAGCGGATTATGTTACATTTGTAATGTAATACGAATACTTTCTATATTTTCCAATCCGTCAGGCTGTGAAGTTATGGCGGAGGTTTTTGTTATTGTTGTTAATATCATCCATCAGTCTTTAAACGGCTGGTGGATTTTTTTGTTTCTCCCGGATAAAAAATAAGAAAAGAGTCACCATGCCCGATTACAAGGCGACTCTTATCAATCAATATATATAGGTAGAAAATATGGTATCCCAAATTCTTTCTTATCCAATTTCAATACTGCAAATATAAACAATCTCCGGAAAATAGCAGAGAAAAAGATCTTGATTTTGCTTGCGTAGCATCCGCTTGCAAAGTACGGATTCATATTAAATAAGATATATACCCGTTAACTCCGCTTCACATAACAGCCTGAAAATAACCTGAAAAACGATTATTTTACGAGATTCTATATTTTTTTATAGGAAAAATGCACAAAGTTTCGATAAAGTATGTATATTTGCACCGAAATAAGATTTGTCCTATTAAAAAACAAGAAAAGAAAAAGACCCTATGGAATATCTGTTTCTAAGACGCAAGGAGGTCACTGTCGCTTCTCCAAGACAAAAGATTCTTCTGTTCAAGGCTGCCGGAAGGCAGTGGGAGAAGGAATTTGCTCAAAAGAGGAAGGACGGCCGTGAAATAGACTGTGAGATCTACAAGAATCTCCTCTACCAGCTGGAAATAAGAAAGGTGTTCCTGGATTCAAAACTTTCCCTGAAAAAACTGAGTGCGATGATTGAAACGAACCAGACCTATCTCTCCAATGTGGTGAACAGATACTTTGATTGTAATCTGAAAGAGCTAGTGAACAATTACAGAATCGAATATGCGAAGGAATTGTTACGTGCGGAATCTTGCGGTCTGGAGGAAATGCCCGCTCAATGTGGTTTCGCTTCGAAAAGTCCTTTTTATGTGGCCTTCAAAAAAGTGGTTGGAATGACACCGATGAAGTATATGATGAAACTCAGACAAAGCGATTAAGTCCTTTTAAACACAATATGTATAACCAATTTTTAGTTTTTTAAATTTATAAATTTAAATCTTTATTTATGAACAAAAAATTTTTAAGTGCAGTCCTGTTCGGAGCCTTGATGGTTTCGTCAACAGGAACATTTGTATCTTGTAAGGATTACGATGACGATGTCACCGAACTTTGGGATGCAATAAACGGTCAGAAGACTGATTTGACAGCCAAGGTGACTGCTGTTGAAGCTTCTATTGCCAGCTTGCAGACTGCTCAGACCGCATTGGATGCTAAGATTGCTGAGGCGAAGACTGCTGCCGAAAAAGCTGCTTTGGAAGCTCAGAAGGCTGCCATCGCTGCTGCTTCTGCCGAACTGGCTACTGTAAAAGGTGAATTGGAATCTTCTATCGCCAAATTACAGGGAGCTACTGAAGAGGAAATGGCTGCCATCAAGGCTGACGTGGAAAAAACAGTTGCTGCTATTGCTGAAGTAGACGGTAAGGTGATCGCCCTTCAGGCTTTCCAATCGACTACCGAAGAAACATTGAAGTCTTTGGCTGAGGCTGACAAGGCTTTGGCGGGTACTTTGGCTACACTGGATGCTGAGGTAAAAGCAAACGCTGTTGAAATCGGTAAGAACAAAGCTGCCATCGAGGCTCAGAAAAAGGCTTTGGAAGACTACATCGCTTCAAATGACGCTGCTGTAGAAGCAAATAAGGGTGAGATTGAAGATATTCTGGTTGCTTTAGGTAAGCAACAGGAAATTTTAGACGGTCTGAAAGCTTTTGATGTGGCTGAAACTCAGCAAGCTATCGAAGATTTACAGACTGAAACAGGAAAATTGTCTGAGAAAATTTCTACTATTGATAACAAGTTGGAAGTGTTGTCTGCCGCTATTTATAAAGGTGTGACTCATGTTTCATTGATGGCAGGCCTTTCTGGTACTGAGGGAGCTTTCAATTGGAACTTAGGGCTTCTTTCTGCTGAAGCTGTAAGAACATGGACTTTCGGTGACAAGCTGACCGGTGCTGTTTCTTTTGAAAAAGGCGCTCGTTCTACTTTCACACAAAACTTCCTGATCCGTGTATCTCCTACAGACGCTGTAATTTCAGCTGAAAACATCAAGCTGATTAATTCACAGGGTGCTGATATGGAAGGAATGGTTTCTGTCAGCGACGTGAAACCTTATACAGGATTGCTGACTCGTGGTATTTCTGCTAACGGTCTTTGGGAAGTTTCTGTTGAAATGAACAAGGAATATGATGCGGAAGCATTCAAAGCAGCTACTCAGGCAAAAGATGAAAATGGAAACTATCCAAAAGAACCTGAATACATTCTTTATGCAGTTAGTCTGAACACTACCTTGGATGCAGAAAAGGGGACTTATTCCAGAAATGTAGTTTCTGAGTATAATCTTATATTTAAACAGGATGGTGCTGAAGCTGTAAGAAGCTTAGGTTTCACTGTAGATGGTACAGATGTAGATAATATTCATAACCGTGCAATGCAAAGTGAAGAGACTCAAACAGCGACTCCTACAGAATATGTATGGAATATAAATGCTGAGGATTTCTCTGAACCTATCTTTGATGACAAGAATGAAAAATGTAATACAGAAGAAGGCGATGACCGTCAAGATAAAGACATTCTTCCTGTTACATTGAAGAAAGCGTTCACTGTACAGTTGGATGACGCAACAATGAAAGCTGCTACTGCATTCTACATTGTATTGGATAAAGACCGTGCTGTTTCTTCTGACGATTCAGAAATCGAAGCTTGGAATGCTGCTGAAAAGAATATAAAAGGTATCAATACCGTTTATAACGTAGAAGCAACCAAAGGTAAGGCTGAAATCTTAATCGACAGCAATGTGAAGGATGTATATGGTTTCCGTGTATATGCTGTAAATCATGACGGTTCTTTGGTTGATCCCGATGGTAAGGCATTCTATGTACTGACAGGCGACGCTGCTGAAGAATTGAACGCATACAGCGTAGAAAAGACATGGACTGCAAACGGTAAATCAGAAATTTCTATGGTTCCTGTAGCTGACGGCGTATTCGGTGACTGGTTGAATAATGTAGCAACTGTAAATTATGTAGCTAGCGAAGTGGATACTGTAGCTTATGGTTCTAAAACCCCCGTGAAGGCATTCACAATCAAGTATGCTGCTAAAGAAGACGGTACACAAAACGAATTTAGTAATTCTACAAAAGCTGCCGATGTTAAGTTCATCACTATTGCCACAACTTCAGGTGCTGAAGATTACTGGTATGATGATGCCAAGACTTACTCTCGTACACTGGAATTCAAGAACGCTAGAGGTCAGGTATTGAAGACTTTGACAGTAAACTTCAAGAAAGTATTGCCTACATTCCCGGCTACATTCCAGGCTAAGGTTAACCAGCTGAATGCAGAAGGTACTTTGAATGCGTTCATGCTTCCGATTGAAAGTGGTGCTAAGGGTGAAAAAGATCTGGTATCTTCATTCAATGGTTTGAAAGACGCAACTGATACTTACGATGAAAACTTTATCTTCACATTTGCAGCTGCTGTTAATAATGGTGGTGAAGTAGAAGATCTGGAAGTTAAATATGACGGTACGAACAAGTATAAATTCAATGTTACTGAAAATTTCATTAACAATGAAACTAAACACGCTGTAACCGTTGAGTACAATTTCGGTAAAATTTCTTCTAAACTTGGTGATGTGAAAGACTATACTGTTAAAGGTGGTGAATTTAAGAATATCATCTTCTCTTGTCTGGCTGAAATTAATACTTATGCTTGGGCTACCGCTCCGTCGTTGACTTATGCTCAGACAGATGGTGAGACTCTGTTCTCCAACATCAAAGTAACCAACACACGTGACGGTAAGTACACAACTACTTTGGATCAGTTGATGACTGCTGCTAAAGACAAAATGATTGCTGATTTGTCAAATGCTACATTCGAATTGTGGAGTCAGGTTGCGAAAGACGGTGCTATCAAGGAAGGATCCAAGAATGAGTACTTCATTCCGGTTTATGCTGCTGACATTAAGTATACAGTAAAAGAAAACGGAAAGGATGTTAATAAGACTGATGGTAAAGGTATCAAGTTCACTCCGAACTCCGAAGCACAGAACCCTGAAGCTACTGTATATTCAACATTGATCATCAAGGCTAAGGATTACTTTGGTCATGATGCAGTGATTGAAATCAAGAATGTTGAAGTCAAGAAGAGATAAACGGTCTTTTGACTGAAACAGAATGATTGAGAAAAAGTCAGGGAAGAATTCGAGAAAAAGGATGATTCTCTGGCTGCTCCAAACGATGAATGAAAGTTTGTCGTTCGTAAAGAATAAGCGTTTCTCCGGTGGGAGAACCTTAGATATAATGAAAACTTTAAATTTATAAATTGGTGATCCCTGGCTTGTGAAAGTCGGGGATTATACTTTATAATCATAGCAAAATATAATATGAGAAAAATAAGATATTATCTATACCATGTACTATTGGTCATTTGTTTATACTCCTGTTCTTCTACAGATGATAACAAACAAGACTCACAACCACCAATAGAAATACCTGATGCGGACGAGCTTGCCTCTATTGGAGTAGGGCTGATCGCATATTATACATTTGATAATGGAACAGGTGATGACAGCTCTCCCAATCATTATGATGCAGCACTGATCAATCGTCCGGACATGATTTCTGACACTCCTTCGAACAAGGGAAAAGCTGTTTATCTGAGACAGGTGGAGAAACAGTATATCAACATACCTTATCAGCTTTTCAAGAACACCACTTATTCTGCAAGCATGTGGATCAAGGATTTTGGAGCGGGTATTCTTCTATCAGCTGTAAATATGGACAAGGCTCTGGACTATCCCTGCTTTGCCACCCGTACATCCAGTGGAAAATTTGAACTTTATTCCAATAACCGTGGAAAACCGAGCCTCTCCTATTCTTTCTCCTATCCGTTCGGCTCACTACAGGATGGAAAATGGCATATGGTTGCTTTCACTCATATTCCCAATGGTGACGGATCAAGTTGCGAGAAGAAATTATATGTAGACGGTAAGCTTGTAGCTAACTGTGAAGGAGTCTATGATATTCCAACCTCAATCAAAGTGCAGATCGGTGGTGACTGTGACGGACATTATACCAGTTCTTCCGCTGATATGAAACTTGACAATATCCGTATCTATGACCGTGTGCTGGAGTCAAAAGAAGTACGCACAATTTATAATTTGGAAAGGATACAATGATTTCATATTATTCCACTTCATAAAAAAGAGAGAGGCTTATCACACCTCTCTCTAAATAAACATCTATAAGCAAAACTCCTTCTTCAATCTCTGTACAGTGCTGACGCTTACTCCTTCAAGTTTGGATACCATTTTTATAGGATAATTCTTGCTTAAAAGTTTGAGTACACCGGAATATTGCTTGCGCTTGTCTTCCTCCGGCTTTCTATATCCGATTTTTCTCCCGACTTTTCCACCTTTAGCTATATACTGTGCTTTTCCTGACTGTAAACGATAGCTGATATTCTCTCTTTCCATCGCAGCCACAGTACCAAGGATGGCGATGAAGATAGTAAGGAATGGATGCTCTTTGCCTGCGCAGTCGAATATGCTCAGGTTCTCTTTCTGGAAATAGACGTTAAGCCCCCTTTCCTTACACAGCATCACATTCTTAAGCACCTCATCAACATTTCTGCCCAGTCTGGAGAGTTCGCTGATAAGTAGTGTTCCTATATTCTCGGAGAAACAGTATTCAAGGCACTCTGTAAGAACCACTCTTTCTGAGTTTTTCTTCGCACCTGAGATCTTCTCCTCGTAGATTTTCTCAATTCTCATATTTTTTGATTTTGCCAGCACCTCTAGGTCCAATACCTGACGCTCCGTGGATTGTCTGTCAGTGGTGGAACTTACTCTGGCGTATATTACTGCTCTATTATTATTTTCCATGTCAATTAATACTTTGAATTAAATGAATGACGGATCATGATGGGGTATGGTCGTTTTTCCTTAGTTAAAAGAATTATTTGACCACCTTTCCAAAATGACCATAAAATAATGAACGGGAGACTCTTTTTGAAGCCTCCCGTTTCTGGAATTCCCGATTTTTCAGAGAACCGCCGATACCTTATAATATTAAGGTATTTCAAAATTCAACTTCTATAGTTTTCCGCTTTCTCACATAAGGTTTCTTCTCCCTTATTATCGGATTTGTGATGATGATTCTATAATATATGTTTCCTTCCACTTCAATCGTCTTCTGTGAAATCATGAAAGTTGCCGGACCTTCCACTCCGGCACAGTCCAGAATCTTCCTTCCCAACCATCTGCTGTTAAATCTCGCTCCCATGCAGACCTCATCAGCATAGGGAAGGTTTGTTTTTCTCGGAGTCCAGTCTATTCTCACCGGAAATCCATCCAGATCATCAGAACAGCATAAGTACCAGTTTTTCGGATTGTCCCCGTCATTGGCTAAACTTATCATGCTTCCATCATGCAGGTTCATCTCTGCAACAAGCGTCGTCGTGAGGGACATGTTTCCTAGACGGTCTATCCTGATACTCCTCTGACCGGCCTTCGTCTCACTTCTCAGACATTTCTTTCTGTTATATACAAGCAATTCCATAATTACCCTCATTTTTTAATCATTCATAAATATAAAGCGTTTCATTACGGTGTTTGAAACCGTTGTCAGTACGTACCGCTTCCAGCATCCTCTCCATCTTTTTCAGAAGGACCCTCGTTGAAATTCCCACACTCTCCGAAAGCTCTCTGAAAGAGCACGGGGAACCGTAATATCTCAATATAAAAATCCTGCACTCCTGAGTTGAAAACTTATTTCTCAGATATCTGAGTATATCTCTGACCAGTCTGTCGGTCCTGTTTAGATATTTAAAGGAACAGTCGGAGTTGTCATCACTGAACCTGAGAAAGAAATCATCTTCGGGATATACGTAGCGGTTCCTCTCCCTCATTGCAGTCATTTCCTTGTAACGGTAACATCTGAAAAAGTAGGCCTCGAAGTTCCTGATCCTCTCTTCGGAATACATCACCTTGTTTCTCACAAAAAGATAGGTGTTATGGAAATTGTCCTCATCTATGAAATAACCGAATTTATCTTTCAGTTCCGTATATAAAGAAGAGAACCATAAATCGAATTCTGCAACAGCCTCCATGTTTGCTTTAGGCTCCATCTCAGGCTGTACATTGGTTTTGTTGTTATCTTTAGGCTGTTCTGTAATATCTTTATCCGAACACTCCCTTGTAAATACTCTTATCATAGTTCTTTGAATATTAAGTTGTTGTTATTGAATGAAAAAAGGGAAAAAGACCATGTTTGCTATGTTAGATCTTTCTCCCTTGTGAGTTAATTCATTTTCAGGTCTAACTCAAAAACCATCCGTAATTCTCCGTATCCTCACCGTTTAAAGCTTTTTGGATACCAACCGCAAAATCAGTGCAGTTCTGATTTCTCTCCAAGAATTTATCAATATAGGATTGTTTGGCGGCGTCATTGAGTAGCTGCATCAAATCCCAACAAGTGATATTCTCTCTACCACGTAACCCGAAATTAGGATTCTCTATATAGCCTTTCGTAGCCGCATTGACATTGGAATCACCTAAAATCACCTTTGGCAATTCTCTAAGTTGGGATGCCGGTAAAGCTTGGTATAATCTCAATCTTCCTATAATCTGACAGAACTGTTCCTGTGAAATTTTCGTTCTTCCCAGGTTTTCAAGTAACCTGAGATTTTGTTCGGGATTAAAGTCTTGAAATAGTCTGAGTGCTGAACTGTATATATCTGCATCACTCATCACTTCCAATCTCCCGGTCAAACCATCATTAGTCAGCATTAGATTTGAGCAAACTTTCACTCTAAACCCTATGAATA
>ENA-UONS01001754-UONS01001754.1-human-gut-metagenome-genome-assembly--contig:-CS19-NODE-1754-length-18794-cov-4.859117_pt1 | contig 18794 bp, 14 predicted proteins | sample MGYA00242458_ERZ724005 | MGnify/ENA metagenome assembly ERZ724005
TTTATCTTTCTTTTAAAATTCATTTTTATTTACCTTTTCTAATTATAACTTATTATATAAATATTGCATATAATTAAATACTTTATCTGCCCAACCTGTATCACTTGCATATCTTACATTTACTGATTTTGCTGATGTTCCATTAAAATATGTACCTGTAGCTGTCAATTCATCACTAATTTTTGTTCCAGCAACATGTAAATATTTTGTAGATAAAACTTCTGCAACTTTATTTATTGCATTTTCGTAATTATCAAATGATGTTGCACTATTATATGGATCACTATCATACGCAGTAAAACCAAATAAATTATTTTTGTCATTTGCTATTTTAGATGTTCCCCATGCACTTTCGTGAATTCCTATTGATGCTAAAAATATTCCATTTACTTTATATTTTTGCTCAGCCTTGTAAAAATATTCCGCACTTTGTTCAAATATTTTGTTTTTATCACTTAGGTTATTTGATAAAACTGTTTTGAAATCACTAAGTGTTAGTCCACTTGGTACACTTAAGTCCATATCTACATTTAAGTTATTTTTTAATGTTGCTATTCTATTTTTTTCTTTTATCATAGGTGTTACTGCTTCTGATGTTATGTTTGTTGTTTTTAAATATCCTTCTTTTCCATTATAAGCAACTTTTATCCATTCTTCTCCTGCTTCTTTTATTTTTACATTCAAGTATCTTGGAACATTGCATATTGTGTTTGAATCATCTTTTGCTTCTTCTTTTAAATCTTCAGCCTCTAGTAGATACATTTGATCATCTATATGTACACTATATTTTTTTAGAAAATCTGATGTTCCTTTATATATTATTTTTGTTACTACTTCCTCTAAAGTCTTACTATCTATTATTTCTTCATTTATCATTTGATCATCTTTATATTCTTGTAATGCTGTTACTTGAATTTTTCCAATTTTGCCTTCTTGTTTTACTTGTTCTTCATCTCTTGGTAAATTAGGGTTGTCCTCATACTGAGTTTCAAATTGAACATCTCTTTGTTCATTTACCATTTTTTTGTCTGAATTTGTGTTTTCAAGCATTACCTCAATTACATCTATAGATTTTTGATTTTCTTCAAATGCAACTATTGTTTGTTCTTCTTTATTGGCTGTATTTGTTGCAAATATACGGTTTTTGAAAAATGAAATTATTAATGCAATTATAATTATGGCTATAAAAAACCACATTATACTGAATTTTATTATTATTTTTCCATTTTTTACTTCTTTCATAAATCGCTCCCTTCTATTTGCATTTTTTAAATCTACTTTTCCATAAATAATATACTACACTTGAAGTTTATTGTCAATGTAATCATTTACCAAAATCTTCAAAATTGCTGCAACAGGTACTCCTAAGAACATTCCAATTACCCCAAAATATCCTCCACCTATTGTTACAGATAAAATTACAAGTATAGGACTTATTTCTAAAGAGTCTCCTATTATTTTTGGATTAATTATATTTGCATCAATTTGCTGTAAAATTATAATTGATACTAGCATAATTGCCGCTTTTGAAAGTCCACCTGTAATTAAAGTAATTATTGCTGAAATTGATATTGCAATTATTGCTCCAAAGTATGGTATCATATTGAATAATCCTATTGCAAATCCAAGTAATGTTGCATATTTTATGTTTAATATTTTCATTACTATTGTTGCTAAAATTCCAACTATTAAAGCATCTATAAATTGACTTGATATAAACTTGAAAAATACACCATTAGCTCTGTAAAAATATCTTTCTATTTTATTTACTGTTTTTTCCTTAAACATTGATTTTGTCAATTTCTTAAAGAATGATAATATTTCATTTCTTTCTGCTAGTATATAAATTGATACTACAAATGCTACAAATACATCAAATATTCCTGTAGCAAAGCCTACTACTCCTTTTACATACCCTGTTATTCTGTCTAAACTTAAATATTGTTGAACATCAAAATTTTGTAATTCTTTTAATGCATTATATACCTTTTCTGTTTTAAAAATTGAATCTTCTGGTAGGTTATTATATGTTTCTATAACCCTATTATAATAATTTTCCATATTTCCTATTAACTCATTTATACTTTCTATTAATACAGGTAATATAAAATTAATTATTATTACTAATATTAAAATTGCAATTACATAAGTTGTAAGAATTGCAAATTTTCTCGCATTTTTTCTTATAAATCTTGGCTTTGCTTTTTTATAAGACCTCTCAATTTTATTCTCTGGAATATATAGTAAGTATGCCATTAATAGTCCTGCAAAAAATGGTGATACAATTGATACTAAATTTCCTATTACACTTGTTAAATTTCCTATACCATCTATTATTTTGTAAGCTATCATTAAGCAGATTCCTATTGTAAAGAAAAATAACCAAGTTTTTCCGTGACTTTTTATTTCTTCTTTCATTTTTTTACTTCCTTTCTGCCCCATTTGGACCGGTTCTTTTTGGGGCATTTTCCCCAAAAAGAACCGGTCCAAATGGGGCAATTACTAAATTTCAATTTCTAACCCCACTGGACAATGGTCACTTCCATATATGTCTGAATAAATACTTGCCTCTTTTATTTTTTGTTTTATATCATTTGACACAACAAAATAGTCTATTCTCCAACCTACATTTTTTTCTCTTGCTTTTCCCATATAAGACCACCAACTATAGCAATCTGTTTTATCTGGATATAAATATCTAAACGAATCTGTAAAACCCGCATTTAATAGTTCTGTCATTTTATCTCTTTCTTCATCGGTAAATCCTGCATTTCTTCTGTTTGTTTTTGGATTTTTTAAGTCTATTTCTTTATGTGCCACATTTAGGTCTCCACACATAATTACAGGCTTTTGCTTATTCAGATTTAATAAATAAGTTCTTATTTCATCTTCCCAAATTTGCCTATATCCGAAGTCTTTCTAATTCTCTTTTTGAATTTGGAGTGTAAATATCTACCATATAAAATTTATCAAATTCTAAAGTTATTACTCTTCCTTCTTTGTCGTGCTCTGGTATATCTATTCCGTATTTTACAGATATTGGCTCTTGTTTAGTAAATATTGCTGTTCCAGAATATCCTTTCTTTTCAGCACTATTCCAGTAGCAATAATAATTATTAAATATTGGCAAATTTAAAATTTCTTGTATTTCTTTGGGTTCTTGTCCTTCTATTATTTGCATTTTTGTTTCCTGTAAGCAGAATATATCAGCATCTTGAGATTTAAAAAAATCTTCAAAACCTTTTTTTAGGCATGCTCTTATTCCATTTACGTTCCAAGATATTAATTTCATATTTTTCGCCTTTCTTTGGAACCATCGGTGGTCATCGGGGTCGGTTCTTTTTGGTCCAATTTTATATGGATATATTATATAGATTTTTTGTAATTTTGTAAAGTTTTTTGTAATTCTTAATCATTTTTTCGCAACCTATTTGACATAACATCGTTTTTCTTATATAATAGACCCTAATTGGGAGGTCAAACCAAATGGATATCACAATAAATAACGCAATATTAGTCCTAAAAAAATATCTAAAAAATCCAACAACAATGGATAAATTCGAACATTCAATTTGTGTTTCTCGGTATGTGCAAAATATTTGCCAAAAGATGGAACACATCAGTTGATGATGCAATTATTGCTGGCCTTTTGCACGATATAGGAAAATCACAATCAAAAAAAGAAATGCTAAGCTTATGTATGAGAAATAATATTACTATATATGATTTTGAACTTTGGGGAAATCCTATTGCCCTTCATGGGAAAATCGGATCATTTTTATTTGAAAAAGAGTTTAATAAAAATGAACCAGAAAGATTTAATCAAATTTCTCATGCTATTTCTTGTCACGTTGCAGGAAGTGATGATATGAATCTTTTAGATAAAATTGTTTTTATTGCCGATAATATTGAACCTAATAAGGATTCAGAGTTATATAAACAGTTTAAGGATAATACTATTAATAGCCCAGATGACTATTTAAAATTAATTATTGATAAAAAAATTGCTAGGTCGATTAATAAAAGAAGAGAGCTTAATCCTATGACTCAGGCAACTAATGAAACTTTAGAAAGATAAAAAAGCAAATTGAAGTATATTTTCAATTTGCTTTTTTTATTTTAATACCATCCATTACTTTGGAAATAACTCCAAGCAGAAGATGGGCTACCATATCTTGAACGAATATAACTTAATCCCCAATTAATTTGAGTTTTATAATTTGTCATATAATCAGACCCTGCTGATGCCATTTTTGATGCTGGTAATGCTTGTGGTATTCCATAAGCACCTGAGCTACTGTTACGGGTATTTGGATTCCAGCCACTTTCCCTATTCCATAATTTTACTAATGAACTAAAATCATTATCTGACCAACCGTATACCGCACATCTTTCTCTTGCATACTCTTGATATTCTGCAACAGTACCTGTTATTCTTCCTCTTGTTGATCCTTCTGATCTTGAGGTTATAACATTTGAACTTACTTGTATTATTTTGTTTACAGGTTCTTGAATTGTTTCTTCTGAAATTTTATTTTTTTCAATTTCAGTATCATTTTGATATTTTACTTTATAAGTAACTTTTTTCTTTCCCTCAACACCTTCTTGTAAAACTTTGTTTTTTGTAGATGATGCGCCATCTGATACATCTTTTGTTATAGTTTCAAAAGGTATTGTTTCTTCTTCTTCTACTATTTTCTCTGTAATTTGTGAATATGCTCCAAGTATTGTATCTAGGCTTGTTTCAATTCCACTTTCAGATACTTTTGCAACTTCTATTTCTTGATTAGACTTGTCTGTTATTTTTATTGTTTTATTTGATGATATTTCTTCGTCAATATTTGGTATTACTTTTTCATTATTTTCTAATATTATATTATTATCTTCTAGTATTTCTTTTACATTTTTCTTTGATGTAAGCACAGTCATTTCATATCCATTTGCTAATTGGATTTTTACTGTATTCACTTGTGTTGTTACAGCCATTACTCCAACTCCTGAAAGTAAGACTAATATTAAACTTACTATTATCATTTTTATTAATGATAGTTTCTTTTTGTTTTTCTGCATATAACAGATACCTCCTTTAACAACAGTTTCTATTATACCGCCTTTTTCGAATTTTGTCAAATTTGGTAATATTTTACTTTTTCGTTTCTGTTGTTTGGCATTAGTATATTATATGCTTTTGTTTCCATTTTTATGAAAAAAATTTTTGATTGGGGACGGTTCTTTTTCGGAAAAGGAACCGTCCCCAATCAGAAAAATTATTTTATTTCATTTCCATAATAACTATCAATCAAAATTTGTTTCATCTCAGAAACTAAAGGTACTCTAGGGTTTGCAGTAGTACATTGGTCCTCAAATGCTCTATCTGCTAATAAATCAATTTTTGTCAAAAATTCAGTTTCATCTACACCCGCGTCTTTGAAAGATTTAGGTATATTTAATTTTTCATTCATTTCTTGAATTTTAGTAATTAAGGAATTTATTCCTTCCTCAGTTGTATCTGCCTTTAATCCTACTTTTTTAGCTAGTCTTGCATATTTTTCATCTGCTATAAAATATTCATATTTAGGGAAAGATACAAATTTTGTAGGTCTACTACTATTATATTTTATAACATAAGGTAATAAAATTGCATTTATTCTACCATGTGGTAAATGGAATTCTGCTCCTATTTTGTGTGCTAGAGAGTGGTTTATTCCTAAAAATGCATTTGTAAATGCCATTCCTGCTATTGTACTTGCATTATGCATTTTTTCACGAGCTTCTTTATTATCTCCATGTTCATACGCTTCTAATAAATATTCTATTACTAATTCTGTAGCTTTTTCAGCTAACCCATCTGTATAGTCAGATGCCATATTAGATACATAACTTTCGATTGCATGTGTTAATACATCCATTCCAGTATCTGCGGTAATTGATTTTGGTAGGCTCATTACTAAGTCTGGATCTACTATTGCAACATCTGGAGTTAATTCATAGTCTGCTAATGGATATTTCTTATTTTTAACTTTATCTGTTAATACCGCAAATGATGTTACTTCTGAACCAGTTCCTGATGTTGTTGGTATCGCTACCATTTTTGCTTTCACACCAAGTTTTGGGAATTTGTAAGTACGCTTTCTTATATCCATGAATTTTAATTTTAATCCTTCTGCATCTGCATCCGGATGTTCGTAAAATAGCCACATTCCTTTTGCTGCGTCTATTGCGCTTCCTCCACCTAAAGCTATTATTACATCTGGTTTAAAGTTATTCATTAATTCTAATCCTCTATTTACTGTCTCAAATGATGGATCAGATTCAACTTCACTAAATATTTCACAATGTACGTGATTTGCTCTTTTTCTTATATGATAAAGAATTTTATCCACATATCCAAATTTAACCATTCCTGGATCTGTAACTATAAATGCTCTTTCTATATCTGGCATTTTTTCTAGGTAAGCAATTGAACCTGCTTCAAAATATATTTTTTCTGGAACTTTAAACCATTGCATATTTACTCTCCTCCTTGCAACTCTTTTTATATTTATAAGGTTTACACTCGATACATTTGCAGTTGTTGAGTTTCCTCCAAATGAACCACATCCAAGTGTTAATGATGGCATATTTGTGTTATAAATATCCCCTATTCCTCCATGAGTTGATGGTGAGTTTACAATTATTCTTCCAGCTTTCATTTTCTCAGAAAATTCTAATATTTTTTCTCTATCTTCTGAATGGATTACCGCAGTATGGCCTAAGCCTCCAAATTCTAGTAATTTTTCGGCTTTATCTAGTGCTTCTTCATAATCGTTTACTATATAATAAGTTAAAACTGGGCTTAGCTTTTCCTTAGAAAATGGATAATCTCTTCCAATTCCTTCTTCATATACTACAATTACCTTAGTATCTTCTGGTACCTCGAAACCTGCTTGTTTTGCAATTTGGTATGGACTTTGACCTGGTATAAATGATTTTAGTTTAAAACCTGTTTCGTCATTCCAATCAAACATTGCATTTTTTAATTTTTCTTTTTCCTCTGGATTTACAAAATAGCATCCAGCTTTTTTCATTAATTCTTCAAATTCTTGATATATCTCTTTTTCAACTAATACAGATTGCTCTGATGCACAAATCATTCCATTATCAAATGATTTTGACATTACTAAATCATTTACTGATGTTTTTAATTTTGCTGATTTTTCAATAACACAAGGTACATTTCCAGGTCCTACTCCTAATGCTGGTTTTCCACATGAATATGCTGATTTTACCATTCCAGTTCCACCTGTTGCTAGTATTAAATCAACTCCTGGATGATTCATAAGTAATCTTGTAGCTGTAACTGATGGCTCTGGTATCCACAATATACAGTTTTCTGGAGCTCCTGCATTTATTGCTGCTTCTTTTAAAATTTCAGCTGCTCTTACTGAACATTTTTGTGCTGATGGATGGAACCCAAATATTATTACATTTCTTGTTTTTGCTGCTATTATTGATTTGAACATTGTTGTTGATGTAGGGTTTGTAACTGGTGTTACTCCTGCAATTACTCCTATTGGCTCTGCTATTTCTACATAGTCATCTTCGTCGTTTTCTCTTATTATTCCTACTGTTTTTTCGTGTTTTATACTGTGGTAGATGTATTCTGTTGCGAACATATTCTTTGTTATTTTGTCCTCATATATTCCTCTTCCTGTTTCTTCTACCGCCATTTTTGCTAATTCCATGTGATGTTCTAGTCCTGCCATTGACATAGCTTTTGTTATATTGTCTACTGTTTTTTGGTCTAGTTTTAGGTATTCTTTGGAAGCCTTTTTTGCTTTTTCTACTAATTCGTCTATCATTTGTTTTATTTTCATTTCATCTTGGTTTTCTGGCATTGTTTCTCTCCTCCTATTTTTTCTTATGGTTAGTTTATGTAATTTTATTATATTTATTATTTTTTTGCAATGATTTTTGGAAATAATTTTAAAAATGGGGACGGTTCCTTTTTCAAAAAAGAACCGTCCCCAATACGAAAAAATTAATATACATAATTTTGTGGATTATATGCCACACCATTTACTCTTATCTCAAAATGTAAATGTGGTCCTGTTGAATTTCCTGTAGATCCAACTGCTGAAATTGTTTGTCCTTGAGAAACACTTTGTCCACTAGATACATAAATTTTACTGCAATGTCCATAATATGTTTGAACACCATTTGTATGTTGTACTACAACTAAATTTCCAAGAGAGCCCTTATATCCTGCCCAAATTACTGTTCCAGAAGCTGCTACTTTTACTGGTGATCCAGATGAAGCTCCTATATCTAGTCCTGTATGTGCTCCTGACCTAATGCTACTTACAGAACCAAATCTTGATGTTATTGTTCCTGTAATTGGTTTTATAAGGTTAATTCCAAGAGATGCTGTTGATCTTGACATATTTCTAGATGTTGAAAATCCTGATGCATTTCCACTTCCTTTTGATGATACTTTTGATGTGCTTTTTGTTGATGCAACTTTTGTAATTGTTTGTTCAACTTTCTTTTCTTCATATAAGTTCGAAATTGCCTCTTCTGCACTTGAAAAATCTGCTAAAGCTGTATCGTATTTTTCTATTATTTGTATATCATCACAATTTTCGCTATTTTTTTCTTTTAGCCCTTTAACTACTTCTTCTGCAGTTGAAAAATCAGATACACTTAACTTTTCTTCATTATCATCTAATATTGCATAATATTTATAATATGTAGTTCCTGTTTTTGCTATTTTTTGATATATTTCTTCATCATTTGTTGTTATTCCTCTTTTTAGTAAACATAAGTTATACTTTGGCATATCATCTAATTCTACAAATGCTACATTACCATTATCGCCATTTCCATTTTCTATAAAATCATCAATTCTTGCTTGTAATTTACTCTTTTGTGCACAATATCCTACAAGTTCACCATTTAATGTAACACTATATATTGGTTTATATAATAATATTACAGCACCAATTATAAGAAATGTCGCTATACTTACTAATATAAAGAATTTCAAAGAAGTCCTTATTTTGATAAGTACATTTTTCATTACTTTTATCTCTCCTAATACTCAAAATTTTTTTATATTTTATACCATATTTTTTATTTTTTCAATAATCAAATCTTTGTACTTATCTTTTGTTTTCTTGGAATTTTTCTTATATTCTTCTATTTTATGCTTAATTTGCATACTTAAAAATTCCTATGAATTCTATTTGCAAAGTAAGCACCTAAAAATTAATTAACATTTGGAATTTTAATATACTATATAATTTCAAGTTTTGCAAACTTAGCCATAAGTCTTTTATGTCCTACTTTATCAAAGCTGATATCTACTTTCAAATCTTCTCCCTCTGGTTCAGTTTTTGTAATAACACCTTCTCCAAATTTCTTGTGGAATACTCTAACACCTATAGAATATTTAGATAAGTCAACACTTTCACTTGCTGAAGATTTTCCAAGTCCACTTAAGAAGCTCTCTGCTGTTCTTCCAAAACTAGAAGCTTTTCCAAATACAGAGCTTGCTGCAACTGCTGTTTTGCCAGCAATATCATTAATATTATATGACTTGATTTTTCCAGCTCCTGCGCCACTTCCGTTTCCATAAGTCCAAGCATATTCTCTTTCTTCTTTTTGTTTTTTTATTCCAGTTCCAAATGAGTCCTCATATCCGTCCAATAGCTCTTGTGGAATTTCCTCTAAAAATCTTGATGGAGCATTACAACTTGTTGAACCAAATACTGTTCTCATTTTACTACATGTTAAAAATAGATTTTCTCTAGCTCTTGTAACTCCAACATAACATAAACGTCTTTCTTCTTCTATTGCTTCTGGTTCTCCAATTGACCTAAATCCAGGGAATATTCCCTCTTCCATTCCTACTAAAAATACAACTGGAAATTCCAAACCTTTAGCACTATGAAGAGTCATAAGTGTTACAGAATCTTCTGCTTCTTCTACATTATCTATATCTGAAGATAATGTCATTCCCTCTAAAAAGTCTTGAAGTGTGTTTTCTGCTTCTTCTTTCTCAAATTCCATTGCAACTGTTAAAAATTCTTCTAAGTTTTCTAGTCTATTTTCTGCTTCTATTGTTTTTTCGTCTTCTAATGCTTTAATATACCCAGATTTTTTCAACATATATTTTATTTATTCTTAAACAGAGATTGTATCTTTTTTTGCTCTTTCTTCTTCTATTAAATCAACAAATTCTCTAGATTTTAAATATACTCTATTTAATCCATATAAATTTGCATCTTTTATTATTTCATACATAGATATTTCATGATGATTTGCTAGTTGTTCTACTTGTTCTAAACTTGTTTTTCCAATTCCTCTTTTAGGTTCATTTATTACTCTTGTTAAACTTAAATTATCTGATGGATTTTGTGCTAATCTTAAATATGAAATAATATCTTTAATTTCTTTTCTTTCATAGAATTTTAGCCCTCCAACCATCTTGTATGGAATTGCTTCTCTTCTTAAAATATCTTCTATTGCTCTTGATTGTGTATTCATTCTATATAATACCGCAAAATCTGAATATTTGTAATTTTCTTCTCTTTTTAATCTTGAAATCTGCTCTACAATAAATGATGCCTCATCATATTCGTTATCTGCTGAATATACTCTAGGTAAAGACCCCTCTCCATTTTGTGTCCACAATTTCTTCTCATATTTTGTTTCATTATTTTTTATTATTGCATTTGCTGCTTTTAAAATATTTCCTGTACATCTATAATTTTGCTCTAATTTTATTATTTTTGTGTTTTTGAAGTCTTTTTCAAAATTCAAAATATTTGAAATATCTGCCCCACGGAAAGAATATATTCCTTGATCATTATCTCCAACAACTGTAATATTTTGGTTTACTTCTGCAAGCATTTTTACAAGTGTAAATTGAGATTTGTTTGTATCTTGATATTCATCTACTAATACATATCTAAATTTTGATGAATAATAATTTGCTATTTCTGGCTTTTCGTTAAATATTTTTATTGTGAAATTTATTATATCATCAAAATCTATTGCATTATTTTCTTTTAATCTCTTTTGATACAATTCATAAACTGTTGCTATTCTTTCTCTTCTAAAGTCTCCATGAACTTTAAAGGCATATTCTCCAGGTTCTAGCATATCGTTTTTTGCATTACTAATTTCTGCTTGTACCGCTTTTTCTGAAAATTGTTTATCATCTATTTGTAGTTCTTTTAAGCATTTTTTTATTAGTGATTTTTGGTCAGATGTATCAAATATTATAAATGAACTATCATACCCAATTTGATCTATATGTTTTCTAAGTATTCTTACACATATTGAGTGAAATGTTCCCATCCATATATCTTTTGCTGTTTCACCAACTAAACCTGCTATTCTTTCTTTCATTTCATTTGCAGCTTTGTTTGTAAATGTTATTGCTAGTATATTCCATGGTAGCACATTTTTTTCTTGTATTAAATATGCTATTTTATGTGTTAATACTTTTGTTTTTCCACTTCCAGCTCCTGCTATTACTAGTACTGGTCCTTCTGTGTTTACTACTGCTTCGTATTGTTTATCATTTAATCCATTTAGTATTTCTGGCATTTCCTTTTCTCCTTCACTTGCTTAATTGGAACCTATTTAGGTAGTTTTTTTGGTCCCAATCGAGCATTTTTATTTGCTTTTGTATTATATATTTTTTGTCTTTTGTTGTCAATACATTGCAAAAATTTGTTTTGTTTAAAATATAAATTATGCTTCTGCCATATAATGGCAAAAGCATAATTTATATTCTCTATTTTCATATTTTACGGTATTTATAATAAGAATAAATTCCAGAAATTGCAACTATAATTCCTAATATTATAGAGCACTTTTTTATTATTCCTGCATATGGCAACTTTCCACTCTTTCCAGTGTTCTCTTTTCCACTTGCCTTAGGATTATCAGTTTGATTTACTACAAAAACCGAATTTTTATTGGCTTTATCATCGTCTTTATTATCAATGGTGTTAGTAATATTTCCATTATTGTTTACATTTGTATTAGTATTTGCGCTAATATTATTTTCACTATTACTTGTATTATTGTTATTAGTAGTATTATCATTATTGTCATTCAAATCCTCATTAGCTTTATTTACTTCAACAGATATACTAACATCTTTAATACTAAAAGAACTTTCATCTGCAAATTCATTATTTTTCAATGTAATGTTTTTCTTTCCATATTCCAAATTTGAATTACTTTTGGCTTTTAAAATAATCCTACCAATTTCTTGATCATCTTTTACAGGTTCAAGATCTATTTTCGTACATGTAATCGAATTTTCCAATATTTCTGTTTTCCATAATCCATTACTACTATCTGCAACAGATACATCGAATATATCAGAATCATAATCCAATATTCCGTTATATATTGCAATTCCATTTTTTGTATTTATGTTTGATACTGATAAAATAAGTGTTACACTTTCCCCTATATTTATTTTTGTTTTATCAGGTGTAATTTTTAACACACAGGAATCGCTACTTGCATAAACCCTTGGAAAAAATATGAACATAAATCCCAATAAAATTAAAAACGTTCTTTTCATTTTCTCTTCCTTTCTCTAGCTCTAATACGTATATTTTAATATATTAGCACTTCTCTTTCCTGTAGATTTAAAGTTAGAATCAAACCCTAAATACATTTCCTTTTTTCCGCCTTGAGTTGTTACTCTTATACCTTCGATTTGTGCCAGACCATATCCTCCAGAACCATCGTCTCCCATTTGAGCTAATAATTTTTTAGAATTCGTCCACTCTTCATTCACAGCAACAACTTCTATTTTTGGCTTACTTGTTTTGTTTCCATTCTTGTCATACATATAATCAAATACTGTAACAAAAGCCTTTCCGTTATGAACAATAGGAGAAACCTTACTTGTGTAGTCTCCTTCAGCAATATAAATATTATCCCCATCTATATCCATTCCTTGCCAAGCCCAATATAATATGTCACTTTCTTCTTGTGCTGATTTTATTTTAAATTTAGTAAGTGGTGTTAAATCATTTATATTTTTTGCCCAAAATTCTATAGTGCAAGAATTATGTTCTTTTGTGCTACTAGATACTTGATACTTCTTATCTGGAAGATTTAAAGCTTCATCTAAATCATATACTAAGTATTCTCTTCCATTTCTTATCAAAATTAATCTATTTGTTTCATCAACTGCTGTTCTTAAATTTTTAGTAATTCCACTAGTATCTGATACAACAAAGTTTTCACCGTCAGGATTATTATATGTATTTAATTCTTTTCCAGCCGAATTTGTTACTTTAACACTACCTGCTGCAAAATAATACTCACTCTGATTTGCCCATTGGATTCTCGAAAATGCATAATTTCCATCATAATTGGTACTATCATTTAATCCTGCTGTAACGGAGTCAATCCAAACTTTTCCTCCTCCAGATCCGTTTTCTAAATCAAATGCACTACCATGTCCAAAATAATTTAATGTCATACATTTATATGGTGTCTCACTAGGCCTTCCTATTGATATATGATGTTTTCCAGTAGAATCACTAGTTCCAGGATAAGAAGTATAATATATATCTCCGCTAGATGCAACCGCAAAATTTTGTAAATGTGATTTGCTTCCTATTGTAGTATTTGCAGAAAGGTCAACAGCTTTACTGTATATAAGACTATCTGATGTATTTGCCTTTAGTTTAATTGTTTTTTCTGTATCAAAAACTTCATTTCCTATTTTTACATTTAAATTAATATCAGCTGTTTGTCCATTACTTGCTTGAGCTCTAATTGTAACTACTCCTGCTTGTCCACCAGTAACCTCTCCTGTGCTCGAATTAATACTTGCCACTTTATTGTTTCCAGAATAAATACTATATTTAATATCTGTATTTACATTAGCTGTACTTGGCTCCAATTTTGCATTAACTACCAAATTTGAGCCTTTTCCTACTGTTAAATATTTAGATGAGTCATCTTTATTTTCACTAAAATATATACCTGTTGGGCTTGTTTGTACTGTTACATTTAAACTTGCTGTTTTACCACTTCCATTATATACAATAATTTCAGTTTTACCATTAGAAACTCCTGTTACTATACCTTGTTCTGATACAGTAGCAATATTAGTATTGTTTGATTTTATGTATAAAGTAGTATTCACATTTGCTGTTGATGGTATTATTGTAGGTATTATTTGAAATGTTTTTGTACCACTTAAGTCTAATGTTTGACTTAATGCATTTAAAGTTATTTCTGATACGCTGGTTTGAACTGTAACATCGCAACTTGCCTTTACTCCATCATAAGTAGTTGCCGTAATTGTTGTTGTTCCGTTTTTTAATCCTGTAATTGTTCCGTCATCTGAAACTGTTGCAACATCAATATTACTACTATTCCATATTAATGATTTTTGAGAATTAGTTGTAGCTACTAATTTTTCTGTCTTTGAGATTGATAAATCGATAACTAAATTATCTTTATTTAAAGTTATTGTTGTATCTTTTTTCAAGTTGACATCTACATCACATAATGCATATTTTCCATTTTGTGTCTCAACTCTTATTTGTGTAGTTCCTGTAGCCTTTCCAGTAACAGTACCATCATCTGAAACTGTTGCAATGTTCGAGTTATTACTCTTCCAACTCAACAAATTATATACATTTGATGTTTCTGGATTAATTGTTGCTATAAGCTTTGTAGTAGAATTGTTTTCGTCAAGAGTTATTGATGTTTTATCTAATGTTACACTTTTTGGAGTTGTATATACTGTAACTTTGCAACTTGCTGTTTTATTATCTGATGTTTTTACTGTAATTATCGTTTCTCCATTTTTTAAACCTGTAACTGTTCCATCATCCGAAACTGTCGCAACATCGTTTTTGCTGCTTTCCCATGTCAATTTTCCTGAAGAATTTGTTGTTGCTATTAATTTTTCGCTAATTTTATCTGATAAATCAATATCTAGCGTATTTTTATTTAATGATATGTTTGTATCTTCTTGTTCTTCTTTTTTTATTTTTACTGTGACATCACATATTGCATATTTTCCATTTTGTGTTTCAACTTTTACTTGCGTAGCTCCTGTAGCTTTTCCAGTAACAGTACCATCATCCGAAACCATTGCAATATCTGGATTATTACTTGTCCAGCTTAGCTTAGTATATACATTTGATGTTTCTGGATTAATTGTAGCTATAAGCTTTTGATATGTTGAAATTTCCGAATTAATCTCTATACTTGTTTTATCTAAAACTACCGCCGTTGGACTTGTTTGTACAATAACTTTACAAGTCGCAATTTTTCCATTTCCCGTTTTTGCTGTAATAGTAGCTTCCCCATTTGAAATACCTGTAATAATTCCATCATCTGATACTGTTGCTACTTTAGGATTACTTGTATTCCAACTTATTTTTGTATAAACATTACTTGAACTTGGCTCAATTGTTGCTACTATATTTTTTGTAGTCGATTCACTTAAATCAATATTTACTTCTTCTTTATCTAATGTTAAATTGGTTGGACTGGTTTGTACTGTTACATTACAAGTTGCTATCTTTCCATTTTCTGTTTGTAAAGTAATAACTGCTAATCCATTTGAAATACCTGTAACTACTCCATTTTCAGAAATATTTATAACACTGTCATTGCTGTTTTTAACCATTATTTTCTTATTTACATTTGCAGTTGATGGCTCAATTATTGGCTCAAGAGTAAATGTTTTTTCTCCACTTAAATCCAATGTTTTATTTGTTACATTTAATTTTATTCCTGTAGGGCTTGTTTCAACAGTAACATTACATTCTGCCTTATATCCATTTTTACTTTCAACACTAATTGTTGCTTGACCATTTGATACACCTGTAACTATACCTTTATCACTAACAGTCGCTACATTTGAATTACTACTTTTCCATGTCAATTCATTATTATAATTACTATTTGCTGGTGTAATTTGTGCTGATAATTCTTCTATTTTGTTTTCACTAATATCAATTGTTACATTATTTTTATTAATCGAAATACCTGTTGGTTCAATCTTCTCATCTATCCATTTAGCATATAAAGTAATATCTCCTGTTGGTGAAAAAGAATCTCCAACATTTCCTATTTTATTCTTCAAGTCTTCCGTATCATACCAACCCTCTACAGCAGCTCCTTCTTTTTCAGAATTTGGTAAAATAATCTCATTTCCAACAGAATTATAGTTTGCTGTAAGAGTTGCATCCGAAGTTCCAAATGTATACTTTGTTGTAGCCAATTTATTGTTTTCTATTTTTCCTGCACCTTTCAAAGTCCAGTTTAAAAATTCTCTTTTAGATAATTTAGAACCTATACTATTTCCCCCATTTGTTTCAAATGATACAGTATAATTAACTTCTGGTGCTGTTACCGTAACTGTTGAGTTAGGTTCTTGCTTATATTCTTTTTCTCCTGGATTAACAATTAAAGTGTATGATTTGTTTTCATTTATATTTTTACTCTTTTTCTTGCATAATTTTCCCCATTCTTTATGTTTATTATCTACTTTTGAATCTTTTTTTGAGGCCATATATCTTTTTATATATAAAATATCTGAAATATCTACCACACCATCTTCATTAATGTCCGCATTTACTAATGCGTCACCCGTCAATTTCCAGTTAGATTTATTTTCATATTTCATCGAATATATATGTCTTTTTATGAGCAGCTCATCAGAAAGAGTTATTTCATTATCTAAATTTGTATCTCCTAAATAATATTCCTTTGTTGCGGCAAAAGTTGTAATACCAAATGTAATTAGCAATAATATAATTGCAACAAAGCAAAAAACTAAGCCTTTTCTTCTTATTTTATTTATTTTTAAATGTTTCATATGTACATCCTCTTTTTTATTATTATTTACATTATAATGATATCTTTTTTTTAGTTTCATGTCAATATATTTCACTACACTACCATATACCAAATTTTCGTAAAAAAATATCCCCCCTTATCTAAAATAGATAAAGAGGGATAATAACTATTATTTAATTACTTTTTCTTATTTGAAATAAACATTATTGAATAATTATCCAATTCCTGAATAATCTTTGCAACAAATATAAATGCCTCTGGATAAGCCGGAATCCAAATTTTGATCCGTCCATCTTCGTTTACCACCTTAAAATTAGGCAAGCTCTTTGTATCTGTCGTATCTTTTAATACTGATTCCAATGCCTTATTAAACTGTTTAACATCTTTCGATGAAAAGCTTATTTTATATGTATCACCTGCTTTATTCATCTTGAAAATCTCCTTATATTCAACATTGCCATATAAATATGACTTGATTTTTTTGCACAGTTTCCGTTCTAATCTCGAGATATAACTTTGAGAAATGTTTGCCATTTTTGCAATCTCGCTCTGTTTTACATTTGAAATCCTATAAAGCATTACCAATCTTTCCTTTGGGGATAAGCAATTTAATACAATATTTATAAGTTTTTCAAATAAATCACTTGATGTTATTTCATCAGTAAAATCACCTGGATGTGCAATTAAGTCTCTGAGTGTAAGTTGATTTCCTTCTGAATCTACATTTAAAGGTGCATCTAAAGATGTTTCTCTAGAATGTTTCTTTTCCTTTCTCATATACATAAGAATCTCGTTTTCTATGCACCGCGCAGCATAAGTTGCAAACTTGATATCTTTTGATGCATCAAATGTTGCCACTGCTTTTATCAAACCTATTGTTCCAACAGATACAAAATCTTCATAATTATCCGGAACTACGTTAAATTTTTTTACCAGATAATATACAAGTTTTTGGTTTTCTAAAATTATTTTTTCTTGTTCTTCTAAGCTATAAAATGCATCCATAGATAATCTTCCTCCTTTTATTTCAAGATAAAATTAAATATTCTACTATAGTGCCTAGCAATTTGCTGATAAAAGATATTATAGTAAAATTGGAAATTTTTGTAAATAATAATTGGTAATTTTTTCCATTTATTTTATAAAATGGGCATTTTCTTTTATGAAAATTAAATTTTAGTTGCTAAAATACCAATAATAAAACCAATCATATTTCCGAACAGCACTCATTCTTCCCTTATAAAGTTTATTTGATTCTGGAATTAATTCACCTGAAACAATATAAAGCATTGCCCCTGCTGCAAAACTTAAATTTATTGCTATAATAGTTTCAGAAATACTTCCAATTATAGCTCCAAAGAAAGCTCCAATTCCTGTTGTAACACCTGATAATACAACATAGAAAATTACTTTCCATATTTCCATTCCTCCATTTTTCATTGGAACAGCCATTGATATTCCTTCTGGTATATCGTGTAAACAAATAGCAATTGCAAGACCTATACCTAATTTTGTTGATGCTTCAAACCCTGAACCAATTGCTAATCCTTCTGGGAAATTATGTATTGCAAGTCCAATGCTTACAATAATTCCCGTTTTTAGTAAATTATTTGTTTGTAATTCTCTTTTTTGATTGAATTTTTTGCTTACTAATAAATCACAAAATATCATTGCTATTATTCCTAAAAATATGCCAAATATTACAGTAAGTATATTTGCTATTCCCAAAGCTTCTGGTATTAAATCAAAACATATTATTGACATCATTAGTCCTGACGCAAATGATAGTATGAAACTTAAAAATTTATTTGACACATTTTTGAAGAAACATCCTATTATTCCCCCAAGTGTTGTTCCAAATGTGCCAAAAAATAAGCCTAATAGTGTGGTTTTTATTATATCCATATTTTCACCTCTACTAGACTTTATTATTATTTATGCAATTT
>ENA-UONS01001757-UONS01001757.1-human-gut-metagenome-genome-assembly--contig:-CS19-NODE-1757-length-18771-cov-7.593984_pt1 | contig 18771 bp, 19 predicted proteins | sample MGYA00242458_ERZ724005 | MGnify/ENA metagenome assembly ERZ724005
TGCTGTACGCCAAGATCGGCCAGTGCCACAGCAAGGCCCTGACCACCGAGGTGAGCAGCTACCTGATGATGGCTGTGGCCAAGATGTTCCGGCTGCTCTATTCTGCCGAGCCTCACAACGCCCAGAGCCTGTTTGGCGTGGAGGCCCGCCGCTGGCCCGGCTACTCGGACGCCGTGATGAAGATGGCGGAATCCAACGTGGAGGCCCTGCTGGCCGGGGAGGATGTCAACGGCGGCGAGGGCGTCAAGGACCCCTCCAGCCTCGCCATGACCACCGAGAGCCTGACCCGCGAGTTCCCGCTGTACACCCCCAGCCTGCTCAACCTGGTCAAGACCAGCGAGACCCATGTCAAAGGCCTGACCCCGGAGCCGTGAGGTTTTTGTTGCTCCCTGTGAAACAAGTGTAAATTCTGGGCGTAAATGCTTGCATCCGGGTACAAAAGATGTTATAAACGAAGTATCAGAAAAGCGTTTCATGATCTGCATTCAATAGAAGGAGGCATTTCCCATGTCCAATAAAATTTCCCGCCGTACGTTCCTCAAGTGCACCGGTGCTTCTGCCGCCGCTCTGGGCACGGCTGCTCTGCTGGGCGGCTGCCAGTCCAGCTCCAATGCTTCTGTCGAGGTCAAAGTCGGCGATAAGGTCAGCAACTGGAACAACCTGGGCGTCCAGCTGACCAGCGTTTTCACCCTGACTTCCGCCCCCGATGTCCCGGGCCATGAGTATGTGGCTGTGCTGGTCACCGCCGTCAACCGCTCTTCCAGCGTCACGTTCAACATCGGTGCCCCCAACATTGCAGAGATCAACGCCGCTTACCCGCTGGATACCGATGCCGCCAAGGCTGCCAACACGGCTCCTTACTTCCACGCTCTGTCCGCTTCCACCACCGATTTTGCCGTGGTCTGCGACGGTGCCGACGTGGAGAGCGGCGCTTACATCTCCCTGTACGACAGCACCACCGAGACCTTTACCGATGCCCCCAGCCTGCCCCCGCAGCGCTCCGGCTACATTGAGCTGGTCTGCATGGTGCCCACCGGCTGGCAGCAGATCACGGTCACCTATACCCCGACCTTTGTCACCAACAAGACGCTCACTTTCAGCCTGAGCGCTTCCGATGTGGCCAAAGCCTGATCTTGCGGGACGAAATTCCGTCAGTTTTGGACAGAGCAAGGCCAAAAGTTTCACAAAAACATTTGCAAAACCATTGACATTTGCTTTGTTTTCGCCTATTTTATAGGTAATGCTTTTTGAGCAAAATTGCAAAATTGTATTTGTACATACGAGGAGGAACGATTATGTCCTTAACATTTTCTCGCCGCTCTTTCCTGAAATATACCGCTGTTGCTGCTGTGGCTGTGGCTGGTTCCAGCCTGTTCACTGGCTGCTCCAAGGATGATAACAAAGCTACCCGTACGGAGTATGGTAAAATCACCGTCCTGCAGGCACAGTCCACGCTTTCTGGTGCAACTTATGATGCTTCCAAGGGCGAGCTTACTTTTGATTTCAGCGTTAAGTGCGGTCGTGGCAATCCGATGCGTGTCGAAAAGTCTTGCTTCTCTGTTGAGATTACCAGTACCGACGATTCCGGCAATGAAACTACCAAGAAATATGCTCCTGATTTCGGCAATCTGAGGATTAGTGAAGATCTTTACAATGCCCAATTGAAGAAAGACAAGACCGCTGAGGGCACTGTCACTATTTCTGGCATTTCCTCTCTGGGCGAAAAAGATGTTGTCACTTTCCTCTATCAGCCTGATGCCTACCCCTACACTGAGTATGGTGCCACTTGGGAATTGACCGGTGAGTATATTCTCAGCAATATGGCTAAGTAATTCAGTTTTTGCGCTTTCCGCCGCCCGGCAGTGCCGGGCGGCTTTTTTGCGCCCTTTTCACGTCATACTGCTCAAGTTTTCGGTAGGATTTTTAGTGGTTCTGTGTCTTGTGCACAGTGCCCGCTTGCTGTTACAATAGATGCATGAAAACGGAGGGGAGCACAGCGGCGGGCTCAGGAGAGCTGCTGTGCTGTTTGTGTTTTCGGCAAGGGCGTCCGCGCCGCATTTATCAGAACAGGAGTGTTGCAGTTATGATCAATATGGTAAAGCTTCCCACTAATAAGAGCAGTCTGTTCCTGCGCGTGGCCAAAGGCCATTTTGCCACCAGCCACAGCCATATCAACTATTACATCGACGTGACCACCCAGAAAGCCCGCCTGTCCGAAGCCAAAGCCGTAGCCAAAGAGCTGGTGGCCGCCTACCAGCACAACACCATCGTGGACACTGTCCTCTGCCTGGACGGCACCCAGGTCATCGGCACCTGTCTGGCCAACGAGCTGACGAAAGACGGCTTCTCCAACATGAACGCCCACCAGACCATCTACGTCATTACCCCGGAGTACACCACCGGCAGCCAGATCATCCTGCGTGACAATCTGGCCCCCATGGTCAAGGGCAAGCATGTGCTCATCCTGGCCGCCTCCATCACCACCGGCTACACGGCGCAGGCCGCGGTCGAGGCTGTCAACTACTACGGCGGCATGGTGGCCGGCCTGTCCGCCATCTTTGCCACCACCACTGAGTGCGCCGGCATCCCGGTGACTTCCATCTTTGACCCCTCCAGCCTGCCCGATTACGCCAGCTATGACTCCCGCGAGTGCCCCCTGTGCAAGGCAGGCCAGCACATTGACGCCTTGGTCAACAGTTTTGGGTATTCGGCACTGTAAAATTCAGATCCTCGTAACAAAAAAGCGCTGCCATTGGCAGCGCTTTTCTTGCGTTTGATTCTTAATTTTTCGCTTTTTTCGGGAACACAAACGGGTCGTACAGGTAGACCCACACCAGCTCGATGGTCATAAAGCACCAGATGATGGGCTCGCAGAGGATGACGGCATCGTAGGCAAAGCGGGGGATGAAGAGCAGCACGAACAGGATCTTGCCCACAAACTCAATGACGCTGGAGAAGAGGGGCAGCACTTTCTGACCCAGGCTCTGCAGGGCATAGCGGGTGGAGAGCAGCACACCCAGCACCGCGTAGAACGGCGCGTTCCAGATCAGATATTTTGCGCCGTTTTCCAGCACCACAGCCTCGCTGGAACCGGAGATCAGCTTGACCATCCACTCGGCACCCACGTTCATCAACAGAACAGCCAGCACGGCCACCACCACAGAATAAAGGTAAATTTCCCGCATCCCCTTGCGGACACGGTCCGGGTGGTTGGCGCCGTAGTTCTGGGAGACGAACGTGGAACCTGCATTCGCCATGGCAATGAGTGGCATATCCGTAAAGGCGAACATCTTCCGGGCGGCGGTGTGTCCGGCGATGACCAGCGTACCCAGCCCGTTGATGCCATATTGCAGCACCACAGAGCCTGCCGAGACGATGCTGCTCATGAGGCCCATGGAAATGCTCTGGCTGAACAGGTCCCAGTAGAGCTTTCTGCCCACCTGGAAGTGCTTGCGCTCTGGCACCAGCACGCGGGTCTTGCGGAGGACATAGAAGATGCAGAGCACCACCGAAACGCCCTGGGAAATGACAGTGGCCACGGCCGCTCCCTTGACCCCCATGCCGACGACGGCGATGAACACGAGGTCCAGCGCCACGTTCAGGCCCGAGGAGATCAGCAGAAAGACCAGCGGCATGAAACTGTTGCCGATGGCCCGGAGCAGGCCTGCACAGAGGTTGTACGCAAACATGACCAGCACGCCCACGTCAATGATGAGGATATAGCTGTAGGCCTCTTCCAGGATCTCCGCCGGGGTGTCCAGCAGCACCAGCAGCGGGTGCAGGCCCACAAGGCCTGCCAGCGTGATGCAGAGGGAGGACAAAAATCCGATGACGAGAGAGCCTGCCACGGTCTTCTTGAGCAGGTCCTCGTCCTGAGCCCCGTAGGAACGCGCTGCAACGATGGCAAGGCCGTTGCCAATACCAATGCCGAATCCGACCAGAAGCTCGTAGATCGAGCCGCAGGAGCCAATGGCGGCCAATGCCGTGTCGCCCAGCACATTGCCCACGATCATGGTGTCCACGGTATTATACAGCTGCTGGAACAGGTTGGAAACAAAAATGGGGAGCATGAAGATGAACAGGCTCTTGAAAATGGGGCCGTTCATCAGGTCCACATTCTGGTTGAAGAAATTTTTCTTTGCGGGGATGGTCTGGGTCATAGGGTTCCTGCCTCTCAAAATTGATCGCAAAAACAGGGCTGCCATGCAGTTGCACAGCAGCCTTGTCTCATTTTACTTGTTGTTTACAGCTCCTGGGTCTCAAAGCCGTTGACGGTGAGCACCTCCACGCTGGTAAAGCCTGCGGCTTTCACCGCCTCAGCGGCCTCATCAAAGCCAAAGGTCAGGCTGGCGGTATCGTGGGCGTCGGAGGTGATGATGACCTTGCCGCCCATCTTGTGCCACTCGGTCAGGAGCCAGGGGCCAGGGTAGAAGTCCTTGCGGTAGCCGCGGTAGACGCCGCCGGTGTTGACCTCCAGCAGGCAGCCATTCTCTTTGGCCGCGTTCAGCGCCTTGAGGGCAGCTGCCTTGTAGCGGGGAGACTCTTCCTCAAAGAACTCGCCCTCGGCGTTCAGCTTCTTGATGAGGTCGATGTGGGCCAGGATATCCGGCTTCATGGCCGCCACCTTTTCCACCTCGGCAAAGTAGGCTTCCACAGCGGCCAGCGGGTCGCCGTCAAAATCATCGTAAATACAGTCGTGCAGGTCCTGCGGGCGGAAGTCGATCTCATAATACTTGCCCGTGTTCTTGCCGTACAGGTGGTGCGCGCTGCCGATCCAGTAATCATAGCCGGCGCGCTTGTCCTCGCTGAGGATGTCCCACTCGATGCCGCAGAGGATATCCACCTTGCCCTTATACTCGGTCTTGAGCTTGGCAATGGTGGCCTTGTACTGAGCGGTACGGCTGGGGCTCATGCAGTATTCGCGGTCACGCTGGGTATAGCTATGGCCCGTGAAGCCCAATGTGGTCAGGCCCTGCGCGCAGGCCGCGCTGGCCATCTCCTGCAAGGTGTTTTTGCCGTCGCACATCGTCGAGTGACAATGTACACTGGACTTCTTGAAATCTGCCATAGTGAACTCACTGCATCCTTTCCTGTTTGACCTTGTGGTCAATAACGTGTCGTTTTTCCAGCTCACGTGTGATATCCTCCACCGTGATGCCCGCCTGCACCATCAGTACCAGCACATGGTAAGCCAGGTCGCTGATCTCATAAATGGTCTCGGCGTTGTCTTCTTTTTCGCCCGCAATGATGACCTCGGTGCACTCCTCGCCCACCTTTTTGAGGATCTTCTCTTTGCCTTTCTCAAACAGGTAGGTGGTGTAGCTGCCCTCCTTGGGGCTGGTCTTGCGGCCCTTGATGAGGTCGTACAGGCCCTGCCAGCTGAACTGCTTGAGCTCCGGGGAGACATACACTTCGTTGAAGAAGCAGCTCTCCGCGCCGGTGTGGCAGGCGGGGCCCGCTTTTACCACTTCCACCACCAGGGCGTCCGCGTCGCAGTCGGCGGTGATGGACACCACCCGCTGCACGTTGCCGCTGGTCTCGCCTTTGCGCCAGATCTCCTGACGGCTCCGGCTCCAGAAGACCGTGCGGCCCTCCGCAATGGTCAGCGCCAGCGTCTCGGCGTTCATGTACGCGAGGGTGAGCACCTCTTTGGTGTAGTGATCCTGCACGATGGCAGGGATCAGGCCTTTTTCATCAAATTTCAGTTCCATGGTAATACTCCCGCCCCGAATAGGGACACCTATAGTTTATCCGATTCCGATGGGAAACGCAAGGGGTTCACAGCCGCATTTCCACACCATTTTTATTTAAGTATTCCTTTAACTCCCGGATGGTGAGCAGCTTCTGGTGGAAAATGCCCGCCGCCAGGCCCGCATCGATGCCCTTGTGGCCGAACAGCTCCAGAAAATCCCCTTTTTTGCCCGCGCCGCCGCTGGCGATGATGGGCACGCTGACCCGGCTGGCAACGGCATCCAGCATCTCGAGATCAAAGCCGTTCCGGACGCCGTCCGTGTCAATGCTGTTGAGGCAGACTTCGCCCGCGCCGTGGTCCACGGCCCAGGCGATCCAGTCCAGCGCGTCCCGGCCCGTATCCTCGCGCCCGCCCTTGGCAAAAACGCGGAACCGGCCGTCCACCCGCTTGACGTCTGCCGAGAGGACGACGCACTGGTTGCCGTACCGCTGGGCCGCCGCCGGGATGAGGTTGGGGTTCTTGAGGGCTCCCGAGTTGACACTGACTTTATCGGCTCCGCACTTGAGCACCCGGTCAAAATCTTCCAGCGTGTTGATGCCGCCGCCCACCGTCAGAGGGATGAAGATTTCGCTGGCCACCCGGGTCAGGATCTCCGTGAAGAGGGCACGGCCCTCAAAACTGGCCGTGATGTCGTAGAACACCAGCTCATCGGCCCCGGCAGCGTTGTAGAGCCGGGCCATTTCCACCGGGTCGGCCACATCCTTGATGCCCTCAAAGTTGGTGCCCTTGACCACCCGGCCATTCCGGACATCCAGACAGGGAATGATGCGTTTTGTGATCATCTTGCGTTTCCCTTTCGTTTATTTCTGTACCAGCTGTACGCAGCGGGCAAGATCCAGCGCCCCGGTGTAGAGGCTCTTGCCCAGGATGGCGGCCGCCACCCCCATCCGCTCCAGCTCCAGCAGCTCTGCCTCCGAGGAAATGCCGCCGCTGGCCGTGAACTCCACCCCCGGCACCTCGGCCGAGAGCTGGCGGTAGAGGGCCAGATTGGTGCCCTGCATGGCGCCGTCGCAGGCAATATCCGTGTAGATGATGGCTTTGCAGCCCGCTGCCGCCAGCCGCTTGCAGAAGTCCACGCCCTTTTCGGCGCTGACCTCTTTCCAGCCGTGGATGGCAACAAAGCCATCTTTGGCGTCCACGCCCACCGCGATCTGACCGCCGTACTTTTGCAGCATCCGGGCCGTGAACTCAAAATCCGTCACGGCCACGCTGCCCAGGATGCAGCGCCCCACGCCGAGGGAGAGATATTTTTCGATCCGCTCCTCGGTGCGGATGCCGCCGCCCACCTCGATGTACAGGCCGCCCTGCTTTGCCAGTGCGGCAATGGTGTCATAGTTGGAGAGGGTACCGTCTTTTGCGCCGTCCAGATCGACAACGTGGAGATATTTTGCCCCTGCGGCCACAAATTGCCGCGCCTGGGCGCAGGGGTCGGTGCCGTAGACGGTCATTTTATCGTAATCGCCCTGGGTCAGGCGGACAACCTGACCATTCCGCAGGTCAATGGCGGGATAGAGTTTCATGATATTTCCTCACAATTCTGCAAACGCCTTTAAGATCCGCAGCCCGGTGTCGCCGCTCTTCTCCGGGTGGAACTGCGTGCCGTACACCTTGCCCGCCCGCACCACGCCCGTGACCGGGATGGAGTAATCACTGACGGCCAACGTACTGGCGGTACAGTGTCTGCCGTAATAGCTGTGGACGTAATAGACGTACTCACCCTCCTGGATATATTGGAAAAGCGGGTCGTCCCGGAGGATGTGGAGGGCGTTCCAGCCGATCTGGGGTACTTTCAGCGCCGGGTCTTTCAGGTCCGGCTCCAGCGGGCAGACCTCGCCTTGGACAAAGCCGAGGCCCGGGTGCTCGCCGTATTCATAGCTCTTCTCAAACAGCAGCTGCATGCCCAGGCAGATGCCCAGCAGGGGCTTTTTCCGGGCCTCTTCTTTGATTACCGGCACAAGGCCCGTGGCGGTGAGTTTCTCCATGGCGTCGCCAAAGGCTCCCACGCCGGGCAGGATGATCCGGTCCGCCGCCCGGAGCCGGGCGGGGTCTGCCGTGACCACCGCTTCCAGCCCCAGATGGGCCAGGCTGGATTTGAGGCTGAACAGATTGCCCACGCCATAATCAACCATTGCGATCATACCAGCAGTCCTTTCGTGGAGGGGATCTCGTCCCGGTGGGCAGCGTCGATGCGGACGGCCTCGGCCAGCGCGCGGCCCGCCCCCTTGAAGCAGGCTTCCAGAATGTGGTGGGTATTTTCGCCTGCAAATTGTACAAAGTGGACTGTGCCGGGCAGGTTGCGCACAAAGCCCAGCCAGAACTCCTGCACGCACTCCACGTCAAAATCGCCTACTTTTTCGGTCTTGCAGTGGACATCCCAGTTGAGGGTGCAGCGGCCGGAGATATCCACCGCGCAGAGGATGAGGGCTTCGTCCATGGGCAGAGTGAAACTGCCATAGCGGCGGATGCCCCGCATATCGCCCAGAGCCTTGGCAAAAGCCTGCCCCAGTGCAATGCCGATATCCTCGGTGGTGTGGTGGTAGTCCACCTCCACATCGCCGTGGCAGGTGAGGACGAGGTCAAAGCGGCCATGCCGGGCAAACAGCTCCAGCATGTGGTTCAGAAAGCCGCAGCCCGTGTCCACTTGATAGCGGCCCGCGCCGTCCAGATTGAGGGTCAGCTCGATCTGCGTCTCGTTGGTGTTCCGTTCGATGCTCACTTCCCGCATGGCTCATTCCTCCAAAATCTTGTCAAGAGCTGCCAGCAGCGCCTGCATTTCCTCCGGCGTGCCAATGGTGACGCGCAGCCAGTTGGCAATGCGCGGGGCATCGAAATGCCGCACCAGCACGCCCTTTTCTTTCAACTTTTTGTAAAGTTCCGCCCCGTTTTTCCGCTCCGTGCTGGCAAACAGGAAATTGGAGCGGCTGTCCAGGCAGGTGAAGCCCCGCGCTTCCAGCTGCTGTTTCGTCCAGGCACGGGTCTCGATGATGGCCGCGCGGGTCTTGTCGAAATAGGCGGTATCGTTCAGCGCGGCCTCACCGGCTTTCAGGGTCAGCCGGTTGATATTGTAGGGGTTCAGGCTGAACTTGACCCGATTCAGGTCTGCAATGAGCTTTGCATTGCCCATGGCCAGGCCCAGCCGGGCACCCGCCAGCTGGCGGGATTTGGAGAACGTCTGGATCACCAGCAGGTTCTCGTACTGGTCGATGAGGGGCACGCAGCTCTCCCCGCCAAAGTCCACATAGGCCTCGTCCACAAGGACCACGTTGTTGGGGTTGGCTTTCAGGATGCCCTCTATGGCACCGCGGGGCAGGGCCAGACCCGTGGGGGCATTGGGGTTGGCAATGACGATGGTCTCGTTTCTGCCGTAGTAATCGGCGGGGTCCAGCGTGAAATCCTCTTTCAGGGGAACGATATCGCTGGGGATGTGGAGCAGCCCGCACCAGACGCCGTAGCAGCCGTAGGTGATGTCGGCATAGGCCAGCGGGTGACTCTCATCGCAGAACGCCCGGATCGCGAAGAAGAGGTTCTCGTCGCTGCCGTTGCCGGGCATGATCTGATCCGGCTGCAGGCCAAAGTGCTTTGCCGCGGTCCGGAGCAGGTCGGCACAGGCGGGGTCGGAGTAGAGGCGGAGCTTTTCCACCTCGGCCCGGCTCACGGCGTCCAGCACCGCCGGGGAGGGCGGGTAGGGGCTCTCGTTGGTGTTGAGCTTAATGTATTTCTGGTCCTGCGGCTGCTCCCCCGGGGTGTAGGGGGTGACAGCTTGCAGTGTATTGGAAAGATATTTACTCACGTTTCTGCCTCCTCGTCAGCATCCTAGCCCTCTCCGTCATCGCTAACGCGATGCCACCTCTCCCAAAGGGAGAGGTCTTGGCTCCCCCTTTGGGAAAGATTTCCCCCGGTCGGGGGAAAATGGCAAAGCCAAAAAGGGGAACAGCTGGCCGCGAAGCGGCCTGAGAGGGCAAGCCGCCTTTTATTTCTCGTATCGAATCGTCACACTGCGGGCGTGGGCGTGCAGGCCCTCCCGCTCGGCAAAATCGGCAATGCGGGGGGCAACCTCGCCCAGCGCCTCCCGGGTGTAGTAAAGAAAGCTGGATTTCTTGACGAAATCGTCCACGCCCAGGGGGCTGGAGAAGCGGGCGGTGCCGCTGGTGGGCAGGGTGTGGTTGGGGCCTGCGAAGTAATCCCCCAGCGCCTCGGGCACGTTGCGGCCCAGGAAGATGCTGCCCGCGTTTTTGATCTCGTTCAGCACGCCGAACGGGTCTTCCACACAGACTTCCAGATGCTCGGGTGCAATGATGTTGCAGGCCTCAATGGCCTTGTGCAGGTCCGCACAGACGATGATCTTGCCGTTGTCGTCCACGCTGGCCCGGGCAATGGCGGCACGGGGCAGCTGAGGGATTTGAACCTCCAGCTCGGCCTGCACGGCCTTGGCAAGCTCCGGGCTGTCGGTGACAAGGACAGGGCTGGCCAGCTTGTCGTGCTCGGCCTGGCTCAGCAGATCAGCTGCCACCCAGGCGGGGTTGCAGCCGCCATCGGCCAGTACCAGAATCTCGCTGGGGCCTGCGATCATATCAATGCCCACCTTGCCGAAGACTTTCCGCTTGGCGGTGGCAACGTAGATGTTGCCGGGGCCCACGATCTTGTCCACCGTCGGGATGGTCTGGGTGCCGTAGGCCAGCGCGGCCACGGCCTGGGCACCGCCGGTCTTGAAAATTTTGGTCACGCCGGCGGTGGCCGCCGCGGCCAGGATGACGGGGTTCACCTTGCCGTCCTTGCCCGCCGGGGTAGTCATGACGATCTCGGACACGCCCGCCACCTTGGCCGGGATGACGTCCATGAGGACGGTGGAGGGGTAGGCCGCCGTGCCGCCCGGGACGTAGACACCCGCCTTTTCAATGGGGGTGTATTTCTGGCCCAGCACGATGCCGGGCTTGTCGTTGACCACAAAGTTCTTGTGCACCTGCTGGCGGTGGAAGCTCTCGATGTTGGCGGCGGCTTCTTTCAGGGTTTCGAGGAAGTAGGGGTCCATGTTGGCAAAGGCGTCCTCGATCTCCTCCTGCGTCACCTGTAAATTCTCGATCTCCGCGCCATCGAACTTGAGGGCGTATTCTTTCAGGGCCTCATCGCCCCGGGTGCGGACGTCCGCAATGATGGCGTCCACCACGTCTTCCACGTTCTTCTCGGCGCGGATGTCGCGGTTTAAAATCTCTTCCGGCTTAAGCGAATCAAAATCATAGAGCTTGATCATTTTGCTGCCTCCTGTTCTGCAAGTGCTGCCCGCAGCTTTGTGAGCATGAGTTCCATCTCGTTGTGTTTGAACTGGTAGCTGGCCTTATTGGCAATGAACCGGGCCGAGACGGGCATGAACTCCGTGACCACTTTCAGGCCGTTTTCCCGGAGGGTGGTGCCCGTCTCCACGATATCCACGATGACGTCCGAGAGGCCCAGGATGGGGGCCAGCTCAATGGAACCGTTCAGCTTGATGATGTCGATGTCCCGGCCCATGGACGCGTAATAGCTTTTTGCAACGTTGACGAACTTGGTCGCCACCCGCACCGGGCGGCTGGGGTCGTCCTGGTAATCCGCCGGGGCGGCCACGCACATCCGGCATTTGCCCAGGCCGGTGTCCAGCAGCTCGTAGACATCGGCAGAGGCCTCCGTCAGGATATCCTTGCCCACGATACCCACATCCGCCGCGCCGTGCTCGACGTAAATGGCAACGTCGCTGGGCTTGACGAGGAAGCAACGGATGCCCGCCGCCGGGTTCTCCACCACCAGCTTGCGGGTGGCGTTGTAGTCCTCCGGGCAGCCGTAGCCGATCCTTGCCAGCAGGTCGTAGACCTTATCGCCCAGGCGGCCCTTGGGCAGGGCCACATTCAGCATTCCTTGATCGGCGTTCTGCTGCTGGACGGGCGGCAGCGGGGCGCTCAGGCGGTCCAGCTCGTCCAGATAGACGGCAAACCCGATGGCGTCCGCCCCGGGGGTGAATTTCTGCATCAGCAGGTCGTACCGGCCGCCCTTGAGCAGCGGGCGGGGCAGGGGGCGGAGATAGCCCTGGAAAATAAGGCCGTTGTAATACTCCATCTCGCCCGCAAGAGTCAGGTCCAGCCGGATGCTGCCGCCCGCCTTTGCCAGCGGCGCGGCCAGCGCGTTAAGCTCGGCCACGGCGGCCTCCATCCGGGCGTTGCGGCAGAGGGCCGCGGCCTTGGGCAGGGCCACGGCATACTCCCCGCTGAGGGAGAGCAGGGCCGTCAGGGCGTTGGCATCGGCATCCGAAAGGCCCGCCGCTTTGGCAGCCGCCCGCAGCTCATGGATGTTCTTGGCCCGCAGCGTTTCCAGCAGAGCGGGGCGGGCGGCCTCCGGCACGCCCAGCGCGTCGAACAGGCCGAAGAGATAGCCCATGTGGCTGATCTCCAGCACCCACGGCTGGCCCATCTGCTCCAGCGACCGGGCCGCCAGGCAGACCGTCTGCCGCACCTCCGGCTCTTTCACCTCGCCCAGCAGTTCAAGGCCCATCTGGGAGATCTCCTTGAACGTGTGGCTCTCCGCCGAGGGGCGGTAGACGTTCTCGTGGTAATAATATTTCAGCGTTTCGCCCGGGGCGGGCTGTGCCGTCTTGGCAATGGAAAGGGTCACGTCCGGCTTGAGGGCCAGCAGGCGGCCATCCAGGTCGGTAAACGTGATGACCTGCTCCGAGGAGAGGAAACTGCGGTTCTCCTGATACAGGCCATACTCCTCAAACCGGCCCATGTGGTATTTGCGGCAGCCCGCCGCTTCGTACAGCGCGCGCAGCGCAAAGGAGGCACGCTCCTTGGGCTGCAGCCGTGCAAGATCAAACTCCATGCTGTCTCCCCATTTCTTTCCCAGTGTTTTTCCACGCCTTTTGCACGGCACGTTCCGTGCAGGCTTTTCCTGCAGCCGATGCAGGATGTTCTGGTTTCATTTTACTTTATCTTGGTAAAGTTGTAAAGTGTAAAAGTGACAGCCTTTTGATTTTCCAGCAAAAATTTTCTGGTGTGTTTGCCAGTTGTCCGTTCTCAGCGGACAAATCCACCGTATCCTGGCTCTTTTGGGCGCAAAAAAGCCCCCGGAGGGTGTTTTACCGCTCTCCGGGGGCTTTCTATGTGCGTTGTGCCTTGGCTCACACGACCAACGTTTTACTCAATTGCAATCAGATTCGGGTTCTCAGGCAAAGCCTTCGTCTGCTGAGGAGCAGGCAGCTCGACGTGCAGGACGCCATCCTCGAACTTTGCGTGGATGTCCTCCTTCTTCACGGCGTCGCCCACATAGAAGCTGCGGGCACAGGTGCCGGAGAATGTCTCGCGGCGGATGTAGCGGCCATTGTTGTCCTTCTCGTCATTCGAGTGGCTGCGCACTGCCTGAATAGTCAGATAGCCGTCGTTCAGTTCCATCTGAACGTCTTCCTTCTTGCAGCCCGGCAGGTCAACAGCCACATCGTAGCCGTTCTCGGTCTGCTTGACATCGGTCTTCATCATGTTTGCACCGCGCTTGCCGAAGGTTTCACGCTCTTCACGGTTCATCGCACGCTCCAGCGCGCCATCGTTCCAGAACGGATCAAAGAGATCATCGAACAGATTCTCATGGAAAACAGCAGGCATAAACATAAATCATTCCTCCAATCCCGGCGTTCGGGTCGGGTAAAAAATCTTTATGTTGTTCATTCGGAAAAGCTTTCCGGGGAGCTGCTCGATTACCTCGCGGCTCTCTCTTTTGCCCTTCCTCCTGAGCACGCCATAGTTATAGCACCATTTATTAGCAGTGTCAAGTGTAGAGTGCTAAAATTCACGAAAAGATAATACTTTTATCATCTTTCATACAATCTCCATCGTTTTTCTTCCTAGGGACGCATTTTATCAAACTGCCGTCTCTTGCAGGCCGTTTCCCACAGGGCAGAGCCACATCCAAAAACATCATGCTGAGCGGATACAGCAGCGGCATTGAGCTGTCTTTGTTTTATCGTACCCGTCCGGTCTCTTTTTGCAGCATTTCGTGCATATAGCCCATCAGAATCAGAATCGCCAGCAGATAATAGGGGAAGAGCGCGATCGTGGTATGGTTTGCAATCACGCCAAACAGCGGCGGCATCAGACAATTTCCGACGTATGCGCTTGCCATCTGGACTCCAATGATCGCCTGCGACCGATCCGCCCCAAAGTGGCTCGGCGTTGCATGGATGATGCTGGGATAGATGGGCGCACAGCCAAGGCCGACAGGCAGGGCCATCGCTGCGGGCCGCCACTCCCCTTCCCGGCGTCTTGACAAGCCTGTTCCTTCCCATTACAATACGATAAAGGAGTCCGCTGAGGGGCTTTTGCAATTTGCAGCTACAGGCTCCGGGAAAGGAATGTCGTCATGGAACCAAAAACAAAACAATATCTGCTCGTGACCGTTGTGGGGGTAACGCTTTTTGTCGCACTGCTGCGGCTTTCTGCCGTTCTGGCCTTTGCTGCCGATCTAGTCGATCTGATCCTGCCCATTCTGGCCGGCGGCATTCTGGCGCTTTTTCTCAGCGTGCCTATGGCCGGACTGGAAAAGCGGCTGAGAAGCCTGTTCCGCAGGGCCAAAAAGCAGCCCTCGGGCAGCGCCATCCATCTTCTCAGCTTTTTCATCACCCTGCTCGGCGTTGTTCTTGTGCTGGTGCTGGCGCTCACCCTGCTGATCCCGGAGCTTGTGCAGTCGTTTCACAGCCTCTATCTGCAGATCGAGTCCAATATCCCCCGCTGGACCGCCTATCTCAGCGCACAGGACACCAACATGGACTGGTTGATGCACTGGCTGGAGGGCATCGACTGGGAGCAGCTGCTGCACAGGATCACCAACAGCATCGACACCGTGCTGGTCAATGCGGTCGGGGCGGTATCTGCCACCGTGAACATCGTGGTGACTGCATCTTTTGCCCTGATCATCTCCATCTATATGTCCCTCGGGGCCGAGAGTCTCTGCCACCACGCCCGCACACTGGTATGCGCCTATCTGAAGCCCAGCCACGCCGCCGGGCTGCTGAAATTCTGTCGGCTGTTCCGTCAGTCCTTTGCAAACTTTCTGACGGGACAATGCAGTGAGGCCGTGATCCTCGGTGTCCTCATGACCCTTGCATTTTCGGTTTTCCGGATCCCCTACGGCAGTCTGGTGGGGATGCTCACCGCCATCTGTGCCATCATCCCCTATGTGGGGGCACTGATCTCCTGCGTAGTTAGCGTATTCCTTGTGCTTCTGGTGGATCCTGTACTGGCGGTGCGCTGCCTCATCGTCTACCTTGCCGTGCAGTTTATCGAGAACCAGTTCATCTATCCCCGTGTAGTCGGAAAATCCGTGGGGCTTTCTCCGTTTTACACCCTTGTGGCCGCCATGATCGGCGGAAAGCTTTTTGGCATCATCGGCATCATCTTCTTTATCCCTCTGACTGCGGTGGTCATTGAGCTTGTAAAAGAGGACGCCTTCCGACGTCTGCATACAAAAGAGACCCTGTCCTGACAACAGCGACCCCGGAGAGTGATTCCCACCGCTCTCCGGGGTCGCGGTTTGTTATTCTTTGTTCACTATGTTGACGTGGCAGAAGAGGCTCCGCAGGGCAATGAGTCCTATTTTCCGGTCAAGAACATCGTCGGCAGAAATTTCCTCTTGACAAGGCGGCGGGGATAGCATATAATGCAATCGTTCTAAATAGAACAATATATCACAGGAGGTATCTATGAACTTTTGGGATCATCACAAAGCCATTACCTGCTACTATGAGCTGCTGATGTCATCCGTATGTCAGAAATATCAGCTCCGGCAGATGGAGTATGATATCCTGATGTTTTTATACCATAATCCTCAGTACCATACCGCCGCAGATATTGTACGAGTGCGCAATTCCACCAAATCTCATGTCTCCACCTCACTGAAAGTGCTGGAGGAACGGGGATTGATCGAAAAAAAGGTTGCCGACGGGAACAAAAAGCATATCGATGTCTATCTGTCCGCGTCGGCTCAGCCGATCATCGCCGAAGGGCTTGAGGCTCAGCGGCAGTTTGCCAGAGATATGTTTCAGGGACTCTCAGAGCCTCAGATCGCAGCTTGTAAACAGGCATTCCAGAAGATATGCGACAACGCAGAAGAATGCCTCAAAATAAAAGGAATGACACATCATGAATCATAAAGCCTACCGACCCAAAATGCCCGATCGGATGGAGGCGGTGTTCGATGCCGCCTATCTGATCTTTGATCTCATCGCAGGCATCCTCTTTTTCACGATGGCTCAGGGCCGCAGCCTTTTTCTCCTATATGGCGTCCTGACCCTGACCCTCTGCGGCGGTGACGCCTTCCATCTGGTACCCCGGATCATCCGGGCCGTGCGAGGCAGCAGCGACCGGATCAAAAAGCAGCTCGGCATCGGGCTGCAGGTCTCTTCCATCACCATGACAGTATTCTATATCATCCTGCTGTATGTCTGGAAGGCCACCTTCCCTCAGCTTCAGGCTCCCGTAGCTGTGGAGATCCTGATCTGGCTGTCTGCCATCCTGCGCATCCTGATCTGCCTGCTGCCCCAGAACAACTGGTGTACCGATGAGGGCAACCCCACCCTGTCCATCCTGCGCAACGCGGTGTTTGCCTTTACCGGCCTCGGCGTCATCATCCTGTACGCCATCTCCGGCAACACCGGCGACTACCATATGACCCGGATGGTGGTAGCCATCCTCATCTCCTTTGGCTGCTACCTGCCTGTGACCCTTTTCAGTAAGACCAAGCCCAAAGTGGGCCTGCTGATGATCCCCAAGACCTGCTCCTATATGTGGATCATCGCCATGGGTCTGCAGCTTCTGTGACTGTGTTACAGATATGGCTTCAAGCGCCAGTCAATCGGCAGAATAGAGAAAACGGTATTCTACACCGGTCTGGGGGCGAGTGATGGTTTTTCTTGACATGAAACCCCCAATCAATTCAGCAATGCTTCCAGATCTTCTTCCGGCGTTGTGATCGGCGCGATGCCATAGTTTTCTACCAGATAGTTAAGGACGTTCGGTGAAATGAATGTCGGCAGCGTGGGGCCAAGACGGATATTCTTAATGCCCAGATACAGCAGCGTCAGCAGAATGCACACGGCCTTCTGCTCGTACCAGGAGAGTACCATAGACAGCGGCAGGTCATTCACACCGCAGCCGAAAGCATCCGCAAGGGCAACAGCGATCTGGATGGCGCTGTAAGCATCGTTGCACTGTCCGACATCCATCAGACGGGGCAGACCGTCGATGGTGCCAAGGTCAAGGTCGTTGAAGCGGTATTTGCCGCAGGCAAGGGTCAGCACTACGGTATCGGCAGGCGTCTGCTTTACAAACTCTGTGTAGTAGTTGCGGCCGGGGCGTGCGCCGTCACAGCCGGCAACTAGGAAGAAGTGCCGGATTGCGCCGGACTTGACCGCCTCAATGACCTGATCTGCCACGCCAAGCACCGTGCCGCGGGCAAAGCCGGTCATGACCGTGCTGCCGCCGTTGATGCCGGTGAAGGGCTTGTCTTCGGAGTAACCGCCCAGCTCCAAAGCCTTTTCGATGACCGGGGTGAAGTCTTTGTCCTCTCCGATGTGCATCATTTCGGGGTAGGACACCACCGACGTAGTGAACACCCGGTCGGCATAGCTTGCTTTCGGCGGCATCAGACAATTGGTGGTGAACAGCACCGGCGCGGGAAGCTCCGCAAACTCCTTCTGCTGGTTCTGCCATGCCGTGCCGAAATTGCCCTTGAGATGGGAATACTTTTTCAGTTCAGGATAGCCGTGAGCGGGCAGCATTTCGCCATGGGTATAGATGTTGATGCCTTTGCCCTCAGTCTGATCCAGCAGCAGCTTCAGGTCGTGGAGGTCATGGCCGGAGACAACAATGAACGGCCCCTTTTCTACGGTCAGCGGAACGGTAACAGGTATGGGCGTTCCGTAGCTTTCGGTGTTGGCCTTATCCAGAAGTGCCATGCACTTGAGGTTTTTCTCGCCAACCTCCATCACAATCGGCAGCAGCTCCTCCATGCCCCAGTCCTCGCCAATGGCGAAGAGTGCCTTGGCAAAAAAGCGATTCACCTCGTCATCGGTATACCCCAAGACCATGGCGTGATGCGCATAAGCTGCCATGCCGCGCACGCCAAACAGAACAAGGGATTTCAGGCTTCGGATATCCTCATCGGCGCTCCAGAGCAGGTTCATGTCGTAGTCACTGGTGCGTCCGCAAGGGGCAGCACAGCTCGAGCAGTCGGGTACCAGCTGTGCTTTTTCGGCGTGTACCCGGCCAATCAGCTCCCGAATCGTTTTTTCGTTGAAGTTCACATTGGTGACCGTGGTGAAAAGTCCCTCGATCATCAGACGCCATGCCTCCGGCGTCGCCTGCATACCGCCGTCCGTGGCTCTGGCCAGCCCAATCAGAGCGCCGGTCAGTTCATCCTGAAGCTGTGCGACATCGGCAGTCTTGCCGCACACCCCCGCTTTTCCGGTACAGCCGGTGCAGGCTGCCGTCTGCTCGCACTGAAAACAAAACATTTTACGTTCCATCTTGAGTTCCTCTCTATTTGCTTAATCCAGAATTTTTCCGTCAATGGAGATGGTGACCACCTGCCACGGAATAAACTTTCCGCTGGTCTGAAGCGCCTTTTTCGCTGCCATCTCCAAGCCGCCGCAGCAGGGCACCTCCATGCGGAGGATGGTCACGCTCTGGATGTCGTTGCTGCGCAGGATCTCGGTGAGCTTTTCGCTGTAATCCACAGCGTCCAGCTTCGGGCAGCCGATGAGGGTCACTTTGCCCCGCATAAATTCCTGATGGAAATTAGCGTAGGCATAGGCCGTGCAGTCCGCTGCAATCAGGAGCTTTGCGCCCGCAAAGTAGGGCGCATGGACGGGTGCCAGCTTGATCTGAACCGGCCAGTTGCGGAGCCGGGAGACCGGCTGTACGGGGGCAGAAACCATACTTTCGGCATCCTCCGTCTGTTCCAGCATCCGCATCCGGGAGCCGGGGCAGCCGCCCTCGTGGAGATGCTTC
>ENA-UONS01001758-UONS01001758.1-human-gut-metagenome-genome-assembly--contig:-CS19-NODE-1758-length-18769-cov-15.627819_pt1 | contig 18769 bp, 11 predicted proteins | sample MGYA00242458_ERZ724005 | MGnify/ENA metagenome assembly ERZ724005
TGATGCAAAAGTACAGATTCAGCTAAATAGATTCAGACACTATTTTATCATATCATTATAATTTTATAACACTATCTTAAAAAAATGCTTTTTTATAATGATAATAGAGTATATAAATCCAATTAAAAGTTGTAGAAAATATGCATAGCATAGTTTAAGCTTCTGGGTAAAGTTTCACATTATTACATTGACTACCAACCGCTTATTTTGAAATCACGCCCAATATATAGGAAAGAAGCGGTGAAAGCTAACAAAAGTGGAAGTTTCACAATACAAAATTAAGAATCAACGACTTATTCTATTGGTGAAACAGTGAAACTTCATCAACAGATATCAAAACTACAAAGAGCGACTCCATTGTAAAAAAAGCCACAACATTTAGCTACTCATCCAACAGCAGAAACGCGAACAACACCTATTATGACAATCATAGAGTGGCCATAGTAGTATTATTCGCGTTTCTATCGAAAACAGACAGGTGTCTCTGATAGCAGTTAACTACTAACACGATAGCAGTAGACTCGGCATTTGATAGTAGTGGACTCGCAACACGTTAGCAGTTAACTACTGTCTCAATGGCAAGTTAAGCTTCTTTATCAACAGACACTGATACTGTCTTTACCTGTTTTATTACTTCCATATTTCACAGCCAAGTGAAACATGAATTAAAAGAAGTTATTTCTGATTTCTTTAGCAATATATCGTCCCATCAATTGTTGCCCCTCCACATCGGGATGTAAGCCGTCTTTCAGATAACGGCCTCTGCCTGAAGGTTGTTCAAACTTCTCAGTAATACCAGCATTGGAGTAACAATCAATCAACTGCACCGACAATGCCTGGCACAACTGGCGGAGAATCTCTATTTTCTTCAGGTTTATTTCATTATGAGCCACATCACCAGTCTGAATAGGCGTACAGACAAACACACGGCATTTGGGATAGTGCTCCAGTATTGTCTGTATGGCCCAACGTGCACCACCGGCCATAGTAGTTACGTCTACCTCGTCCAGCGTCTTGCCTTTCAAAGCTTCTTCGGCAGAGCCCAAATTAGAATCGTTAGTACCCATGGCAAAAACAAACACATCGGGAACAGGGTACAAGCCTTTGTCTACTTCATCAATAAATCGCTGGATGTGCACCTTGGCCACGTTGTTATGTCTCATTTGGATTTCAGTTTTATCTTCAGTAGGCTGCCAACCGCCAGATATACCCGCGAATCCTTCACTCCCATAATCCTGAGTATCGGCATGACAAGCCCACGTAGCCGAACCCACAGCCACATTGTGGTGCGTAGCAAAGCCCAGCACATCTACTACCGTTTTTGACCACTGCTGTCCGGCTGTAATACTGTTCCCATCACAACCAAAGTTCATCTTCGTAAAGTCTGGATAGACAGACTGAGCCTGCAAGACAATGCTCATGGCTACAGTCAATAATGATATTATCAATCTTGTCATTTCCCTCTTATCATTTATAAATGTATACTCTTTTATACTTTTCTCAGCCTATGTCAGTCCTTATCAGCAAAACGCTCCAGCACTTCCATACACATACGTCCATTATGGTAAGGGCATTTCCAAAAACCAGCCTTGTCGTCCTGCAGATTGAGAGTACCGTCGGCTCTGACACTCCAGTACCATTCACCGCCTTTGTAGTCTATCAGGTACTTCTTAATGAAATCCCAGCAACGGAAAGCTTTTTGCAGAGACACTTCGTCATCAAAGTATTGATAGAGGTTCACGTGTCCTACCACAGTCTCGGCCTGTACCCACCAATGGCAATCCGTATCCGTATGGTTCTTGTCCAAGAATGTTTCGTATATCATGCCACCTTCTTTGTTCAGACCTTCGTCAGCAGCCGCTGCTATAAATTCCACCTGAGGTTCTACTTTATCCAGCAGTTCCTTGTCGCCCAGCACCAAGGCCGCCTCATGTATCAGCCACGAAGCCTCTATATCGTGACCATAGGAAACTATGCGGTACTTGCTATTCCAGTCGTCGTCGAAGAATAATTCCAGATGGCCGGTGGCGGGATTCAGGATATTGTTCAGGAAAAGCTCTATCAGGTTGCGAAGGCTCTTGGCAAGACGCTCGTCCTTCCATACACGATAAAGGTTGGCGTAGGGTTCCAATATGTGAAGGTGCGTGTTCATAGTCTTGCGCTCGTTCTCGTCCTTCTCGCTCAGGCGCATGTCGGCTATCTCGCCCCACTCGCGCGTCAAGGCCTCACAGTAGCCGTTCTTCACCGGATCGAAACTGTAACGCTCAATGCTTTCGTACAGCCGGATGGCATAGTCAAGGGCTTCCTGGTCGCCCGTGGCACGCACATATTCACTCAGTCCGTAGATGGCAAAGCCCAGGGCGTAGATTTGTTTCTTGGTGTCGAGCGGACGGCCCAGGTAATTGACCGACCAGTAGACGCCCCCATACTCGGGGTCGTAGAAGGTGTCAATGATGGCACGCTTGGCGCGGGTGGCCATTTCCAGGTAAGCGGGTTTCTTCAACAGGCGGTAGGCGGCGGAGAAGGTCCACAGAATACGTGCATTCAGCACGGCGCCCTTCTCGGCTTCGGGAACCAGTACGTCGTTGCCGGACATGCGGCCATAGAAACCGCCGTTTACAGGGTCCACCATACGTTCCTGCCAGAAACGGAGTATATTGTTTTCAAGGACATCCAGCATCTCATGCCGCATGTCCGTCAGTTGCTTGTTCATTGTAGACATAGCTTTGGATTATTGGGGGTATTTGATGTTTTAAGATTATGAAGGTATGTCATGACTTCCAAGTCCGAAACAGGCTGTTTACTACGGACAGCTCACCCCGTCTTGCAAGAGGTTGAAGCTGCCGCGATTCAGTCTGCACCACCGGTGGAAAGCCATGACACGCCTTCATAAGTATGTTGAGGATTGTCAGCGGCCGGCAGCGCTGCGACGCGCTTCAAGCTCGGCCGTGATTTCCTTCATTTTCTTTTCTGTCAGCGGATAAAGGCTGATGAAGATGACACTCAGGACGGTTCCTACGGCAGGAAGGAAGCTGAGGAACATCTTGATGCCGCTGATGGCCTCCTCGCTCTGCACCGCGTTGGCCTGAAAGCCGAAGAAGGCAAGCAGCCAGCCAGTGACGGCGGTACCGATGGCCCAGCCGAACTTCTGGCTCATGGATGAGGAAGAGAAAATAAGGCCGGTGGCGCGGTTGCCGGTCTTCAGCTCCGAGTAGTCGGCGCAGTCGGCATACATGGACCACAGAAGCGGGAAGATACTGCCCGCACAGATGCTGATGAGCACCTGGAAGACAAATATCAACACCAGGTCGTCTTTGTCAAACCAATAGAAGATGATGCTCAGTATCGTGGCGATTATCATGGCCCACATGTAGGTATTGCGCTTGCCTATGCGGTTGCTGACCGGAGCGGCGGCTATCACGCCCACAATGTTGGCTGCCTGGCCGACCGCCAGATAGAGGCCGCTCAGCACAAACGACACGCCGAACAGCGACACGCTGGTATACTCTTCCTCCACCACGAAGTATTTGAAGTAATAGACCGTGGCTCCGTCGCGGATGGAGTTGAACACCAGAGCGGCAACACCGGCACCCAACAGTATCCACCAGGGACGGTTATGGAACAGGTCCTTCAGGTCGTCCTTCAGCGGGTTCTGTTCGGTCTTTATCGGCTTCACACGCTCGCGTGTCCAGGCAAAGCAACCCAGGAACAGCACCGCGCACATGACGGCTATCACCACCACGGCCAGGGTCCACCCCATCTGTTGCTCGCCCGCCTCCTTGCTGCCTCCACTGAAGAAGTTGACAAGCGGCATGAACAGCAGGAGGGCGATGAAGCTGCCGATGTAGGCAAACATCATGCGGAAGGTGGACAGCGTGTTGCGTTCCTTCGGGTCGGGACTCATGACACCCAGCAGAGAGGCATAGGGTACATTGATGGCCGAATAGACCATCATCATCAGCGAATAAGTGACATAAGCATATACCAGCTTGGCCGTCGGGCTCCAGTCGGGGGTGAAGAAGGTCAGCACGCCTATCAGGCCGAAAGGAACAGCCAGCCATAGCAGGTAAGGACGGAACTTGCCCCAGCGCGAATGGGTACGGTCGGCTATCACTCCCACAATGGGGTCGAAAGCCGAGTCCCAGATACGGGTTATCAGGAACATGGTGCCCACGGCTGCCGCAGGAAGACCGAACACGTCGGTATAGAATATCATCAGGTAGGCGCCGAACAGCTTCCAGAACATGGAGGAAGCCATGTCACCGAAGCCGTAACCTATTTTCTCTGTGAGTTTTATCATGGCATCTGTCTTTTTTCGTTACAGGTTTTCCGAGTGGATTTTTATTTGTTCATCAGTTTCATATTCTTGTCTATCAGCTTCTTCAGCGTCTCTACCGAGGCAGAAGTGGTAAGTCCGTCCTCGGGGGTGTTCATGCAGTAGTCAACCAGCTGGTCAATGGTGGAGGTGGCCACATGCATGCGGGTGTCGGAAGAGGCATAGTAGATGAAGACCTTGCCGTCCTCGTCGGCTATCCAGCCGTTGGTGAAGAGCACGTTGCTCACGTCGCCCACGCGTTCCTCGCCTTCGGGAGCCATGAAGTAGCCGCCCGGAGCTGCAATCACGCGCGTCGGGTCATCGAGGGCAGTCATGTACATGTAGAGCACATAGCGAAGTCCGGCTGCACAACCGCGTACGCCGTGGGCCAGGTGAAGCCAGCCTTTGGGAGTTTTGATTGGATGGGGACCTTCACCGTTCTTCACTTCCTTGATGGTGTGGTAGTAGCGGCGGTCGATGATTTTCTCTTCCTTCACTTCGGCGTGTGTCATGTCGTCAACCAAAGCCCAGCCGATGCCGCCGCCGCTGCCGGCGTCGATAAAGCCGTCCTGCGGACGGGTATAGAGCGCATACTTACCGTCTACAAACTCGGGATGGAGCACCACGTTGCGCTGCTGGCTCTTGGACTTCAGGTCGGGCAGGCGTTCCCAGGTCTTCAGGTCCTTGGTACGCGCAATGCCGGCTGTGGCAGTGGCCGAAGAAAGGTCGCCTTCGGGCGCATTGGGGTCATGGCGCTCGGCACAGAAGATGCCGTAAATCCAGCCGTCCTCATGGGCTGTAAGGCGCATGTCGTAGATGTTGGTGGCCGGTACAACGTCGTCGGGCATCGTGATGGGATAGTCCCAGAAGCGGAAATTGTCCACACCGTTAGGGCTCTCGGCCACGGCAAAGAACGACTTGCGGTCGGCTCCTTCCACACGAACTACCAGCAGGTACTTGCCGTTCCACTTGATGGCACCAGAGTTGAGAGCAGCATTCATGCCGATGCGCTCCATCAGGTAAGGATTGGTCTTCTCGTCAAGGTCATAACGCCAGAACAGGGGCGTATGGGCGGCGGTAAGAACGGGGTTCTCATAACGGGTTATAATGCCGTTGCCGGATGACAACGGATGGTTTACGCGGCTCAGCAATGCTTCGTGTTCACGCTGGAGCATGGCGAGTCTTTCATTAAAAGTGTTCATAAGTCTATGTCGTTAGTCGGTTAATAATGAATGTTTGTTCTATAATTACAATCTAGTGTTCAGTTTATTTGGCATACAGCTTCACATCGCCAGCAAACAGCGTCTTCGGATTCTTGTAGAACTCCACGAAGTCAGCTTCCGAAGCCTGTCCGGGATAAGGTGCGTAGAAATGAGTTACTTTCTCACGGGCATTACGCCACACCAATACATAAGCAATCGGATACTTCTCCAGTGCCGGCAGCAGCGTGCCTGTCCACCACTTGGCATCGGGTATGCCTTCATAGCCTGTTTCTGTCACAGCTATCACCTTGTCATGAGCCTTGCCAATGCTGTCTACAATAGCCAGCGAGCGATTCAGACCTTCCAGATAAACATCGCGGTTGAACTGATATGTATCAAAACCAATCAAGTCAATCAAATCGTCACCCGGATAACGTTTGAGATACTCAGTCGTATCGCGCGGTTCAGAGCCCGGTGAGTAAGCAAAGAGCGCATTGTCCACACCTTTTGCACGGAGTGTGTCGACCGTCATGTGCCACAATTCTTTATAATCTTCCGGTGTACAAAGTTTCTCACCCCACCAGAACCAGCTGCCCGTATGTTCGTGCCAGGGGCGGAACAGAACAGGTACCTTCACACCATCGGCTGTCTGTAGTGAATTGATGAACGAAGCCACACTACCCAGCCAGCCGGCAAACTTCTGATGGCATTCACCTCCCGGCAGAATAGATTTCACTACGGTAGTATCTGTTACATCCCACGCATCTCCACCAGTCTTAGGATTGCGGGCATGCCAGCTGAGCGACACCATTCCTCCACGTAAATATTGGTTGACAATCTCCTTGCGCAGAGTATCAAACGCCACCTTGTCAAGATTGGCTTCTCCGCCCAACTCCAACTCACCTAAGTCAAAGCTGATAACTGCCGGATAATCGCCACAAACGCTCTTCACGTCCGAACGTCCGGAATCGCCTTCCCAGCCTATGCCATAAACGGTGTCATCATGATGCCCAAACATAATGCCTTGGGCCGATACCTTCTTCAGATTCTTCAACAGCAATTCTGTCTCTGCCGTACGCGTGTTTTCCACAGATTCTTCCGACGCCTGCTTTTCGGTAGAGTTGCACGATACGGTCAATCCTGCCAACAGCGCCCAAGCCAATAGTTTCAAATTCTTCATTTCTATTAGTTTCAAAGTTGATTTATAATACAAATATTTATTTCTTCTGTTTTACCAAGCAATACTTCTTGCTCATTTATTCAATGTAGGAATTCTAAGCACAGTCAATGAATAAGGTTTGAATACATAATCAAAAGATCCGCCAAAACCTTCATAAGAAGTTTCTATTGGAGCGACTTTCCGCGGGTTATCCAATGAATTCTCAGCATCAGGCTTATCAGCTGATAATGTTATAACCTTTCCACTGGCAGAAACTTGGGAACCATTCAGGCGAACAGTTATCTTTTTTTCTTCTGCAGAACCATTGACAACCTTTATAATCGTCTCCTTACTGTCCGTATCATAACCGGCAATGCAATGCAAGGTCTGATAGGGCAATCCTACACTCTCTTCCGTGTCACGGCTGAAAGAATATGCCAAATTGTATGTAGGAACATTTGTACTGAACATCTTCTGCACATAATACGAAGACCTACCCATGACCTGACCACTGTTTAGCCAAATAAGATTGGTCTGCCAGTCGCGCTGGTTCACATTCTCCAACAAAGGTGCATAAGAAGCCATCTTCACAATATCAGCATTTCTTTCAATTCCTATCATAAAAGCAGCTTCGCTCAATGCGCCCGTAATATTAGATTCAGCTATGCAAGCAAACTCTCCTACATAAATATCGAATTTACCACGCTTTACATCATCAAACAAGTGTGTGTTCTCATAAAAGAACTTGGGCTCGGAATACCAGTGCGGGTCAATCATATCAACCTCTTTCAACGCGTCTTTCGTATTGTCCATACCCAGCGTACAGATAAAAGTGATGTCAGGATAAAGCGGTTTCAAACGCGAATAGAAATATTCATAACGCTCGGCATAAATACTGCCAAACTGCTCATTTCCCAATTCCACATAAGCCAAGGGGAATGGCTCCGGATGCCCGGCTGCAGCCCTTTTGGCACCCCAAGTTGTTGTTACATCACCTATAGCATATTCTATGGCATCCTTAATATCCTGCACGAAAGGTTCCAAATCATCGGTATAATCTCCATTGTTTCCCACGCACGACATACCTACATTGGCCACATACATAGCCTTGGCTCCAAGATCTTCGCAGAACTGCAAGAACTCATGATAGCCCATACCCCATGACGAATGATAGTTCCAACGTATCCATTCGCTACGACGCTGCATCGGGTCGCCTATGCTTTCTTTCCATCGCATGCGGTTTTCAAGTGTAGCTCCTTCTACCACACATCCTCCCGGCCAACGCATAAAACCTGGCTTCAAATCGGCCAATATCTGCGCAATATCCTTCCGCATGCCATTCTTTCGGCCCTTAAACGTATCTTGAGGAAACAACGATACATAATCAACATAAACACAACCCGGCTTCTCAAATACCAATTGCAAAGATGCTTTCACATCGTTGCCAACAGATTTCAACACAGCCGTATATTCCTGCCACTTTTCGGCTTTCTCAATATTGAAGCGATGTTCAGCCAGCATTGTTTTTTTATCCGAAGACACGATTCTGACATTTACACTTCCAGCATAATCAACTGCATTAAGATAGAACCTCAAATCATAACTGCCACCCTGTTTTACTGCCATTCCCCAATAGCCCTCATTTTCCAGGACTACACCAGCCTCTTTCATTTTCAAGTACATGGAGTTGGGCGTATTAGGATGAAGCGGCATCTCGTCAGTTACATCATAATCAGCATTCCCGGCCACACTCCAACCTATCATTTTCAAAGAATCCGTATTCCAAGGAGTTTTCCAGTCATGATACTCCATCGTAATCCATTCATCGGGTTTATCCGGCTGATAAGCATAATTGCGGCTGTGAGGCGCACAAGCAAAACCATCTTTCAGTTCCATGCCCCGGGGCAATACATGCTCTTCAAAATTACGGTTTCTAACCAATTCCGCATAAAGTCCTCCTTCACCACCATGATTGATTTCCTCGAAAAAGATACCATACATCTGAGGATTTATCTGCGCTCCCGGCTTTGAACAGTCAATGGTCAATACATTTTGGGCAGAAAGTGTCAATGCTGGCATTAAAAACATCAATAGTCCAGCAAACAACATTCCAGTCAATGCTCCCGAGTTTTTCATTTCTATCAGTTTCAAAGTTATGGATTAATATTTTATAATGAATAAGAATCTGTAGCCTGCAACTTTCTGTCGGCCAGTCTTCCGCCTTTACCTACACCGAACTATGAATAGCCAGCAAAAAACCATGCGACAATAAGTTGAAGCAAAGATAGGTGATTACAGTATGAAAAAATGATACGATTTTATCCTTTCTTTTCACTTTTTACTTAATCGGCAAAAAGTGCTATCAGCCAGACCTGATACGAGGAATCCTGCCATGAAAGCCGTGTACTTGCATGCGACTATAACAAGAGCTGCCCTGATACAAGAAGCACATACTTCTTACCGCACATGACAACCTCCCGATAGCAACCGCAAACAGCTGCCGACCGGGGAGTTAACTGCTACTAAAAACCGTATGAAAAAAGTATGAAAGGGCCCCGCAGAGGGTCGAAAAGAGAACAATGGCAGTGGAAGGCCAAAACCAATCTGCACCTTCCACTGCCACGAAGCTGTTGGTGGATTACCACAAATCCTGGAGGTCTTCGCGCGTAATCACGAAATCCTGCATCATGGCATCCTGCCACCACTCCTGGTCTGCATGAGAAGTTGTAGCTGAAGCACCATCGTACCAAGGCATAAACCAACTCCAACGTGCACCAGCGGCCCATTGCTCGGAAATCGTGCCTACTGAAGTACCTGTATCCTCAGAATAACCACATTCGCTCAAGGCCACCATTTTGTTGCCATAAGAAGCACAAATGTTGCTATACTCCGTAGCACAATCAGCAGCAGAGTTACCATAGAGGTCACGACCTATAATATCAACATATTCATCGCCCGGATACCAGTCTGCATCGTCACCTTCGGTCGTCCACACCCAAATAAGGTTGTTCAGTCCCTGTGCCTTAAAGTAGTCGAACATGGCGACCCACATGGCTTTGAAGCTATCAGCGTTCTTGCCCCACCAGAACCAACCTCCGGCTGCCTCGTGGAACGGACGCCACAGGACTGGGATATCGGCATCGTGCAGTAACTTCAGGTAAGCAGCCACTGCTGCCAAGTCCTTTGTAAAAATGAAATTCTCCCAGGTGCCCTCTACTGTGGCATTATCGGCATTGAATTCCGTCTCACTCATATAGAAAGCATAATCAGTGTTAGGATCAAGGACATCACCCTCGTTCACTGCCTTTTTAGGAACATTCCAGTGCCACATGGCCGCTACAATACCTTTGTTGTCAGCCCAATTCTTTACTGGTGTGATGTCACCGTAATCAATCCAGTTGGCACCAGCCACGGAAGCATCCAGATGAACATAGTCAAAACAGTTGAGAGCAGGATACTTGCCCGTCCATTGATAGACTTTATCAGCCTCATCCGTATTCCATGCCACATTGGCCATCATACCCGACAAGGTTTTGTTTTCAGAATTCTCCAACAGATAATCATAGAGTTTCAAAGCCTTTTCCGTGGTAGCCATCACCGGAGTCTTATCAAGAGCTGCGGTGGTGAAGCTCAGCGATACAGCAGGAGCCGGCTTGTCCTGAGGCCCGGTAATAAGTCCTTCAGGAATGTTGATGCTTACCTGCGACTCGCGCTCGGAACAGTTTATCTCCATAGTGACCACATTGCTTGACCCAATTACATCGGCACTCACCAACGTTGCTCCCGACAGAGCTATCTGGTCAGAGTTTTTAGTGGCAAAAAATATATTCTTGTCAAATTCCAGCAGAACTGTAATATTACCTCGCTTGACGTTAGTGGAATTTGCCTCCGGAGTAGTAGAAACCAGCACCGGGGCATCTACTGAGGGAATATCATACTCTGTGACGTCATTGCAGGCCGACAGCACTAACAAGGTCAGCAAAAAGAGTAAACATCTGATATTTCTTATCTTCATATTTCTATTTTTCATTTTTATAATGGATTAATCTAAGTGTGGCGGCAACATGTTGCCGCCTACATGTATTTAGAGAATGGTGACACGTTTCAAGATGAAACCGTCGCCTGTAATTACAAGCCCGCCATCGTTCTGCAAGGCCTCTATATCATCGGCCGTAGGCGTATAGACCACATCCTGGTCTGTCTCACCGGGTATCAAGTCGAACTGCCCAACAGAAGGTAAGGCTGCCCATCCATTACCCCGACGAGGACTGATGATGGCCGATGACGCTGTCGGGTCGGTAAAACCAACAGTAAAGACAATGCTCTGTCCAAGCGTAAACGTAGACCAGTCATAAGCTCCCCAAGCCAAATCCTGATTTCCAGCCCATCCGGTACAGGTCCATGTCCCTGACCAAATGACTGTTCCTCCTCCGGCATGATACATGGCTATCTTGGCAGTCTCCACGCTGTAATTTTCGTGTTGCACCAAAAGGACCGTTCCATCGCCCATGTCGGCCGGTACACTGAATTTGATTTGCGTATCCTGCTGTTCAAAATCTCCTTTGGCCAACACTATGCCGCCCGGCAACGTCATGGACTCAACGCGGTCCAGGTTTGTTCCAGATATTGTCACTACATCACCCGCACGCAAATCTTCGACAGGCGAAATGCTTTCCACTTCCACCATTGGCAAAACGAACTGCGGACTTTCGGCTATCAGCCCCGAATACTGCGTCAGCATGATTCTACCAGGAATCGTGTTTAGCGGCACTGTAACTGTTATTTCCGTACCTTCTTCATTCACTACAAACGATGTTTCCTCTGTCAACATAGGAAATTTGACAGAAGCCACAAGGTCGAGGTCGGTTCCGTAAATAGTCAACGTTTCGCTAAAATCCAAATTCTCTGAAGAAAGGCTTGTAATTACAGCCTGACTTATATCAAGAGGCTCATCCCAAGTAATGTCTTCGGCACCATCTACTCCCGTACTCATTGTCAGTTCGCCACTTTGCGCTTCTTTAGGCACAGTCACCTGTATTTCCTTACGCGTATTGACCAGGAAGTTCTCAGCCTCTACCACTACATTCTCGTTGAACGTAACGGTAGCAATGTTCCAGACGAACTCACCTGTAATGGTTATGACATCGCCGGCATGTAGGCCAGTCAGCGGACTCACGCTCTGTATATCTACCTCTTCTTCAAAGGTAATGTTCGAAGCCGACACAATCGTATCAGCTCCCACCACCAAACGAAGCTTGCCCGGAACCGTTTCATCGGGTACCGTCACTTCCAGTTCCTCATTGCTGATAAGTTGAAAAGAAGCCTCCTCATAGTCCACAGGGGTTTCTATCAACGAATTGCCTTTGGGAAAGAGCACCTTGTCCACCTCATTAAGATTCGTACCAAGTATTTTCATCGTGTCGAGCCGTTTGAGCGGACATGGGCCGAAACCCAGTAAGTTTACACCGCTTTTATCATACGGATTTGTATTCAGGTTTTCGTTGTCGCAACCTGTCAACAGGCAACCACCTGCCAACAACAGAGCCGACAGAAAGGATACGAACAGTTTTTGATATCGTCTTATACTTGTTTCCATAATTATGCTTTTTAGTTATTTATTAGGTACAGCACGTATATTGTCTATCTTTATGAGAGGCGTACAGTCAGTTCCTGTCACACCGCCACCTACAACAAAGAGCACCAAGCTGGCAAAATCAGTCTCGCTCAACGTACCGCTAGCCGTATTACCGCTAAAGCCATAAACAAACGAAGTAGATATAGGCAACGAAACTGTCACCCACTGGTCACCTGTATCGTATGAACCGCTATCGGTCCAAGGACGATAAAGAGCACGAGGAAGGACATCGTCACTGAAATAAGTATTATTGGGGGCTGCAATGACATTGCCATACACATCGGTTCCCCCATTACCATAGGTCACTTTGTCCGTACCTGCAAATATCACCTGCAAAGCACCCGCACTCCAAGGAGATGCAGAAGGAATGTACATTTCGAACTTAATTGCCATATTGGTATAGTCTGAAAAATCAACCAAATCAAACAAGCGAATTCCTTCACGCTCAGGATAATCGGTTGGTGTACTCCAATCGCCGGGCCAGTACTCAAAAGCGAACTTACTGTCGTTCCAACCACCACTGGCATCCATGACCGTGGCTCCGTCGCCCAGTTGAACGAAGTTACCCGTCAGAGATGTCTCATCAGCGGTGATAACCGCATCGTGCCAACCATGGTTACCCAGACCTGTCATACCGTCAAAGTCGAACATCATGCCGCGACTATCCAGGTAATGGAATACAGACTTGGTAGTTCCATAGATGGTGGTTACATCAATAGAGCCTTCTTCCTCACACTCAGGCATAATAAAACTGATAGCACTTTGCGAGATACTGGTAAATTCATTCACCTCTATATTACCAGGAAATACAACCTTAAGCGGGACGTTGGGATCGTCTACAAAATAATTTCCCGTAATAGTTACCTCACTACCTGCCGGTGCATATTCACACGACATGGCTGTAAGTGTGGGAGAAGGTACTGTCACGCTGAAATCATAAGTCACAGTGTCCTTACTCTGAGTTATCATATATATCTTATCTGATACAACGCCAGGAATGGTCTGAGGTACATCAACCAGAACTATATTATCAGTCATATAACTGTTGCTCAAGATAGCTTTCTGGTCGTTGAAATAGAGTTCATAAATACTGCGCAAATTCTCGCCAACCATACATATTGTACTACCGGTACTGGCCGCTGTAATCAAGGAATCAGCTGCTGTGGCTTTCGGAGAACGAATGTAGCGAACAGTAGGCAGCCCATCAGCCACTTCATATTTGTCGGGTTCGTCCTCACAGGCAATCATTCCAAAACCAACTATTGCCACGATTGCCCCAAACAAGCCATTGTTCATGTATTTCAGTATTTTCATATTTTCGTAACTTTAAAATTAATAACTATACTCACTACGCACATCCACATGGATAGCATCTTCCATCAAATGAGGATTGAACACCACATCTTCAGTCGGGAAAGGAAGCGTAAAACTCGACTCTGTCACATTGGGGGCAGAAGTTGTCGTATCATACGTCATGGAAGACGAATCGACCGTCCAACTGCCGGTGTTATAGTATTCCTTATAAAGGTCATTAAGCCCATTGAAGTAATTGCGTTTCTGTGCTTTCAGTTCGTCAATACAGAATTGTGGGTCATAATATGCCACACGTACATAATCGTACCAACGGTCTCCTTCCATAGCCAGTTCCAGACGACGTTCTTTCCAAACGTCATCCCAAGTAATACTAGCGGGACGTTCATAGGTAGGATTAGCACGATGGCGTACTGCGTAAAAAGCATCAATAGCTGTAGCATCGGTAGTAGCTTTGGCAGTACCCATCTTCGCTTCTGCATAAATCAGATAAACATCAGACAAACGCAACAGATGAGTAGCCAAACTACTATACATGTAAGCAGCCGAAACACCTGTTCCATCAATATGATCTTGAGCATTTCCATACAGATGCTTCACTGTGTTTGAGCCGGTGGCCGACTGTAAAGAACCAGTCGCAGCTGAATTATAATCTGTGTCGTACATGAACCGGATATAATCAAATCCGCCCTTGTCAGCCCAGAAATAACTATACTTATCGCCCGGAAGCATCATTGTAGCTTTCCTGCGAGAATCAGTGCCGTTTATCCAAGAATCTGGAGTTTGTTCCAGAATTTTTACGCCAAAAGCCTCCTGCAAGTCAACAGACAGGCCATTCCAGCCACCCCAACAGTCGCCAAACTCATCAAAGCCTTCAATGGCCAAGTCTGACTGCAACGTATTCTGCGCCGTCCATGTGTTGCCATCAGCTGTCCAGCGCCATCCTATCAGGCTTTCTTCACTTTTATTGTTTGCCAAACGAAAAACATCGCTATATTCCGGCAACAGGCTACGCCCTGAATTATCTATCACATCTTTGGCATATCCTGCCGCTTTTCCCAAATCTTCAGCATTCAAGGTCCCTGTCACGCCCGCTTTAGTCAAATAGACTTTTGCCAACAAACCTTCTGCGCAATAATAATCAATCCTACCGGCATCGCTCGACTTTGGCAGAAGTTCCATTGCCTTCTCCAGTGTCATGATGATATACTCGTAGACGTCAGCTTTCTCCACCTTATACTTATCGTTATAGGTTCCGTTCACCAACTCTTCCGTATTGTCGTGTACAATAGGCACATCGCCAAACGAGCGTACCAGGTAAAAGTAAGCCATGGCTTTCCAAGCCAGGCATTCACCCATACATTGTTCTTTGACTGATTCTGATGCAGGCGACTCTTTCAAATTATTGTATACCGTATTGGCATGTCCAATAACAGCCCACAAAGAATAAGACATATTAACGAGGTCCTCATCTGTGCCATTTACAGTAAAAGTAAGATAAGGGCTACTCCCCCAGTAATAATTGCCAGACAAAACTTCACCGACCTTAATAAATCCTCGCTGGAAATCATACCAAGGCGAGTTATACAAATAATTCACACCAGCAATACACTGGTCGTCCGTCTGGTAATAGTTATCCGTATTATAACTGTCTTCTGTCGGTCGGTCGAGGAAGTCCTCGCAAGAAACCATTCCTAAAACGGCGACAGCAATACAAACACCGTATTTAAAATTATCAAGTTTCATATTTCTGCAATGTAATTAGATTAAAAAGTAATATTCAAACCAAATGCATAGACAGTAGGCGAAGGATAACGCCCGTTATCCAATCCCATCACATTGGACGAAGCCGTACTGGCTCCAATTTCCGGGTCATAGCCCGAATATCCGGTAATGGTCAACAGATTCTGTATGTTGGCATAAACACGCAAGTTCTCAAGTCCCCATTTTTTTGTCATTTCGCGTGGGAAAGTATATCCCAGCGTTATGTTCTTCAACCGGATATAAGAGCCGTCTTCGATATAGCGGTCGCTCACACGGTCATTATCATTAGGGTCATTAATTGACGCACGAGGAATGGTAGTATCGGGATTGGTTACACGCACATTGGTTACATCGTCATACCAGTGATAGACTGTTACACCATTGACCACTACTCCATTGCTATAGTCTTTGTTTGCATCAATAGGTGCCAACTGAGCACGATTGTTGACGCTTGTCAATTGATTGGTCCAAGTAGAATTCATGTGGGTCAATTTCATACTCAGATAATTATAAATATCATTGCCCACGGAACCATTGATAAACAAAGAGAGGTCAAAGTTCTTATAACGGAAGGTATTGGTCCAGCCAAAAGTGAAGTCGGGCATAGGAGAACCGATGACCGTACGGTCGTTTTCGTCTATCACACCGTCGCCATTCAAATCCTTGTACTTAATATCTCCTACCCATACGGTATTGTTCTTATTGAAAACACCATTAGATGGATATTTAGCCGGTTTGGGAGAAGTTTGCAAGTCCTCCAAATCCTCATAGACACCGTCACAAACATATCCGTAGAAGTTATACAGTGATTCGCCTACATTTGTGACACTGACAACATCGGTCCACTGTCCGTAACCGACAATCTGGGCTGAGCTAGTGCCAGACAAAGAAATCAATTTATTACGGTTGAAAGAAATCTGAAAATCAGAATCCCACTGGAAAGCTCCAACCAAAGGATGCGTATTCAGCGAAATCTCAAGACCTGTATTGCGAATATGTCCATAGTTACCCCAAGGAGCCGACAACGCAGAAGAAGCGTTTCCACTGGTTCCCATATACGAAGGCAGCTGCAACTGCATCAGCATGTCTTTCGACTCCTTACGATACCAGTCTATAGTCAGATTGATACGGTCTTGGATGAAGCCTAAATCCAGACCGACATTAATCTGTTCCTGTGACTCCCATTTGATACCCGTATTGGCAATATTGGCAGGCCGGTAGCTCATGCCGAGGTCTGTATTCATGGCAGTGATGGACGAGCCCCATTTGTAACTACCTATATTGGCATTACCAGTCTGCCCCCAACCCAGACGCAACTTTCCGTTGCTGATAACCCTAGTCAACGGTTCGAAGAATTTTTCGTTGGAGAAACGCCAGGAAGCTGCAACCGAATGGAAGCCTGCCCAACGGTTTTCGGGGCCGAAGTTGGAAGAGCCATCGTAACGATAAGTATAAGTAGCCAAATAGCGGTCGGCATAATTATAAGTCAGACGCGTGAAGAAAGAAGCCATGGCCGAACTGCCGAAACCATAGCCAATGGAAGGCGTTCCGTCGCCCAAAGCCGGATTATGAACCTCATCAGAAGGCAAATTGGTATTGGATATGCTGGAATAGTCATAATTGGAAGCCCAGCATTCCTGTCCCAACATGGCCGAGAAACTATGCTTGCCAATATTGCCATTGTAAGTGATGTAATTCTTCAACTGCCAATAAGTGGAACTGTTCTTCTGAATACTGCTGGAGTTTGAATCGCGCTTCCAGGTGCCCAGGTCTACTTTCGGTTGATAACGCTCACCTTTGCTGGAACTAACGTCATAGCCAAGTTCGGCATGCCAAACCAAGTTCTTGATAGGAGTAACCTCGAAGAAAATGTTACCAGTCAACTTCTGACGGTTCAACAATATATCATCCATCATGGCCATGGCCACAGGATTAGGATTGGTGTATCCTTCCTGAGAAACTGAAGAATAGCTGCCATCTACATTATAGATAGGAATACTGGGGATGGTGGTCAACGAATAGTTTATCAGACCCTCGTCGCTATCAGCCAGTTTCAGGCTCTCGTCGGTATTCGACCATGTAGCACTCAATCCCAGTTTCAACCATTTTTTCAGCTGTGCGTCGAGGTTGGTGCGAACACTGAAACGCTCAAAGCTACTGCCTATGATGGTACCGTCCTGGTTCATATAAGAGCCCGACACATAATATTGCACTTTATCCGAACCACCTTGCGCGCTTATCTGGTGCTGATGCTGCAAAGCTGTCTGAAAAATAGCATCCTGCCAGTTAGTTCCTTTTCCCAAAATAGAAGGGTCGGAAAGATAGTCACTGGCCGTGGCCTCGCCCATATCAACAAAGTCGTTATAATATTCGGCATATTCACGCAAATCCATAACGTCAAGACGCTTGGTTTGGCGTTGCACTGCAAACATGCCGTCGTAAGAGAACTTGGCCTCGCCACTTTTACCGCGTTTTGTGGTGATGAGCACCACGCCATTAGCTCCCTGAGCACCATAGATGGCTGTGGCCGAAGCATCTTTCAGGATTTCCATGCTGACAATATCGGCCGGATTGATGGTAGACAACGGAGAAATGGTGGAAACCGAACCATTGCCCAGCGCATCGCCCAAACCATAGTCGGCACCACTTTGTCCCTGACTCTGTACTATCACTCCATCTATCACATAGAGCGGCTCGGCATTGGCATTGATGGTGGCCTGACCACGCACACGGATAGAAGAAGACGAACCCGGCGCACCCGAAGTAGTAACAGCCGTCACACCGGCAGCACGTCCCTGCAACGACTGGTCAAGGTTGGTAATGATGGAGCCTTTCATTGCCTCCTCGCTCATAGACACCGAAGCACCCGACAGGTCGCTCTTTTTCATCGTACCATAGCCCACCACCACAACTTCGTCGAGCACTTCCGAATCTTCTTTCAACGTAATTGTCAGTTTACTCTGATTCGTTATCTTAATCTCTTGCGTAACGTAGCCTATAAAGGAGATAACCAATGTAGCTCCCGGCTTTACCTCCAGCGAGAAATTACCGTCCATGTCGGTAATCATACCGTTGGTAGTTCCTTTTTCCAGGACGTTGGCTCCGACAATTGGACCTAAATCATCTGATACAGTACCTGTAATCTTCTTGCTTTGTTGTACTGTTTCAATAGCATCGACCGATGCTTTCGCATAAAGCTGTGGAGAATATCCCATACTGAAGACGGAACAAACGCCCACCAGCATTGCTGTCTTTTTAAAGTATAAATTCATAGTTGTATTTTTAAATAAATGTTCTGGCGCACCAAGTGGTAAACACCTTCTTTTACATAATTAACCTGTTGGCGGAATTAATTTAAGTTGATAAATATGAGTAAAAAGTTG
>ENA-UONS01001759-UONS01001759.1-human-gut-metagenome-genome-assembly--contig:-CS19-NODE-1759-length-18769-cov-11.423426_pt1 | contig 18769 bp, 17 predicted proteins | sample MGYA00242458_ERZ724005 | MGnify/ENA metagenome assembly ERZ724005
TTTGGTGCGAGGGAGGGGACTCGAACCCCCAAGGATAAACCACACGCACCTCAAACGTGCGCGTCTGCCAGTTCCGCCACCCTCGCATATTCTGTTCGCGCAGCCCTGCGGACATCTGAGGTGGGAAGCCGTTTGTGCGGACTGCTTGAATATAGTACCACATTTGCCGGAAATCGTCAAGCGTTTTTCGGCTTTTTCATAGATTTTTTCGGCGTTCATATCTTAATAGAGCCAACAAAAATCCAGAAACAACATGTGAGGGAGGTTTTAGCATGCGTTTGTCTGTACCACGTCTGCGGCGGGTGCTTCTGGGGGCGGGTTTCCTTGCAGGTATGGCAGCTGCTTTTGCGGCCGGAATGTGTTTTCCGGCGCGCAGTCCGGCTGTCTGCACACAGGCGGATCTGACCGTCCGGCCGGATGCAGCGCCCTTCTCCCCTGCTGTGTCCACGATGGCCACAGCGGAAACGCAGCCCAATGCCGCCTTGCCGGAAAAGTGGGTCTGTCTGACCTTTGATGATGGCCCCAGCAAGACCACGCCGGATGTTCTCTCGGCCCTGAATGCTGCCGGGGTGCACGGCACCTTTTTTGTGGTGGCTACCGACTACAACGAGAAATATTTGCCCCTGCTCACCGAAGCTGCATCCGCCGGGCACCAGATCGCACTGCACTCTGCCTCCCACGAATATAGCGACATCTACCGCAGCAGCGAAGCCTACTGGGCGGACATCGCCCTGCTGAAGGAGCGCATCGCGCCCTATATGGACGCAGAGAGCGTCCGTTATCTGCGCTTCCCGGGCGGCAGCACCAACACGGTGAGCCGCCGCTACGGCGGCAAAGGGCTGATGAAGCAGCTGAAAGCCGAAGTGGAACAAAAAGGCTGGCAATGGGTGGACTGGAACGTCTGCGCCGAGGACGCCGTGGGCGGCCACCCCAGTGCGGACACCATTTACCGCAATGTAGTGCGGGAGACCGGCGAGCAGACCCATTGCATTGTTCTGATGCACGATTCCTCCACTACACGCACCACGGCAGAGGCCCTGCCGGATATCATCCGGTGGTATGCGGACAACGGCTATACCTTTCTGACCGTAGCCGAGGCGCTGCCGCTGGGGTGATGCGCCTTACAGCCACTTTTCCATGCAGCGCCCCAGCAGCACCCCGCCGGATGCCAGCGCCGCCAGCCAGAGCCAGCCTGCACCGCCGGTGACTACCCACCCTGCCGCCATGATGGCGGCAAAGGTGCACACCGGCGGCAGCACGATACGCGCGATGCGCAGCAGCTTCTCCCGCCGGGGTGGAAGCCCGGTGTCAAGCTGCTCGGGATGCACGGCATCGCAGCAGATCTCGTCCCGGTACTTGCCCGGATTGCGGTAAGCTTTATACGGAATGCCATCCAGCGAAAACTCCGGGTACATCCCCTCTTTTTCAAGGCTGAACTGCATCCCGTTGGCCTTTGCGTAGGTCTGCAGGGCCGCTGTGAACTCCTGCGGGGTGTTGATGCTGCCCTCCGGGATAAAGGAAAAATGCCTCTGGTGCTGCACCTGTGCCAGCGTGCGGTAATCCTGCAGCCAGCCAGAGCAGAACGCACCCTGTACGGCAGGCTTTTCCATCCGGGTCAGGCAGGCATCCACATCCAGCGTTTCTGCCTGCGGCCGCTGCCGGGCAAGGTCGGCACAAAACTGCATGGCTGCCGCCAGATGCGCGGCCTGCTGCTCCAGCACGGTCTGCTGGGCTTGCAGCGCCTGCTGCAGGGGCTGTTCCCCGCGCAGCACCGCCTTGATGATGGGCAGCGGCACATCCAGCATGCGCAGCATTCGGATGAGCTTGAGGGTGCGGACATCCCCGGCGGTGTAATCGCGGTAGTCATTGCCCTGTCTGCGTGCCGGTGTAAGAAGCCCTTCTTTTTCGTAAAAGCGGATGTTCGGGGCGGACACGCCGCTTTGCTCTGAAGCCTGTTTGATGTTCATTTGCTTCACCTCCGCCCTTACATTACACCTTAAAGACGGTTGAAGGTCAAGCTTTTTGCGCCAAAAATAAAATATCCGCAGTATTTCCGCTGGTTTTTGCAAACCGGGAAGCGCTGCGGATATTTTTTCAGGCACAGAACTTACTGCTCAGCCTGGCAGAACAGTGAGAAGGTGCGGTAAGCCATGTACAGGTCGGTCTTGTGGATGACCTCGAAGGGAGAGTGCATGGACAGCACCGGCACGCCGATATCCAGCACCGGGATGCCGCGGTTGGCCACATACTTGGCGATGGTGCCGCCGCCGCCCAGATCCAGACGACCCAGCTCACCGATCTGCCATGCCACATTGTTGGCGTCCAGCAGGCGGGTGATGTCGCCTACCAGCTCGGCGTTGGCATCGCTGGCAGAGCTCTTGCCGCGGCTGCCGGTGTACTTGAAGAAAGCAACGCCGCGGCCTGCATAGGTGCCGTTCTTCGGCTCAAAAGCACCGGCCCAGGACGGGTCGTAAGCGGCGGTGACGTCGGCGGACAGGCAGACACTGTTCTGGAAGGCAATGATGTCATCCTGACCGGCGGCACGGCACAGCAGCTGCAGGAAGTGGAACACATACATGCTCTGCATGCCGGTCACGCCGTCGGAGCCGATCTCTTCCTTATCGGTCAGCACGCAGACGGTGGTGTGCACGGGATTTTTGGTCTCGATCTCGGCCATCAGGGCGGGATAAGCGTCCACACGATCGTCATGGCCGTAGCCGCCCACCATAGAGCGGTCAAAGCCCACGTCGCGGGCCTTGTGAGCAGGCACAACCTCGATCTCAGCGCGGGTGAAGTCGCGCTCGGTGATGCCGTACTTCTCGTGCAGAAGGATCAGGGTGTTCAGCTTGACAGCCTCCTTGACGTCCTCTTCCTCCACGGCGTCGGAGCCGATGAGCACGTTCAGTTCCTCGGCCTTGATGCCGTCGCTCAGCTTGCGGTCGTTCTGCTCGGCACCCAGATGCGGCAGCAGGTCGGTGATGCAGAATACAGGATCGTTCTCGTCCTCGCCCACGCTGAAGGACACGCTGGAGCCGTCGGCACGGGTAAACACACCGTGGATGGCCAGCGGCATGGTGCCCCACTGATACTTGCGGATGCCGCCGTAGTAGTGGGTCTTGAAGTAGCTGAAGTGGTCGGCCTCGTACAGCGGGGTCGGGCGCAGGTCCAGACGGGGGCTGTCGGTGTGAGCGATGACCAGATGGAAGCCGTCCTCGAAGCTGCGGGTGCCGATGGTGGAAGCCACGATGGCCTTGCCCAGCTGGCTGAAATAGACCTTGTCGCCGGGGGCGTAGGTCTTCTTCGGGTCGAACTGCTGGTAGCCTGCGTCCTTCAGCATCCGCTCGCTCTCGGCGGCTACCTCGCGCTCGGTCTTGCCGGCATCAAGGAATTTCTTGTAGCCCTCAGCGAATGCGCGGGCCTCCTGCTTGACGGCGGCGGACTTGTCACCGGCGTAAGCGGGCTTAAACAGCAGCTTTTCAGCCAGCTGCTGGTTCGGAGTTTTTTCTGCCATAGGATCTCTCCTGCCTTTCTGTTTTCTTACACTTGTTATCTATCAAAGACCCGCAGGTTTTTGGCCTGTCGGTTCTTCTTCATTGGTTGAGATTCAGCCGCCGTAGAGCCGGGTATAGACGGCGTAGCTGGCGGTTATCTTTTCGACGTAATGGTGCATCTGGTTATAAGGGAAGCCTTTCAGGGTCTGCCCGTCGGAGGAATGCTCTTCCATCCGCAGCAGATTATCTACTGTCCCCCATCCGCTGTGGTAGGCGGCGGCAGCGGTAGCCACATCGCCGCCGTACCGCTCCATGCAGAGATGGATGTAGTAGCAGCCGAAGCGGATGCTGACATCAGGGTCGTAGAGTTCATCGAAGGTCAGGCCCTCATCCGGCGCAATTTTGCTGCGCAGCCAGATAAAGGTCTCCTCGGTCATCTGCATCAGCCCCCGGGCCTCCACGCTGGAAGTGGCGGCGGGGTCGAAGCCGCTCTCCGTCCGGATGAACGCATAGACCAGCAGCGGGTCAAGCTCGTATTCTGCGGCCCACTGCTCCACCTGCCGGCTGTATTTGCGGGGGTAGAGCAGCCGGTCGGCCTCCCGGGCGAGGGGCGGCAGAGCCATCAGGAGCACTGCCGCGATGCAGACCAGCACCACCAGTCTGCGCAGCAGTCGGAACAGCGTTTTCAAGCGCGGCACCCCTCCCCAATGAGAGCGTCACAGAGCCCGTTTGCTGCCTTCGCCAGCGCCTCACGGGTGGAGGTGTTGGGCAGGATGTAGTCTGCCCTGGCGGTCAGCACAGCCTCCGGCGTCTGGGCGTTGAGGCGGCGGGCGGCCATCTCAGGCGAGATGCCGTCCCGGGCCGCGATGCGCTCCACGCTGACTTCAAACGGTGCCGTGACCACGCAGAGCTTGTCGCACTCGGCCTCTGCCGCCGTGCCGATGATGACCGCGCCGTCCAGCACAAAGAGCTTCGCCCCCGCCTGCTGCGCGGCCTGTTTGGCGGCGCGGATGCGGCGGACGATCTCCGGGTGGGTCAGCGCGTCGAGCGCAGCTTTCCCCTCGGGCGTTGCAAAGGCGCGGTCGGCCAGCAGGCGGCGGTCAAGGGTGCCATCTTCCTTTATAATATCTGCCCCGAAGCGCTCAGCCAGCTGGGGCAGCAGCGGTGAACCCGGAAGCAGTATCTCGCGGGAAAACTGGTCGGCGTCTGCCAGCGGGATGCCCCGGGCCGCGAACACCGCCGTGACCGTCGATTTGCCGCAGCCGCTGCGGCCGGTGATGCCCAGCGTCATCATAGCTCTATCACCCGGAACGCAGCCGCGCGGATGAGGCGGTTATAGACGGCCATGGACAGGCCGTCTTTCTGGGGGCAGCGGGCGTAGACCACAGCATCGCCCTGCTCATCCAGCGCACGCAGGGAGCGGAAGATGTGTTTTGCCTGGTCGGCTCCGTCGCCCTCCCGGCCATACTCCACACAGGGTACGCCCAGCTTTTCGGCCTCGCCGGTAAAGCAGAGGCAGCTGGGGTTCTCGGCGGCGTGGGCATCCACATAGGCTTTGAACTGCTCGAAGGTGCCGTCCAGAAGGGTCACATCTGCCTTGGGGGCGTAGTGCTTATACTTCATGCCGGGGCTGCGGACGACCGCACCCTCCGGCAGCTTCTCGAGGATGGCCTTGGAGACTTCCACTTCCTCGCCCAGCGCACGCTCGAGGTCTTCCAGCGTGATGTGGCCGGGACGGAACAGAGTGGGCTTTTCGCCCACCACCGACACGACCGTAGACTCCACGCCCCAGTCGCACTCGCCGCCGTCCAGAATGAGGGGCAGCCGGCCGTCCATATCGGTAAAGACGTCCTGTGCGTTGGTGGGGCTGGGCTTGCCGGAGAGGTTGGCCGACGGGGCCGCAAAGGCGCAGCCGCTGGCTTTGATGACGGCCCGTGCCACCGGGTGGCTGGGCATCCGGATGCCCACGGTGTCCAGACCGGCACAGCACTCCGCTGCCACCTCCGGGCCGCGGGGCATGATGATGGTGAGCGGGCCGGGGCAGAACGCAGCCATCAGCAGCTGGGCGCGCTCCGGCACCTCGCTGACAAGGCCGGGCAGCATTTCCGGTCCGGTGACGTGGACGATCAGGGGATTGTCCTGCGGGCGGCCCTTGGCCACAAAGATCTTCTTCACCGCCTCGCCGTTGCGGGCGTCGGCGGCAATGCCGTACACCGTCTCGGTGGGCAGGGCCACCAACTCCCCGCTGCGCAGCAGCTCGGCGGCCTTTACAATGCTTTCTGCCTGGTCGGCAGGCAGAACTTCGGTTTTAATTTTCATACGTCTTATCGTTCTTTCTATGTGTAAAGTATTTTTGCTTTTCAGTAAATTCTTTCGTTGATTCGTTTTGTTTTACAAATCGAGTTTTTGCAGCTTTTCCGCCTGTTCGCGGGTAGCAAGGGCGTCGATGACCTCATCGAGGTTGCCGTCCAGGATCTTTGCAAGGTTGTGCACCGTCAGGCCGATGCGGTGGTCGGTGCAGCGGTCCTGCGGGAAATTGTAGGTGCGGATCTTCTCGCTGCGGTCCCCGGTGCCCACCTGCCCCTGCCGCTCGGAGTTGATGGCGTCCTGCTGTTCCTTCTGCTTTTGGGCCAGCAGACGGCTGCGCAGGATCTCCAGGGCCTTATCCTTGTTCTGGAACTGGCTGCGCTCGTTCTGGCACTCCACCACCATGCCGGTGGGGATGTGCGTCACCCGGATGGCGCTGGACGTCTTGTTGATATGCTGGCCGCCCGCACCGGAGGAACGGAAGGTGTCGATGCGCAGGTCCTTCATGTCCAGCGCAAAGTCCACTTCCTCTGCCTGGGGCATCACGGCCACCGTGGCGGTGGAGGTGTGGATGCGGCCCTGGGTCTCGGTCTCGGGCACGCGCTGCACCCGATGCACCCCGCTCTCGTACTTGAGGCGGTTGTAGGCCCCGGCCCCTTCCACCGAAAAGATGGCTTCCTTCACGCCGCCCAGCTCGGTCTCGTTGAGGTTGAGCAGTTCCAGCGTCCAGCCGCGGCTCTGCACATACATGGTGTACATGCGCAGCAGACTGTGGGCAAACAGGGCGGCTTCCTCTCCCCCTGCCCCGCCCCGGATCTCCATGATGACGTTCTTTTCGTCCCGCGGGTCCCTGGGCAGCAGCAGAATTTTGAGATTATTTTCCAGCTTTGCCACATCCTGACTTTTTTCGCTGATTTCCTGCTGTATCATCTGCTTGAAGTCCGGATCGGAGATGGGTTCTTCGAGCAGGGCTTTGGCCTGCGCCAGATGGTCCCGGGCGGTCTGCCAGTCGCGGTAGGCCTGCACCACCGGCTGCGTCTCGTGGTAGTCCCGCATCAGTTTGCGGAACAGTGCTGGGTCGGCAGCGGCATCCGGCTGGTTCAGGCGGACGGAAAGCTCCTCAAACCGGTGGCACACGGCATCCATTTGGGCAGAAAGATCGGGCATAACAGGCAGTTCTCCTTACAAACGTTCTCAGATGGAAATGGGCACAAGGGCGGTCACTCCGCCTGCTGTGCAGGTTTGACCACCTTTTTGATGTTCTTTTCAATTTTTGCACGCGGCAGCATCACCTCGCGCCCGCAGCCCGTGCAGCGGATCTTGAAATCCATGCCGACACGCAGCACTTCAAAGCTGGAAGCCCCGCAGGGGTGCTTCTTGCGGGTGAGGATGGTATCTCCCACAGCGATATCCATAGCGTTGGTCGCTCCCTTCTGCCGCCCCTCAGAATGGTCGGCGGCAACTGTGCGGCACCCGGACCACAGGCCCTGCCACACATACAGATATAGTATAATGCAAACGCCTGCAAAATGCAAATATCTGCCGCACCGGATGCATATCGTTGAAAATGGGAGCGTGCTTTGCCCCGCGCAGCGCAGAACCCAAAAATCAACAGAGAAAGAGGAATGAAAGATGATGCAAGCATACCGTACCGAAGGCAATTACCGTTCCGCCGCCCGGCTGTCCGCTGCAGAACTGCGGGCCGCCATGGCCAGCCACGAGATTTTGCAGGCCACCGCCCTGGCCTTTGACACCCAGCGGCAGCTGCGGTTCGACCTGGGCGGCGTCCGGGCCGTGATGCCCTTTGTGCAGTGCGCCGACGGAGCCGAAAACGGCACCGTGCGGGACATTGCCGTGCTGACGCGGGTGGGCCGCCCCACCTGCTTTGTGGTGCAGGCTCTGGACACCGACGAGGACGGGCAGCCCTTCTACCGGCTTTCCCGCGCAGAAGCGCAGCGGATGTGCAAGGCCGATTATCTCGATACCCTTTCTCCCGGCGATATCCTGCCCTGCACCGTAACTCACATTGAGCCATTTGGTGCATTCTGTGATGTGGGGTGCGGCATCAGTGCCCTGCTGCCCATCGACTGCATGTCGGTGAGCCGCATTTCCTCCCCCGCCGACCGGGTGAGCGTGGGGCAGCAGATTTTGTGCGCGGTCAAAAACCGGGACGTGCAGGGCCGCTTTGTGCTCACCATCCGGGAACTGCTGGGCACCTGGGCCGAGAACGCCGCCCATTTTTCGGTGGGTGAAACAGTGGTGGGCATCGTGCGCAGCGTGGAGGAGTATGGTACCTTCATTGAGATCGCGCCCAACCTGGCCGGTCTTGCCGAAAGCTGCACCGACCTTGCCCCCGGGCAGGCCGTGAGCGTCTACATCAAGAACATCCTGCCGGAAAAGATGAAGATCAAACTGGTGATCGTGAACCACAGCCTGAACCAGCGCCACCGGTTCGAGCTCCGGTACTTCATCACGGAGGGACATCTGGACCGGTGGGTCTACTCCACGCCCGGCAGCAGCAAGCGCATTGAGACGGATTTTGCCGCAGCGGCTTGCAATCCGGCGTGAAACCCTTTATACTATAAGGGAACCTGTCGTTTGAGAATGTGAAAATGCAAAGGGGATGGATGAACGATGCCCGCCAACGATGCTTTTACTGCCGGTGTACGCCCCGGCGGACTGACCAGCAGCACCGAGATTCGGCTGCTGCTGTGCTATCTGGTAAAAAATGCCGGACCCATTGCCCGGCAGGAGATCGAGAACGCCCTGATGGAAGAGGCACTGGTCAACTACTTTGAGATCGGTTCCTGCCTGGATGACATCACGCGGCAGCAGCTCGTGACCGTGCAGGACAATGTGTATTCCATTACCGACAAGGGCCGCAAAGTGGCGCAGGAGCTGGCCTACGACCTGCCCCGCAGCGTGCGGGAACGTGCGGTGGCCGCTGTGCTGCGCTGCCAGACCTGGGCCCGCAAAGAGGCCAAGTACAGCGCCAGCATCACCGAAAAGCCGGACGGCCATTGCAGTGTCCGCTGCACCGTAAAGGGCCTGGATGAGGCGCTGTTCTGCCTGGATCTGGGCACCCCGGACCGGCTGTCGGCTGAACTGGTGAAAAAGCAGTTCATCCTGAAAGGAAACGAGATCTATCAGCTTCTGGTCAACAAACTGACCGAAGAAAACGCATAAGCATACAGAAGCCGCCTGCTGGAAATTTTGTCCGGCAGGCGGCCTTTTTTGTGTTCAGATCAGAATGCAGATGAGCCCGGTACAGCCTTCGTTGATGACCCGTTCCAGCGTGCCCTGCAGCTGGGTGCGGGCCTCCTGCGGAATGTGCAGCAGCTTGTTCTGCAGCCCGTCGTTCACCAACTCATGCAGGCTTTTGCCAAAGATGTTGGACTGCCACAGCTTGACCGGGTCATCCGCAAAATCTGCCAGCAGGCTGCGCACCAGATCTTCGCTCTGCTTCTCGGTGCCCACAATGGGGCTGATCTCGGTGTGGATGGTGGCCTTCATCATGTGGATGGACGGCGCACAGGCTTCCAGCCGGACGCCGTAGCGCCCGCCCTGCTGCACAATCTCCGGCTGCTCCAGCTGCAGCTCCCCGATGGAGGGCATCACGATGCCGTAGCCGGTGGCTTCCACCTGTTCCAGCGCACTGCGCACCTTTTCGTACTCCCGTTTGGCATGGGCCAGTTCCAGAATGCAGGGCATCAGGCCCGCTTCGTCGCCGATCTCCAGCCCGGTCTGTTCGCTGAGCACCTGATAGAAGATCTCCGGCTTCAGCTCCACAACCACCCGCACACTGCCCTGTGCCAGATCCATGCCGCTTACGGCGGAGCGCTGCACGGCATCGCAGTCCAGCAGCGGCCCATCTGTGCCGGACGGGACGTCCTTCATGCGGGCGATGTTCTCTGCCAGCTGCATCGCAGCGGTGTACACCTGTGCCTGCAGCCAGTGGCCGTTCTCCAGCCGGTTGACCCACCGGGGCAGGGCCAGATCCAGCTCCCGCACCGGGAATTCGTACAGCACCTGCCGCAAAATATCCCCCAGCGCGGCGGCGTCCAGATCCACGCAACTCACCGGTAAAACGGCATGGTGGTAGTCCCGTGCCATGCCCTCGGCCAGCTGCTTTGTTTCCGGGGCGTCCGGGCGGGTGCTGTTGAGCAGGATGACGTAGGGTTTGCCCAGTGCATCCAGCTCTTCAATGACCCGCTTTTCGGTTTTGGCGTACCCCGCACGCGGGATGTCGCTGACGGTGCCGTCGGTGGTGATGACGATGCCGATGGTGGAGTGCTCCCGGATCACCCGGCGGGTGCCGGTCTCAGCGGCAAGGTCAAAGGGTACTTCCTCGTCGAACCACGGACTTTTGACCATGCGGGGCTTTTCGTTTTCCTCGTGGCCCATGGCCCCCTCCACCATATAGCCCACACAGTCGATGAGCCGTACCCGACAGACACCACCGCCTTCTAATTGCAGCGGCACCGCCGTTTCCGGAATGAACTTTGGTTCCGTGGTCATGATGGTGCGTCCTGCCGCCGACTGCGGCAGCTCATCCCGTGCCCGCAGACGGGCCGCCTCGGTGCCCATGGCGGGCAGCACCAGCTGCTCCATAAAGCGCTTGATAAAGGTGGACTTGCCGCTGCGCACCGGACCCACCACCCCGATGTAGATGTCTCCGCCGGTGCGTGCGCCGATCTCGCGGCAGATGCCCTGTTGCTCCTGTTTGTCCAAACCTGCTCTCCCCTTCCCGTTTGCGCCGTGCACCGGACGTTGTGCCGGTCCGCTCGTTGTATCGTATGAAAGGGGCGGCGTTCTTATTCCACGCCGAGGAAGCTCTTCAGACGGGCAAGGTCCGCGTTCAGGACCAGCTCTTCGTCAAAGCCCACGCTCTCCAGCAGCGCACAGGCCAGGTCCTGCCGGCCCACCCAGCTGGGGTCGTGCGCGTCCGAGTCCACAACAATAGGCACCCGGTATTGCTGGCACAGGGCCAGCATGGTGCGGTAGTTCTGGTAGCAGTTGAGCCGCTGGTCCTTTTTGACCAGAGAGCTGTTGTTGACCTCCAGCGCCACATGGTACTGAAGGGCAGCCTGCACCAGCCGGGGGTAATCCAGCGGGGTGTGGTCGTCGTCCGGGTGGGACACCAGCTTCACCTTCGGGTTTTTCATGCACTCGATAAGGTTCGTGGTGTTGCCGTCAGTGCCTTCGTTCTGGTAGCACAGCCCATGGATGCCCACAATGGCATAGTCCAAGCGGTCGATATACTTCTGTTCCAGCGAGAGCCTGCCGCCGTTGAGCACATTGATCTCGCACCCGTGCAGGATCTCCACACCGTCGATCACGCGGGGGATCACGCGCAGGTTCCCGTAATAGAACGGGTCCACCGTTCCGGGGATGCCCGGGGCATGCTCACTGATGCCGATGAGCTGCAGCTGTTGTTCCTTTGCGGCCGCTGCCATCTCCCGGATGGTGCCATAGGCATGGCCGCTGGCAAGGGTGTGCATGTGGATGTCTGCGATCAGACGCTTCATCGTTTTCCTCCTTTTTCGGGGCCAAAAAAGCCGGAACGATCCGCAGATCGTTCCGGCTTGCAGCTTCAGATGGGATAAATCACGGGGTCAGACGGTTGGGGCCGCGGAACAGGAACTCTGCGTCCTTGATGCTCAGGCCGCACAGCAGCATGGTCAGGCGGTCGATGCCCAGACCGAAGCCGCCGTGGGGCGGGCAGCCATACTGGAAGAACTCCAGATAGAACTTGACATCCTCGGCCAGACCCTTCTCCTCCGCCTGCTTCTTCAGCACCTCATAGCGGTGCTCACGCTGGGCACCGGTGGTGATCTCGACACCGCGCCAGATCAGGTCGTAGCCCTGGGGCACACCGTTCTCGTCGCGCATGTGATAGAACGCACGCTTCTCGGCGGAGTAGTCGGTGATGAACAGGAACTCGTGGCCGTAGTGCTTCTTGACCCACTCATAGCTCAGACGCTCGGCCTCGGTAGTCAGGTCGCCCTTCTCGGACTCATCGACCTTGTAGCCGAACTCTTCTTCCAGACCCTTGTACAGGTCGGCCAGCTTGACCACCGGGAACGGAGTGGTGGGCACGATGACTTCCTGACCGAACAGCTCCTTGATCTGGTCGCCGTAATTCTCCTTGACGGCCTTCAGGCCGGCGGTCAGCAACTCCTCCTCCATCTTCATGACATCCTTGAAGGAAGTGATATAGCTGAACTCCAGATCAAAGCCGGAGAACTCAGTGGAGTGCTTGTTGGTATAGCTCTTCTCGGCACGGAACACAGGGCCGGTCTCGAAGATACGCTCAAAACCGGCAGCCATGGCCATCTGCTTGTAGAACTGCGGGCTCTGGGCCAGATACGCGTTGCGGTCGAAGTAATCCACCTTGAACACCTCAGAGCCGCTCTCGCTGGCTGCAGCAATCAGCTTGGGGGTGTGGATCTCGATGAAGTTGCGTTCCAGCAGGAACTGACGCATGGCGTTGACAAAGCAGCTCTGTGCCTTGAACATCAGCTGGTTCTCGTCGGTGCGCAGGTCGATCCAGCGGTAGTCGATGCGCTGGTCGATGCTGGAGCGCTCCACAGCCTTCTTCTTCTTGGTGGCTGCGATCTCCTTGCGCACGATGGGCAGCGGGTCGGCAATGCTCTCGATCTCAATGGACTCGGGGATCATCTCGATGCCGCCCATCTTGACGTAGTCGTTTTCCATCACCTTGCCGGTGACGGTGATGACGGAGTCCGGGGTGAGCTTGTCGATGGTATCCACCAGATCGGGGTGATCGGCCTTTTCGACCGTGATCTGCAGTTTGCCGGTAATATCCTTCAGCACGATGAAGGCCATGTATTTGCTGTTGCGCAGGTTCTCGATAAAGCCCTGCACCTTGACCGTGCTGCCGATTTCCTTCTGGACCTCATTGATATAGGTGCGTTCCATAGGAATCCTCCTTTAAAGTCTTGTACTGTTTTATTATACGCTTTTCCGGGGATAAATCAAGATTTTTTCTTGTTCTCATGCAGGGTGCCGGTGCCGCCCTCCACCACACCGTCGTGTTTCAGCACGGCGGCAATGGTGCCAAAGAAGCACTTCACGTCCAACCCGAAGCTCAAGTGCTCCACATACCAGCCGTCCAGCTTTGCCTTTTCGGCGATCTCCAGCTCATCGCGGCCGTGGATCTGGGCCCAGCCGGTCAGGCCGGGGCGCACATCGTTGGCCCCGTATTTGTCGCGCTCCGCCAGCAGATCGTACTGGTTCCACAGCGCGGGACGCGGACCGATGACCGCCATATCCCCCACAAAGATGTTCCACAGCTGGGGCAGCTCGTCCAGGCTGGTCTTGCGCAGGAAATGCCCCATGCGGGTGATATACTGGTCCGGGTCATGGAGCAGGTGCGTGGGCATGTCGTGGGGCGTGTCGATGCGCATGGTGCGGAACTTCAAAATGTAGAAATGCCGCTTGCCGCAGCCCACCCGCTTCTGTTTGAAAAACACGGGGCCGGGTGAGTCGAGCTTGATGGCAATGGCCAAAATCAGAAACAGCCAGGACAGGCACAGCATGCCGCACAGCGACAGCACCACAGCCAGCAGGCGTTTGATCCCGTTGCGATACACAAACGTTCCCTCCGTTCTTGTTTGCTTCCTGAATACCGCTTCAGTATACCAGCATGGGCTGCCTTTTTCAATTCGATTCCGCCCGGAAGGACGGAATTTTTTCATTTTTATGCCGTCATGACGGTTTTGTAGCAAAAACGTGCCGGTTTTGTCTCTTGTTTTCCGGCAGGGACTGCCGTAAGATAAAGGTACAAAAGGGCTTTTGATTTTTTGGGGACAAGGAGTTTTTACCATGATCCAACGTTTTACGTTTGGCTGCCCGCTGCCCACCGAAAGCGTCGTGCTGCCGGTGGAGCCTGCCGCCGCCGCAGTGCCGCACCTCACCGCAAAACCAGACGGGAGCTGGAGCTTCTCTTTGGCAGAGGATGCCGTGGTGTACGGCCTGGGCGAGATGCCCCGCAGCATCAACAAGCGCGGCTGGCATTATGTGACCGACAACACCGACGAGTCGCACCACGGAGAAAACCGGCTTTCGTACTATGGGGCGCACAATTTTCTGCTCATCGACGGCGGTGCGGGCCGCAGCGTCTTTGGCGTGTTCGTGGATTTCCCGGGAAAGGTGTTCTACGATATCGGCTACACCCGGCACGACCGGCTGACCTTCCGCACCGAAGAGCCGGACTACGACCTGTACATCCTGACCGGCGACAGCCCGAACGCCGTCTGCACCGAATTCCGGAAGCTGATCGGCCACAGCTACATCCCGCCCAAATGGGCCTTTGGTTTTGCCCAGAGCCGCTGGGGCTACAAGACTGCCGAGGACGTGCGCGCCATCGCCCGCCAGTACCGCGAGAACGAGCTGCCTCTGGACATGATCTGCCTGGACATCGACTATATGCAGGGGTACGCGGATTTTACGGTGAACAAGGAGCGCTTCCCGGATCTGGCTGCGCTGAGTGCCGAGCTGAAGCAGCAGGGCATCCGGCTGGTGCCCATCATCGACGCGGGCGTGCGCATCAACCCGGAGGACCCCACCTGCACCGAGGGGCTGGAGAAGGGGTATTTTTGCACCAAAGCCGACGGCACCCCCTTTGTGGCTGCCGTGTGGCCCGGCAAGGCCTATTTTGCCGATTTTCTACGCCCGGAAGTGCGGGATTGGTTCGGCCACCGCTACAAGGTGCTGACCGACTGCGGTATTGAGGGCTTCTGGAACGACATGAACGAACCCGCGCTGTTCTACTCCCCGGAGCGGCTCCGGGCATTTCTGGACAGCATGGCACAGCTGCGCGGGCAGGACAACATCGAACAGGAAGAGTTCTTCGGCAAGGTGGTGGGCGGTGCCATGGGCCTGATGAACAGCCCTGCCGACTACGCCAGCTTCTACCACGACTTGGCCGGGCAGCAGGTGCGGCACGACCGGGTGCACAATCTGTACGGCGGCAGCATGACCCGCGCTGCCGGGGAGGCCTTTGCCGACCTGCGCCCCGGCAGGCGCACCCTGCTGTACAGCCGTTCCAGCATCATTGGCAGCCACCGGTACGGCGGCATCTGGCTGGGCGACAACCATTCCAGCTGGGAACAGCTGCTGGCCAACATTCAAATGATGCCCAGTGTGCAGATGTGCGGCTTTTTGTACACCGGTGCCGACCTGTGCGGTTTCGCGGGCGACACCACCCCGGACCTGGCCCTGCGCTGGCTGGAGTTTGGCCTGTTCACCCCGCTGATGCGCAACCATGCCGGTGCCGGGACCCGCGAGCAGGAATATTTCCGCTTTGCCGACCAGCTGCCCGCCCTGCGGGAGATGCTGCGCCTGCGCTATGCCCTGCTGCCCTACCTGTACAGCGAGTTCATGAAGAGCGCCCTGGAGAACACCGGCTACTTCCGCCCGCTGGGCTTTGACTGGCCTGCAGACCCCGAAGCACGGGAGGTGCAGGACCAGCTGCTGCTGGGCGACGGCGTCATGCTGGCTCCGGTGTACACCCAGAACGCCGCCGGGCGGCATGTCTACCTGCCGGAGCCCATGCAGCTGTACCGTCTGCGCAGCGCCGAGGACTACGACACCGAGGCTCTGCCTGCAGGCCACCACTATGTGCACTGTGCCCTGAACGAAGTGCTGCTGTTCGTGCGGCCGGGTCATGCCGTGCCGCTGGCAAAGCCCGCTGCCTGCACCGCCGCGCTGGATGAGCAGCCCATTGCCCTGCTGGCCTGCCCGGACGCCGACGGCCATGCCGCGTACCGCATGTACACCGATGACGGCGAGACGATGGATCCTGAACACGACGGGCACTGGACCGTGCTGGACGCCTCTCACTGACCCAGTTTTCACAGCAGCCCCGGAACGTTTGCGGTTCCGGGGCTCTTGCATTTTGCGGACGTCTGACGTATAATAGGTACTTGCGCCCGGCTTTCCGGGTACGATCTAAAATCAACCGATTCAGATATCAAAAACATTTCAAGGAGGCGTGTGACCCCATGACGCAAACCCGGGCAGACCGTTCCGCTGACCTGACCAGCGGCCCGATGCTGCAAAAGATCATTCTGTTTTCCATTCCGCTGGCTGCATCCAGCATTTTGCAGCTGCTGTTCAACGCGGCAGACGTTGTGGTGGTGGGCCGCTTTGCCGGCAGCACCGCGCTGGCCGCAGTCGGCTCCAACGGTTCCCTGATCAACCTGCTGGTGAACCTGTTCGTTGGGCTCTCGTTGGGCGCGAACGTCGTAGCTGCCCGCTGCTTTGGCGCAAAGGACGAGCACGGTATACAGGACACCGTGCACACCGCCGTGACGCTGGGCCTTACCAGCGGCATACTGCTGGCCGTGGTGGGCTTTTTTGCCGCCCGCAGCCTGCTGGAGCTCATGAGCTGCCCGGAGGATGTCATCGACCTTTCTTCTTTGTACCTCAAGATCTACTTCATCGGCATGCCCATGAACATGCTGTACAACTTCAGCAGCGCTCTGCTGCGGGCCGTGGGCGACACCAAGCGCCCGCTGTACTGTCTGGCGGCGGCCGGTATCATCAATGTGGTGCTGAACCTTGTGTTCGTCATCGGCTTTTCCATGAGCGTGGCGGGCGTTGCACTGGCCACCATCATCAGTGAGACGGTGTCGGCCTGCCTGGTCACCGCCATGCTGGTGCGGGAAAAGGGCGCGCTGCATCTGGACCTGCACAAGCTGGGCTTTCACGCCGGTGCCCTGAAGCAGATCTTGCTCATCGGCCTGCCGGCGGGCCTGCAGAGCACCGTGTTCAGCCTGTCCAATGTGGTGATCCAGTCCGCCATCAATTCCTTCGGCTCCACGGTCGTGGCCGGAAGCTCGGCATCGTCCAATCTGGAAGGCTTCGTCTACACGGCCATGAACGCCTTTGCACAGGCCGCCGTGACCTTTACCAGCCAGAACATGGGTGCACGCAAGTATCACAATCTGGACCGCGTGATGCGCAACTGCCTGCTGTGCGCCGTGGTCACCGGCATTCTTTTGGGCGGCGGTGCGGCACTGGCTGGTCGGCAGCTGCTGCACTTCTACTCCTCGGACGAGGCCGTGATCGCCGCCGGATACGAGCGGCTGTGGATCATCTGCGGCACCTACCTGCTGTGCGGCATCATGGACACACTGGCCAGCAGCCTGCGCGGCCTGGGTTACAGCGTGCTGCCCATGGTGGTGAGCCTGATCGGCAGCTGCCTGCTGCGTCTGGTGTGGATCGCCACCATCTTCCAGCTGAACCGCACCCCGTTCATGCTGTACATCAGCTACCCCATCAGCTGGATTCTGACCGCCTCGGTGCATCTGATCTGCCTGCTGGTGGTACGGCGCAAGCTGCAGAAAAAGGGGCAGAACCTGCAGGCTGCATAATACTCCCTCTGTCATCGCTGTGCGATGCCAGCTCCCTCAGAGAGGGAGCCTTATCTCGCGGCGGTCAGCTTCCAGCCCGCACCGACCGCATTGTATACCACAAAGAGCTGCTGCATTTCATCGTGCAGCAGCTCTTTTCTTTTTACAGCTCCTTTGCCAGCAGGTAGCGGTCGAACCCACCGTACATTTCGCGGCGGGCACGGATGGTGAACCCGCAGGCCAGGGCGTTGCTCAGACTGTAGGGGTTGGCCGGACTGACCGTGGCTCCCAGGTGCGTGATGCTCTCCGGCAGAAGCGGCAGGGCAGCTTCCAGCATGCGGCGCTGCAGGCCGTTGCCCCGCCAGTCCGGGTGCACCACAGCGCTGTCGACATTGGCCCAATGGGGCCACTCGGCCTGCGGCACACCCAGAAAAGCCGCATAGTTGTGCGGGCTCTGGCCGCAGTAATGGAAGGTCAGATACGCGCCCAGCCGACTGCCCTGCCACACCCCGATGCACAGGCTGTCGGTGATATAACCGGTGATATGTTCCAGCGTGTCGGTAACGAACCACTCCGGGTGCGGCATGGCGGCGTGCACCTCGTTTTGCAGCGCATACACCGCCGGGGCTTCGTCCGGTGTGCAGCGCCGCAGGGTGACCGCCTGCTGTGCCGGATGGCCGCAGACTTTGTGCAGAATGAGTTCCATGATTGCAATGCCCTCCAAAATAAAATCGTACTTTTTCTTTGTTTCCAGTATAAATGCCGCTTTTCTAAATGTCAATTTATGTTATAATAGAAGCAAAGGGCTTTGGGGCAGTGCATCATGCGGCCTGCAGGGTCTTTTGAAGTCCCGGCGGCCTGCCCGCCTGTGAACGGAGGAACCGAAATGAAGGAATCTACTCTTGCCGCCTCCAGCCGACTGGGCGGTGCCGTGATCAGCGACCGGGTGGTCGCCAGCCTGCTGGACGAACTGCGCACCGGGCGCTATGCCCATGCGGACCGCCTGCCTGCGGAGGTGGATCTTGCCGCCGAACTGGGAGTAAGCCGCACCGTGATCCGGGACGCTCTGAGCGAAATGGAGCGTGCAGGCTATGTAGAGCGGGTGCGCGGCATCGGCACGGTGGTGAACCGTTCGGTGTTGGGCCTGCGCAGCCGTCTGGACCAGAAGCTGGAATATTACCCGCTGATCCGCAGCTTTGGCAGCTACCCCCATGCCGACGGCATTCAGGTGTTTCCCATCCGGGCGGGGGATGAGCTGGCCCATAATCTGGACATCGAACCCGGCGACGAGGTGATCTGCATCAAAAAGCGCATCCTTGCCGACACCACCCCGGTGATCTACTCCATCGACTATCTGCCGCGCAGCCTGTTCGGCAACCGGGACTACACCCGCATCGACCTGACCGGCGGTGTGTTCGATATTCTGGAGCGGGAGTGCCACCAGCAGATCTCCTCGAACGTGGCCCACCTGAAAGCCAGCTGCGGCGATGAGTCCATCCGTGCAGCCATGCGGCTTGCCCCCGGCGAGGCCATGTTGCTGCTGGACGAAGTGTGTTTCAATCGTTTGTGCCGCCCGGTGATGCGTTCGCT
>ENA-UONS01001772-UONS01001772.1-human-gut-metagenome-genome-assembly--contig:-CS19-NODE-1772-length-18619-cov-5.531890_pt1 | contig 18619 bp, 15 predicted proteins | sample MGYA00242458_ERZ724005 | MGnify/ENA metagenome assembly ERZ724005
ATTAAATGATGTATAAAAATATAAAGTGGTGTCTACTTTTTGTTGACTAGTGCACTTCGGCTTCCCTTTTGGACTTCATCATGCCTTCTCCCCGCTTCAACGTCCAATCCGCCACTCTTCGGCTTCCTTTTTGGACTTCATCACGCCTTCTCCCCGCTTCAACGTCCAATCCGCCACACTTCGGCTTCCCTTTTGGACGTCCTTGTGCCTTCCCTACACGCTAAAGTCCACTCACCCCCGATGAGCTTGCGACATCGGGAGGGGCAGCAACGTAAGCAGCGGGCGGGGGGATAGTGTTAGTTTCAGACCGTTGGAAAACGCCTGCACTTAATGAGCTGGGAGCCGCATTTTATGCGGCTAACCAGCGAATTTAGTACAGCTGCGTTTTCCACCGAGCGGGAGCGTGTCTGAAAATGACACTATCCCCCGCCCACAGCGTCCGTCTGCCACAACCTCCCGTATGTCACAACTCAATCCCCACCAAATCCTCCTTCTCGAGCATCGCCAATATATTCTTATCAACATCCTTAAGCCCCACTATCCTGCTAGCCTGATTAGATATCGCTTTCTCAAGATAGTTTCTTACATCTCTTGCATTGGCATAACCTTCTGGTTTGTTGGCGACACGCTCTGTGAAAAATCTTCTGGCTTCTTCGAGTGCATCTCTTGATAACATGTATTCCTGCTTCTTGCAGTTATTTATAAGTATCTCTACTTCTTCCTCGGCTGTGTAATCCTCAAAATTGATGAATTTATTGAATCTTGAACGCAATCCCGGATTGGAATCTAAGAATTCCTCCATAAGTTCTGTATAGCCTGCTACTATCACAACTAAATCATCTCTGTGGTCTTCCATTCCTTTTAATAATGTATCTACAGCTTCCTGCCCGAAGTCTCCCTGCCCTTTGCCATTGGTAAGTGTATATGCTTCATCTATAAAAAGAACTCCACCAAGCGCAGACTCTATTACTTCCGCAGTCTTGGATGCAGTCTGTCCTATATATCCGCATACCAGCCCTGACCTGTCTACTTCTACAAGATGACCTTTGGATATTGCCCCTATTGCCTTATATATTCTGGCAAGCAGTCTTGCAACTGTCGTCTTTCCTGTTCCAGGATTTCCCATGAATACAAGGTGTTTGTTGACGCTTGTCTGCTTCATTCCCATCTGCTCACGCATTTTCTGGACTTTAAGAAGATTAATAAGTGCATTGACATCTTCTTTTACTGCAGTAAGTCCTGTCAGTGAATTAAGTTCTGCAATTAGTTCATCTGCGTCCGGCTCTTCGTCATCCGCTGTCTCTGCCTGTATTGCCGCGCTCTTGTAATCAGGACGCAGAAGACCATATGATTTAAGATTCTCATCTAACATTACACAGTATGATGATAAAACATTTATCTCAACCTCGGTACTTCCAGTATTCGCAGCCAGATATTCCTGCCCAAGCTTGCGGTAGGTTTCTGCCAGCGTACGTGCCTCTTTATTGTCGTATCGGTCGTTCTTAATCTTGTGACCGGCATTGGCTAATATGAAATACTTAAATGTCTCCGGCACTCTTGTGATATATCCTGCACCAAGCATGTTGCGGTTCTTGATATCAGCCGCCATTGACGCACTCACATCGAATCCCAGTTTTTTCTTTATAAATGCTTTCTCTTCCTCACCATATCTTCCATCTGTCATTGATATGTATATAAGAAAATGTAACAGCTCTTTCTTAAGATTGTCGCGAAGCTTCACATTTCCAGTCAGTTTTACAACACCATTCTGTTCTATGTAATCGCACATTTCATAACATAAATTAATCGAATCCATCATATCTCCTCTCATATAAAAAACTTTGTACACGCATATAACACAATCAGAAATATCACATTATACACTGTAAATGTAACAAAATATTTTCCTTTTCCATCTGGCACTTCATTGACATACTGCTTATATGATATAAGGCTAGCCATTGAAGCTATCAGTGTGCCAAGACCGCCAATATTAACTCCAAGTGCAAGGTTCTTTATATTATGCGTAAATCCTGACAGCAGAAGTGCCGCCGGAACATTGCTTATACACTGACTTGTAATGATTCCAACGCCTATTTCCCTGCCATCAGCAATACCTGATAAGAATAATGCAACCGGCTCTATCCTTCCCATATTGCCTGTAAATATGAAGAAGCCGACAAATGTTAATAACAACGCGTAGTCTGCTTTTAACAGCACATTTCTTTCTATTATAAATGTGGTAACAAGCACCAGTACTGTAAGTACATACCACGGAAGTACTCTTGCAACAACAAGTAATGCGATGATAAAAAGAATTGTATATAATAACACATTTACAGGTGCAGCTTTCTGACCTGAATTATCGTCTGTATCCTTCATGCTCACATCAGCATTTTTATTCTTTAAAAGCATTATTGAAATAATAAGAAGCGCTGCCGAAACAATTGTATATGGCAGAAGCCACATTATGAACTGACCTGCTCCCACCCCCGCAAGTCCGTATAGATACAGATTCTGCGGATTGCCAATCGGTGTAAGCATGCTTCCAAGATTCGCGGCTATTGTCTGCAACACAACAACCGGTATCATAAGCTCCCACCTGCCACACTGCTTAAGCATCATTATTGCAAACGGAACAAATGTTATCAGTGAAACATCATTGGTAATCAGCATGCTGCTAAAGAAACACAGTGCCACAAGTACGCTCACAAGCTGCCACATTTTCCGTGTTCTCACAAGAAGTGCATGTCCGATTTTTTCAAAGATGCCGTTATTCATGTAACCCTTTGTTATTATCATCAGACTCCACAATATTCCAAGTGAACGCCAGTCTATGTAACCGGCATATGCTTTGTCTGGTTTTATAAAAAACATTGAAACGATTGCAAGCACCCAGCTTATTGTAAGTACTGCATCTTTCTTTAAATAATTATAGATTCTCTTCATGACATTTTCTCTCTTAATATAGTAATTGCTTTATATTTTACAATATATTTTTTATTCTTTACAGTATTAGTTGTCAAATAAATTCTGTAAGTTTATAATAGAAAAAGTTTTGCATAGGAGAATCTATTAGATATGAAAAAATTATTAGACAAATGGATTAGTATTAGTCTCATTAAAAGAATTATTGGAGGACTGGCACTTGGTATTATTCTTGGTCTGCTCGTTCCAAAGGCTTCCGGCATTGCTCTTTTCGGAAGCGTTTTCGTTGGTGCACTTAAGGCTATCGCACCGCTTCTTGTTTTCGTGCTTGTCATAAGTTCTTTATGCCATTCAGGAAAAAGTCATGGTGGCGTTATTAAAACCGTAATTATTCTGTACATGTTCAGTACCATTCTTGCCTCTGTAATCGCAGTATTTACAAGCAAATTATTTCCGGTTACGCTCACTCTGACAGAAGGCATTGAAGAAATGTCATCACCGGGAAGTATTGGTGATGTATTTAACTCTTTGTTGATGAATATTGTTGAGAATCCTATTACTTCTCTTACTAAAGCTAACTATGTAGGTATTCTTGCATGGGCTGTTGTTATCGGTATTGCATGTAGACATGCCAAGGAATCTACTAAAGATATGCTTGTAGATATCTCTAATGGCCTTTCCAAGGTTGTTACCTGGATTATTAATTTTGCTCCATTTGGTATTATGGGACTTGTATTTGATACTGTGTCAAACAATGGTATGTCAGTATTTAAGGAATATGGAAAGCTTCTTATGCTTCTCGTTGGTACTATGCTGTTTATTTATTTCGTTACCAACCCGATTCTTGTTTTCTGGTGTACACACAAGAATCCCTACCCACTTGTATTCAGATGTTTAAAAAAGAGCGCACTCACTGCATTTTTCACAAGAAGCTCCGCTGCCAATATTCCTATTAATATGAAGGAATGTGAGGATATGGGACTCGACAGGGATACTTACTCTGTAACTATTCCGCTCGGTGCAACTATTAACATGGATGGTGCTGCAATAACTATCACTGTTATGACACTTGCCGCAGCCAATACTTTAGGTATTACTGTTGATATTCCAAGCGCAATTCTTTTAAGTATTCTTGCAGCGCTTTCTGCCTGTGGTGCTTCTGGTGTTGCCGGTGGTTCACTCCTGCTTATACCTATGGCATGCTCATTATTCGGTATTCCTAATGATGTTGCAATGCAGGTTGTCGGAATCGGCTTCATCATCGGTGTTATTCAGGATTCTGTTGAAACTGCACTTAACTCATCATCTGACCTTTTACTTTCTGCTTCTGCTGAGTTCAGACAGTGGAGAAAAGAAGGCAGGGAAATTACTTATTAATATGACTAATGAAAAAATGTCTGGCATGCTGCACTACTGCGGCACACCAGACATTTTTAATAATTATTGGTTTCTTTATCTATTCTTAATTATGCTTACAACTGCCAGAACAGCATTTATTAGACACCATACTGACCAGATTACTAAGTCACTGTAATTGCCATATCCTGCAAATCCGAATACAGCGGCAAGTCCGAAAAGTACAATCAACGCTATATCGTGTCCCTTGCCAGTCTTATTTCTTGTAGCTATCGAAACAATTCCACCAGCAAGCATAAGTATTCCAACTATTACGCCGACACTTCCTGATATGCCACCATTGTCCTCAAGTGCATTAACTACTCCTGCGGCGCATGACTGAAACATAACTACTGCAAATAATATAATTGATAATATTCCTGATACCAGTTTCCAAACTCTCATCTTCTACTCCTCCTACTGAAGCTTTATTATTACTTTTTCGCTTGACCATATATTGGCTGTATATTCCAGTTCGATAGATTCTGCATCAACTGGAACTGCAAATACTACACTGAAGTTTATTTTACGACCAGTTGATAATGTATCCCCTGAGAACTCATTTACAGATGCGATAAAACTTTGGTCACAGCTCTCATTATCTGCATAACAGCCAAAATCTGCACTACTTACATAAGCATCAGATTTACCGTTATTTTCGAATGAAAAATCTGCTTTGACATATTTTTTCCCATCACCCGGCTTGTAAAATCCATATGGATCATCGTAATCAGTAAAATCTGTATCTGCATCATTAACTGTACCCTTTAATCCATCTTTCTCAAAGCTTCCACCTACCATGACAACATTATCACTTTCTGTGCCTGTCTTATCCGAAGCACCACTCGCATTACTGTTATCTACGCTTGTGTCAGATCCACTTCCCATCGCCATTGCAGCAAATACTATCAGACACAGCAGTACCCCTATGTACTTCCTGATTCTTTTCATATGATTTCCTCCTCATATCATCATGTCTTTTTATAATAAAAACAGCCATCAGTTCTGCAATTATCTCAACAATAATATCCATCACATCAAATGTTCCCTTTACACATCCGATAACCTGAAGGACTTCCATAATTGTCGAAAACATGCCTGCTATCACAAACATTTTCCATACATCAGCTGTTTTATTACCTGTAACCAGCATTAATGAAAATACCAGTGCATACGCCCACAGCATATCTGGCATATAACTACGCAAATTTACTACAAATGTGTTCTCCGTTCCAACATGCAGACTGACTCCAAGCAGCCTGTCAATATTCTGTACAAACATGACTTGTGGGGAAGTCACATAGTACAGCAGACTGCCTGCCAGTATTGGAAGGGAAATATTTGCATATATAAACATCTTTTTCATATAATTGATGTTATCACAATGGTGGCTGCAAACCGTGTGCTGACAGCACAAAAAAACAGGATATAATATTGAATAGTCTCAACATATATCCTGTCTTTTTTATATTTACAAATATCCTATAATTGCCATAAATATTGCAAAAAAAGCTAAAAACATAAAACTAATCGTAAATGCATAACCAAATGTCAGAATAGTGCTTAATACATTTATCTTCTTCATTCCCGGAAGCTTTCTCCTTATATTAAGATAGTTGCCAAACCACATTGTCATTCCCATAAAGAGTACAAATACAGCTATCTTATACATTGTAAGTTCTCCACCAGTTACCGGTATTCCCGTTTTACTGTCCGTAACTGCAAAGCTTATTGTTAGCCATACAATAACCGCATACCATACTAGCGCAATCAGACAATACACGACATTCAGCCGTCTGAATCCCGGCAGCAGATATCTGCGCCATGAAGTATCAATATCGTAATTTCTTTTCTGGTATTTTCTGTACATTTTAACAATTGTATCTCTTATATTACGATAGGTTCTTACAACTGAAACAGTATTATCCTTACCAAATGCCGTTTCAGCTTTTTTCCTATTATCTTGTACTATACTATAATTTAACATATCAAGCACGCCACGAAGCTCTGCCGCTGACTGATATCTGTCCTTGGCATCTACCATAAGGCATTTCTTAAGAATATCTGAAAATCTGCACTCTGCAATTCCTGCTCCCGGCTTGTCACCTGTCATAATATAATTAATTGTTGCTCCCAGACCATATATATCCGTACGCTCATCAGACTGCCCGAATCCAAACTGCTCTGGTGCAGCAAAATACACTGTTCCCAGCATTCTGGTATCTTCATTCTTATCTGCATTAACATGTCTTGCCGCATTAAAATCTATAAGATTCACATGTCCGTTTTTTTCAATAATTATATTAGATGGTTTAATGTCTCTGTGGACAATTGCCGGCTCTAACTGATGCAGTCGCACAAGTATGTCCGCAAGCTGTACTGCAATATCATATGCCTGTTCCTCGTTTAATAGTCCCTGCTCATCTAATACCTGCTTAAGGCTCCTGCCTTGCACATACTCCTCAACTACTATAAGCTTTCTATCATCAGCAACACATTCCTTTACCGCAGGAACACCCTCAATTCTTACAGAGGCAAGCTGCTCATATACATCATGCGAATATATATCAAGTGTCTTTTTAACGCAAAGCTCACTGTTCCTTATATCCTGCACCAGCACTATATTCTTTTTTTCATCAAGTACTGTCAGTTCCCTGTAAAATGACAGCCTGCTCTCTTCTTCTAAAGTCATATTTTCATCCTTATTGTAATTTAGTGTTTATTATTATACACTATATCAATAGAAAATGTGTACTCTATTGTGAAAGGCGGAATTAATAATGAACGAAAAGCCGACTTATGAACTTGATAAAATCTTAAGTTCAGTTGAGCCTGAACATTTTAACAGATATCGTAATGAAGAGGATACTGACTCACAGATGTCTGTCAGCGAATTCTTTAACTGGTATATAGGATGCCACGGACTTCAATTAAATGATGTTATCCGGCAAAGTGATATTCCAGCTAATTATGCATACGGAATACTTAATGGTAATCGTGCCAACCCAAGCCGCGACAGAGTAATTGCGCTCTGCATTGCATGTCATATGAATCTTACAGATACCAACCGTGCGTTAAAAACTGCAGGCTTAAGCCCTCTGTATTCCAAGGTCAGCCGTGATGCTGCAATTATAATTATGATTAACAAATGTGAATATGACATTGGAATTATTAATGAATTTCTGTATGGACATAATCTCAATATTCTTTCAACATCTAGCAACAAGGAGGCTTTACAATGAACATAATTGACTCACACATTCATATATGCCGCTGTATCAATGGATTTGGAAACAGCGGAGAAATGCAGGCTATAGGCGGAGGTTACGCAAGCTACGCTGACGGCACTATATTCCAGATGATACCAGAGTGTCTCGGTGAATATGATGTAACTCCGGAAGCGGTTCTTAAGGTTATGGATGAAGCTGGTGTCTCCAAGGCTGTTATGCTTCAGGGCAATTTCTTAGGACCGCAGAATCTCTACACTTATGAGGCTGCAAAGAAATATCCTGACCGTCTTGCTGCGGCAGCTACTTACGACCCATTCTGCAGAAATGTTGATTCTATAAGAAAGCATTTGTTTGAAGACCTCGGAATTAAGATTGTAAAATTTGAGGTAAGTACCGGAAGCGGTCTTATGAGTTATCATCCAACTATTGCTCTTGATGGTGATGTTATTGAGGAAATGCTGTCATATGCTGAAAAGCATCAGAATACTGTTGTGTTCGATATCGGCCGCTACCCTGCCGAGTGCTGGCAGCCGGAAGCTCTCGCCCGCGCAATTAAGAGACACCCTGACACGCAGTTTGTTGTGTGCCATCTGCTCGCCCCAAGAGGTCTTGTTCAGGAAGATGTCTGGCTTAAAGGAATGGAGGCACTCACGCTTGACAATGTTGTATTCGACCTTGCAAGCCTTCCTTCTAATCAGGGTAAAGACGCCACATACCCTTATCCTGACGCAATCCATTATATCAAACGCGCCATCGAACTTGTCGGAAGCGACCGACTTATGTGGGGAAGCGACCTGCCTATGAATCTGTGCAAGGACAGCTACAGACACCTTATTGATTACATTGTCTTAAGCAATGAAATATCAACATCCGACAAGGAAAATATCATGTCTGCTACTGCAGCTAAAGTATATTTCAAATAATCCACATTTTTAATATATCCCTCAAAAGCACTGTTTACCTGCTTTTGAGGGATTTTTATATTCTCCTGTTGACATATTATGCATATCATGTTATATATACTACGACAGATGTACTACGGCTGTCGTAGTATCGCCTGTCGTAGTAATTATCATTTATTTAATATTTATTATCAGGTGAATCATCACCTTCAATTAATTCGAAGGGAGGAATATGCATGGCTGGCATCAGCAGCGACATTATACGAGGCTACAACGATACAATTATCCTGTATCTTCTGCTTGATAAGCCATCTTATGGTTATGAGATTTCCAAGCAGATTAAGGCCATGACCAATGAGAAATATATTGTTAAAGAAACTACTCTTTACTCCGCATTTACACGAATGGAAAAGAACGGATATATCACTTCTTTCCCCGGTGTAGGCGAGAATGGGGGAAAGAAGCGCACCTATTATCAGATTACTGATGAAGGACGACTGTATTATCAGTCAAAATGTGAAGAGTGGGCTCTCACTAAAGAAGTTATTGAAAAATTTATTGTGAAGGAGAATTAATGTATGGATACTATTAAGAGTTATCTTGAAACTATGTTTGCCAATCTCCCCGCAACTGCTGAAGTTTTAAAGGCTAAAGACGAATTGTGGGGCATGATGGAGGACAAATATAATGAACTTATCAGTGAAGGTAAAAGCGAGAATGAGGCTGTAGGCACTGTTATCTCAGAATTTGGCAATCTTGACGAACTCGCAGAAACTCTCGGACTTAACAGACAGTCTTCTGCTCCTGTTGATAACAGACGCACTTTAACACAGGATGAAGCCAGAAGCTTTGTAAGTGCCGGCAGCCGACATGCATTTCTGACTGCATTAGGGGTTTTCTTATGTATTTTCTCAGTAGTTCCAGCGGCAGCCTGCAGTGCATTTCATAATAATTTTCTCCAGACAATGGGCACTGTTGCTCTGTTTATTATAGTTGCCTGCGGTGTTGGCATATTTATAATAACCAATTCTTTAATGAATAAATACGACTATATTAAGAAGCACGAATGTATCATCGATTATGCCACTGTCGGATATGTGCAGGATAAGAAGGAACAGCTTCGCAACATTTCTATTGTGTGCCGCACTCTGGGAATTATTATGTGTATCATAAGCTTTGTCCCTGCTGCTGTTTTTGACGCAATCCCAATACAGGGACTTGACGATATCGGCGGTGCAGCAATGATTTGTATAGTAAGTGTCGGAGTATTCCTTATTGTTTTCGGTTCAATGGCTGAAACTTCATGTAAGACTTTACTTGCCCTTAATGGTGACAATGTAGCCGGCAGCTATGTTAAGAAGGAGAATAAAGAAGTCAGATATATTAACAATACTGCAACAACTATTATGTCTGTTTTCTGGCCTACCGTTACATGTATATATCTGTCAATCAGTTTCATCACATTTGCATGGGCTTTAACATGGGTTATATGGCCTGTTGCGGCTGTAATACACGCTATATTTAAGAGTATACTTAAAGACGATTCCAGGGAGGTGTAATTATGAGTAAACGAATTTATCTGTCAATTATATATTTTATTACACTTATATGCATAATTATTGGCGTTCTTGGTAATGTATTTAACATTTCTCCTTTTACACGCATAACTATGGCATCCAGTGGCAAATATATTGAAAATTCTTCCACTTATGATAATGTGTCAGACATATCTGTTGATATGAATCTTGGCAGTGTTGAGATTAAGAAAGGCAGCAAGCTTGAAGTTATCTATACAGGTGCTGAAAAGTTTAAGCCTGCTGTATCTGTTTCTGGAACTTCATTAAATATTGAACAGCATGTAAAAGTACATCTTATGACTAATATCAAAAACTCAGACTGCACACTTACAATTACTGTTCCTGACAATGTCAGTCTTAATTCCATTCAGGCTGACCTTAATATGGGTGATATGTCTGTGAACGATATAAATGCTTCTTCTGCTGATTTCTCTGTTGATATGGGTTCTCTTAAGATTGCTGATTCTGCCGTTAAGAATTTAACTGCTGATGTTAATATGGGTGATATTAAGATTACCAATTGCAACAGTGATGTTCTTAATCTCTCTGTTGATATGGGCTCACTGAAAATAAGCGGTATGGATATTGATAAATACAGTGCTAATCTCTCTGTAGACTTAGGCGACATTAAGGTTAATGATTCTACTTATTCTCACAGCTATACTAATAACGCCGGCAGCGGAAAGAGTATAAATGCTGATGTTAATATGGGTGATATTAAGATTAACAGGTAACAAAGAACCGGGCCGCAAGAAAATCCCACAAAGGATTCTCTCCGACCCGGTTCTTTGGCTTGTTTATAGTTTTATTAGATTTTAGCGTATCAGTTATCTTACATTCTTAATCTTACGTCTGCCTGTTACTGCTGCCCCTGCTGTTAAAGCAAGTACAGCTGCTACGATGTAAGCCATCATGTTGTTAGAATCACCAGTCTTAACATTTGATACAGATGTATCTGATGTACCTGCATCAGTTGTGTTGCCAGACTCTTCTGAAACAGAAGGTGTACCTGCATCAACCTTTACTAATGCATTGATTGCTGCTGTAAGATGCTCTGTTGCCTCATCAACATCTGCCTGATATTCTGCAACTGCAAGTGCATCGACTGCTTCCTCATACTCGAGTTTCATAGCTGCCCAGGATTCTGCTGTGTAATCAGCTTCATTAAGTGCATCTGCTGCTGCAATAGCTGCTGAAAGCTTAGATGTATCACTTACAGGTGCTTTAACTTTAACGATATTAGCATCAGTTGCTTCAAAATCAATTGTAGTATCAGTATATCCTAATGCATATACAGTAAGTGACCAGTAACCTGTTCCATCATAACCTGCTGGTAACTTGCAGCGTGCTGAATCTGTAAGTCCAAGCTGGATTCCCATTGATTTGTGCATCCAGTTATCTGCTGCAAATTTAGTACCATATGTAGCAACTACATTTGTTCTTGTTGCATCATTTCCATAGTATGTCCACTTAACAGCCTGCATCATAGCACCTAATGCGCCATAACCATCGCCATTAATATCAACTCTTAAGAATTCACCGTATGAACCTGTAGCATCTTTTACTGTAGATGTAATGTTAGCAGCTACGCTGATATCCTGCTCTGCAAATGATTTGCCATTGCCAGTCTGTCTTGCAGAGAATGAATATGTTCCGTCTGCATTTTTAACTGCTGTCTTAAGTCCGTTAGTATCTGCATTAACTGCAGCTGTATACTCATATGAACTAAGCTTGACCTCACCGAATCCTCCGTATAACTTCTCACCATTCTTGACAACTTTGTAATGCTGCTCAAAATCAGCAAGATCAGATGTCTTAACCTTAACCGGAACATACTTAATACCAGTTACTTCATAAGAAGAAAGCTTAGATGTTGTACCATCTGTATTAGTAATTACTCCCTTACTATATGAAAGCTGTGTACCATCTGTAAGAATCATTATCTGATTCTTTGCATCACCAGTCCAGCCGGCAAGCTCATACTTCTTACCATCTTCTGTATCAATTGTTGCCATGCACTGGTAGCTTCCTCTGTGAAGACCATGATTGGTTGTAGCTCTTGTTACTGTATCAAAAGCGCCCTTATCATACTCACCATGTGTATCCTTCTCATTAGATGTTGTTACATCTCCTGCGTTATATACGCCCTCGTTAGCCCAGTATTCCTGCCATGTAAGTCCAGCATATACATATGAATACTCATCATCTGCTGCATGTGTATCAGACACAAGAGCTGGAAGTGCTGTAACTGCAAGAACAGTAGCGGCTGCAACAGCAGCAATCTTAGTAAAAATGTTCTTCCTCATAATTCCTCCTTGTTTTGCGAAGCAAAATCCGAACCCATTGGTGAGGAGAGGAATTTTGCCTCCTTATAATTTTTTCTATTACAAATCTGCTCTACTTCTTAGCAGATTTATAAGCATAGTAAAATGCCTTCTTTATGGCATTGCTTGATTTAGTAGCCCCAGTAACACTGTCAACACCTGATGTACTCTGATTTGCAAGAAGCTGTGCAGGAACCTTTGCATTTGCCATATTAAAATATTGCTCGTCCTGTGCTCCTGCTTCTGAAGTTGCTGTAACTGATGTAATCACATCTCCTGATACGACTATTGTAACCGTTACATTATAATTATAAGTATCACACACAGCAGAACCCGTATAAGTTCCGTCTGCTTTAAATGTTGCATTAGCCGGTGTATCACTGGCAGTATTACCTCCTTGTGAATCACTACTGCCATCTGATAAATTTCCTGGCTGTGCTGCCTGATTACCGCTCCCTGAATCATTGCCAGATGTATTACCAGAAGCATTATCCGAACCTGAATTACCTGCAGCTGAATTATCCAAACCCGAATTGTCGGCCTGTGTATCTGACTGATTATCAGTCTGTCCAGCCTCTGTCGTTCCTTCGGCTGTTAAAGCTGCGTCATCTGCCAGGCTGCTCTCTGCCTCTTTAACCAACGCTGCAACTGTCTCATCATTAAAGAATTCTTCCCATTCCTCGTCCCCGCCAGAAGCCATAGCAGTTGTCTTTCTTCCTGCAAAGCATAAAAATGTCATAACTACACATAAAACCAATGCAAGACCATACAGAACAGTCTCTGGTTTCTTACCGTATGTCTTTCCGGCTCTTGTTGCCTTTGCTGATACAGCCTTTGCTATTCTCATAGCTGCATATCCTAAGAAGACTATGCTGTAGATAACAACATTTGCAATATAAGTACCAAGTCCAAGTCTTGCATAAGGAATATTGATAAGCATTATATGTACATACATAAGACCGTAGAATACGTATGCTGTGCGCTGTAACTGTTTCCACTTCTTAGCCTTCATCTTCTTTCTTACAGCCTGAAATGAAGTTACTGTAAGCACAATCATTATTATGATAAGCACAAGGCTTATTATTGCTGCTGTAAGCTGTGTTGCTGATAATGCCTCCGGCTTAATAAAAAGCATTTTAAAATATGTTATTCCGTATGTGAAATTATGACACAGGACAAGTATTGCCGCTGTAATTGACAATTCACCTCTTATCTTCATAAGCGGTGCAATCAGCTTGCTGCCCTTAGGAAGTGCACCTGCGTACATTACTGCAATGAACATTGCCGTTCCAAGAGAACCCTTTGCAAATATCCCCAATATATTATTCTTTAAGAATAAAGACATTGGCAGAAATCCAATCAGAAATACTGCAATAGAGATTACTGCTGCCCCTATATAGTAGATACCTGCGTGTTTTTTAAGTGAATCTTTAAGAAAATATATGAATAAAGATACGATTATAAGTGATATTATTAATAACATGTCTGCTCCTTCTAGTCTTTATATCCAAGGTTAGTTTCCATAAACAAAAGTAATTTCTTCTATCTTTAATTAGTTTTTTCTAACTGTTCTATAGAATATATTTTAGCCCCTGCATTTGTCAATACAGACTGTTAATAATAATTCTCATTAAGGCTGTATGGTAATTATTTCCGTGTTCATATTTGTTGAAAAACTGTCATCTATTCCCTCTGACACATATACTCTGCTTCCATCATAAAGTATCATCTCAAAATCAAGCGAGCCGCTTCTATACAGCTCTTTCGCACCATCAAGCCCCATTACAAAAAGCGCAGTTGATAATGCATCTGCTGTTGTTCCGTCAGAGCATACAATTGTAACCGAAGTCAGGTCGCTCTCTGATGGATAACCTGTCTGCGGGTCTATAATATGATGGTATACCTGTCCGTCCTGCTCAAAATATCTCTCATATCCACCTGATGTTATAACTGCCTTATCAGCAGTGCTTAATACACCAAGATAACTGCTTTCACTGTCAGGATTCTGTATGGCAACCCTCCAGTCCGAGCCATCGCTCTTTCTTCCAAGCACCTGCACATTGCCTCCAAGATTTACGATTGCGTGCTCTATGCCGCAGTCCTTCATAATCTGAATCACCCTTGAGGAAGTATAACCTTTGGCAATTCCGCCAAGATCAATGCTTGCACCATCTGATAATGTCACCTGGTGCCCGTTAATCCCCACATTTGTATAAGAAACATGCTTAAGTACCTCTGCAATCTCGCTGCTTTCAGGCACTCTATAATTCTTGGTGGTAAATCCCCACAGCTCCATAACCGGGTATATCGTAATATCGAAAGCACCTTTAGTTTCTTTAGATACCTGCATTGCCCTGTTCATTATAAATGCGGTTTCTTCCGATACTTCACCGCTTCCATTTTTATTTATCTTAGTAACATCACTGTCCTCATTTCCTACCGAAAACATTGCATCAAGCCGGTTAATCTCCTGAACTGCTTTACTTACTGCTTCCTCTGAATTGCTGCCATATGCAGTAAGCGACATATATGTATCCATTGCAAATATTTCCTGTGTACTCTGGACTGTATCGTCCTTCTCTGGCTTGCTGCCACCACATGCCGTCAAAACAGCCGCTGCAAGAATTGCTGTAATTCCTGCCAATATATATTTTCTTATATTATATTTCATGCTTTTAAGTTTTATCCTCCATCTTATACTGGTTAGTTCTATAAAACTTTATAGCATAATAATTAAAATGTCAATCACATACGGTCACACATTCACTACGCAAAAGCACCCGCAATATAATTGCGGGTGCTCCTGTAAAGAAAATTTTTATGAAATTAGATATCTTTTCTTCTTCTCATGTATACTGCTGCCATTCCAAGCAATGCACAAAGGCTTGCTGTAGTTAATGCGGCATACATTCCTGCATGGCTCATATCGCCTGTCTTAACTGTTGTATCTGCTCCTGTTGAAGTTCCTGTTGAATCATCTGGTTTCTCTGCCGGATTCTCGTTATCTGATGGATTTCCTTCAACATATTCAGGGTTCTGGTTGTTCTCACCTTCCCATGTAATATCTAAATTATGAAGCATTGTTGTATTCTGCCATCCACCAGTTCCTGTTGTTCCTGTATGCTGTATTGCAACACCGCCAAAGCTGTTAGCTGCGATATCTGCTGTAAGGTCAACTACATGAGGATATCCCTTAGCTGCCTGATCTGCGAGCTGTTCTGTTGGTGTCTCAACATGAGCAGTGAGCTTATTACCTTCAGTCTTTAAACTAATTGTACATCCTGTTACATAGCAGCTTGCAATTACTTCATCAGAGATTTCTGTTACTGCTCCATTGTCATATTTTACAAGTACAAATGTTACAGCATTAGATGACGCTTTAGTTCTTATTATTCTTAATCCGTATCCTGTAAGTGTAGATGTATCGAACTTAAGAAGTACATCCATATACTGTCCTGCACTACCAAATCCCTGACCTGCTGTCTTAGCCGGGTCAACTACAAGCTTAAGTGACATATCACCATATGTTCCTTCTACTGGTGTATACATAAGTCTTGAACCCTGTGTTCCCTGATATAATCCTGCTCCTACACAGCCATTACCTGTTACTCCGTATACCCATGGCTCTTCTGTATCTGCTCCCTGCCATTTTCCAAAGCTTTCTGTATCTGCCGGACGGTTATAATCTACTGTCCAGAAGCCAGCTTTGATTTCTGACTGCTTTGTATTAGGGAAGTTAGAGAAATCTGTAGAAAGGTTCTTGCTTCTTACATCTTTCACTCCGATTGCCTTGTCATATACTGTATTTACTGGTGTTCCATAATCACTTCTGATGTTCTTAGATTCTACCTTAGCCATGATGTAATATCCAACATCACCTGCTGTTAACTTATATGTATATTCTGGTGAATCGTTTCTTGTTACTGCTACAAGTACCTTATTGCTTCCCTCTGCATCTGTACATCTGTACCATGAGATTGCAGACATGTCTTCTCTGCTTCCTAAATCAAGTGAGTAATCTACTTTAAGACTACCCTGTCCGTCATTAGTAATAACTGGTGTCTTGATATACTCTGGTGCATCAAGTTTGCTTGGCTTTACAGTAATTCCAACTGCTGCTTCAAGACCTGACTCTGTAGATGCATTTATAATGACCTTCTTAGCTGCATCATCATTATTAGTACCTTCTACTTTGCATGTTCCGTCACCATTATCTGTTAACTTCACATATGCCTTATCTTCGTCTGATACGCTGTATGTTATCTTCTGTGTTGTATCATTAGTTCCATAGAAGTAGTTAACTGTTCCTCCAACTGAAGCTGTTTCTTTTCCAGATTCAATCTCTGAAACATCTGATTTTATTGTAAGCTGTGTTGCAACTGCTTCCTGCCCTGCTGCAGCTATTACATCTTTAACTCCTAATGGATCCCAGTCGTCAGTGCCCTTTAAAAGATTATATGTATTGTAATATGTTTTGCCACCTGATACTACCTTGTAGGCATTAAGCACTGATTTTCCTGTCATATCAACGGTTTCTTTAGCACCTTCTCCGCCGATTGTGATATTCTTTCCATTATGTATGATGTTACTCTGGTAACATTTTAATGAATCAGATGGGAATTTTGTCCATCCCATTGTTATAGGCACACTTAAATTACTGTTATATACACAGTCTACTGCAGTTATTGTACCGCCTTCCTTAGTAAAGAACTGTGTTGGTTCTGCCTCTACATTTAATATCTTACAATTAAATGTGCAGCCTAAGAATGTTGAACCAGTATTATAAGATGAATATAATGGTCTGTTTCCATAGAAATCAAAATCACATCCTACATATACAGCATTTCCATTAAGAGCATCATCAGTACTTTCAAAATGACAGTTATTGTAAAGATTTCTTGAAGCACCACTGATTGGGACAAGGTTAAGTCTGCTTATGAAGTTACAATTATCTGCAAACATTTTGTCACCAGACATATCAGCAAGCTGTGCCTGAGTGATTGTATCTGTTCTCTTTGCCTGATTAAGTTCACTCATAAGTGGATAATCAAGGTCAACACTACAATAATTACCTATTGTTATATTCTTAACTGTGAGTGCGCCACTGCAGTTGAATCTGAACATAGTATAGTTACCGTTAGAGGCATGTGACTGTCCTCTGTTTCCAGCTAATACAACATTATCAGGATTTCCTGTAAGACCTTTGATAGTAAGATAATCTGAATTAACAACCATTCCATAAGGTACTGAATATCCTTCTGTCTTCTGTACTGTATCTGTTGCTGCCGGATCATCTATCCAGTATACATATGGTGCAACATATACTGTCATTGGATTGTCTGCTGTTCCATTCTTTAATGCGTCTGCTGACAATGCCTTAGTAATGTCGTTATATACATATGGGTACTGGGCAGCAAGCTCGTCTGATAACGAACCATCAACATATATGGCTGTCTCCGACAACTGGATTGTCTCGCCCTGATACTTAATGTAAGTTCCACCGAATTCAACCGGATCAGAAATGTCGATTGGTGTGTAACCTTCTAATGTTTTGTTAATGTCTTTTACTGCTGAATATCTCATAGCTGTTACTCCTGTTTCCTGTGCAAATGCATAATATCCCTGTAATGGAACTAAGTTACCTGCAACAAGAACGCCGGTCATAACACTGACGGCAACAGAAGCAATAATTTTGTTTCTTCGTATCATATTATTCCTCCTTATATTAAATTGTTTCTGCTTCTTAAGATGCTTCCATTATATTCACATTGTATTTTTATATATACAAAAAAACAGCACGAAATCTTCCAAAATCAAAAAAATATGTAAAAAATCAGTAACATTTTCTCTATAAACGACCTATAATTAACATGTGATTTTGCTTCGTAAGATATTATTTATATACCTAGGAGACGGCAATGTACCATTTTATTAATGACAATTTCCTCACGGATATTGCTACTGTGCCACCATCTTATAAGATGAAACATTTTCATGAACATAACAGATGGGAGCTGATGTTTATATATTCTGGTTCCTGCACCCTTTATGTAGGTGATGAAATATATATGTTAAATCCGGGCGGACTTGCTCTTATTTCACCAGATACAGCCCATATGACTACTTACCTTGCAGGAAGTGACCATACAAGATATGTGCTATATTTTAATAATGATGAATTAAAGTGGATTGCTGATGATTCTTCTCTGGATATAGAAAGCATTTTCCATAAACATCCTGTTATCCATATACCAGAAAGACGA
>ENA-UONS01001785-UONS01001785.1-human-gut-metagenome-genome-assembly--contig:-CS19-NODE-1785-length-18544-cov-7.711666_pt1 | contig 18544 bp, 18 predicted proteins | sample MGYA00242458_ERZ724005 | MGnify/ENA metagenome assembly ERZ724005
TCCGGGAGATGAAACTGCTGTTTCAGCGTGGGAATGACCTGTTCCGTCAGAAAGCGCAGGGTGTCCGCAGCCTTACCGCCAAACCCCTGCTTCCCCCACACGGCAGGAGACTTCCACGGGGAAAGTGCATCATTCCAGCTTTCCACGGGCACGGCCGCAAACAGAAAGTGGTGCGCACTCTGTGCAATAGCGGCAATCTCGCTTTCCATGCTTTGCAGCTCGTGTTCGCCGGTCATTTGGAGCAGCAGGTATTCTGCATGAGGCTCGCCGTAAATGCGGCAAGGTCTGCTCCCGATTTGCATTGTCTGTGCGGTCATTGCAGCAGCCTCCCGAAAAGATTTGATAAGCCCAGTATAGCAATTGAAAAATCATTTTGCAATTCAAAAGGCGTTCGTGGGCATCGGCCATATCTGCAAAATGGTACAGTTGTTCATCGTCCGTGTTTCACGTTTTTCTCAAAAAATTAAAAGTGCGAACAAAAATTTTGTTAAAATGTATTGCATATAATTTCGTTTTAATGTATAATAATTTTGTGAATATTCGCCTGCTGCTTTGATGTGAGAGGGCTATCCTATGAAACATTTGCAGAAGCTTGTTCCCATTGTCCTCGCATTTGTTTTGGCGTTGAGCCTCAGCCTGACTGCCTTAGCAGAAGAAGACTATGGGCAGGAAGTTACGGGAATGGGTAATCTGTTCCAGAACAATGAAGCCCAGACTACATTCAGCGTCGTTGCAGTACCGGCAAATCTTTCTGCAACAGTTCCTCTCAATGTCACTTTTGCAGTCAAACGCAATGGTGATTTTGTTTGTCCAAAGGGCTATGCAATTACCAATACGGGCTCTGAAATTTTTCATGTTTCGGATATCCGCGTAACCATGCTCGATGCAGCATATTCTTTTGTAGAGAGTGATAAGAATTTGCAGGAGCGGCAGATTTATCTGACGATGACTGGAACAAATCCGGGCATGATGAGTCCTATTTCAGATACGATTACCTTTGTGTCTGGGAGTGATAATACAAAACAATCGTTTGGTACAGAGCCCACGACATATAACACCTGGAATGTCGATCAGGGCGGAAAAATTGAATTTGAGTTTAAAGGAAAAGTGAATGGCATCAGTGCGAAGTGGGCCGACAAGCAGGAACTCTTCACGATTGCGTATACCATAGAGCCAGGCGAGATATATGGGCCAAATCCAAAAGGATAAACTGTTTCCACCGGAGCGGGGGCTCGCCCGCCCCGGTGTTTTTATCGTTTAAGAAAGTGGGTGCATTGGATGCGGGAGCATCACAAACAAGTCCTCCTTGGCCTGAAATTTCTCCTGTCCCGTGGGCTTCCGCTGGTGCTGGTTTCTGCCGCGGCGGCAGGTGTTTTCCTGTTGAAGACGCCGAACAGCGCAAAGCAGGCCTCTGCTCCGGGAGCCCGTGACCCCAATGCAACGGTAGGTCAGTACGAGGGAAAGTCGGAGGCGGAGATTCAGGCAGAACTGGACAAAGTCGTGCAGGAAGGGATGTTCAACATCTCCATCAACCCGGATATCCGGATGACCAGCGGCAGAGCGGAAGCGGAGCTGCGGGTGGAAAATATTCCGGCCAATCACCATCTGATGAGCGTCACTCTGAGCCGGGATGATACCGGGGAGGTGCTGTATGCCTCCGGCCTCATAGAACCGGGATATCACATTCAGGCGGTGCCGCTGGAGACAGTCCTGCCCGGCGGCAGCTATACGGCAACAGCACTGTTTACAGCATACGATCTGGAAACGGAACAGCCCGCCGGACAGGCTGCGGCAAGAGTCCGGATCACAGTAGCGAAGTGAGAAAACGAGCCATTTACAGCGGTACTTGTAAATGGCTCGTTTTTGTTGATGTTATTGCCCTCTCGCGATCTCCTGCAACTTCTGCTTATCCAGCACCTCCACGCCGCCACGGTAGAGGCGCACCCAGCCCTCCTGCGCGAAATATTTCAGCAGGCGGCTGACCACCTCGCGGGCGGAGCCCATATAGCGGGCCATCTGGTCGTGGGTCATGCGGACATCGCTGCCGCCGGTCTTGGCCAGCTCGTCGGTGAGGAAGATGGCAAGGCGGCGGTCGGCGCTCATAAACAGAATTTGCTGCATCGTCCACATGGTATCAGAGAAGCGCTCCGCGGTCATCTGGTAGGCAAAGCAGCGGACATGAACATTCTGCTGCATCAGGCGGCGGAACGTTCCCGCACCGATGCAGTAGGCCTCGGTGTCCTCCTCGGCGTCGATGTACAGATCAAAATTGACCGAATCCATGACACAGGAGGCCGAGAGGATGCAGACCTCCCCCGGGAAGAGGCGGTAAAGGGTCACGTCCCGGCCATCCTCGGAGAGGAGATAGGCTCGCAGCTGGCCGGTGCGGAGGAGCAGGATGCCCACGCAGCTTTCCACGGGGCTGTGCACCCGCTCCCCTTTTTTGTACTTGACCGGCCGGGTGGTGCGGCAGAGAAACTCCTGCTCCTCCGGGGTCAGCTGCTCCCAGAACGGGAAGCCGCAGGCCAGGCAGTCCGGGCAGACAGGGGACTTTTTATCCAATTCCGGCATGATTCATCCTTTCCGCAGGGCCTTGGCGGCCTCGCTGCCCGCAAGGGCACCCTCGTACACGGCCTTGGCGACCTGCAGCAGGCCGCCGGTGCAGTCGCCTGCCGCGTAAAGGCCAGGCAGAGTGGTCATCATGTGCGCATCGGTGACGATGCGGTTCCCGTCCACTTCGGCCCCCAGCTTGCGGGCCAGAGCGGTGCTGCCTGCCACGCCCAATGCGACGAACACGCCATCCAGTGCCACAGTCTCGCCGCCTGCCAGCTGGACGCCGGAGACCCGCTGTTCGCCCAGAATGGCTTCTACTTTTTCGGGGCGGACAGCCACTTCTGCCGGGAACTCCGCGGTCAGAGGCTGGCCGTTGGCCAGCAAAGTGACGCTTTTTGCCACCGGGAGCAGTGCCTGCGCTTCATGCAGGGCATACTCGCCGCTGCCCAGCACAGCCACATCTTTGCCACGGTAGAAAAACGCGTCGCAGGTGGCGCAGTAGCTCACGCCGTGGCCCTCCAGCCCAGTCAGCCCTGGGATGCGGGGAGCGGCCCGGGAAGCTCCTGTTGCCAGAATGACGGCGTCTGCCGGGTAATCGCCGTCCAGCGTTTCGACCGTCAGCTTATCGGTATAAGTCAGGCCAACGGCCTCGGCGGTGACGAATTTCACGCCTACAGCCCTGGCACCCTCCATGCCCCGGCGCTCCAGCTCTGCCCCCGAGATGGGCTCGGCAAAGCCGTAGTAATTCTGGATGAGCTCGGCGCGGTCCAGGGCGCCCGGGCCCTTGGTCAGGACGGTGGTGTCCACGCCTGCCCGTGCGGCGTACAGTGCAGCCGATACGCCCGCCGGGCCGGAACCGATAATGACAATGTTCGACATTTATATTCTCCTTTTCAGGTCCGATGTTTGCTTACACCTCTATTATACACAAAATCTGCCCGTTTTCCGTGACTGAGTTCCAAAAAGTTTTGGATTGTGTTATACTGGTTCCATGATTTGAATTTTCATGGAGGCTTCCATTTTATGTCCAAGCAACGCCTGCTTTTTATCACCACGGGCGGCACCATTGCCAGTGTGCGCACGGCCCAGGGGCTCAAGCCCGTCCTTTCCAGCGAGGAGCTGCTGGCCCACCTGCCGGAGCTGCAGGAGCTCTGCTGCCCCGAGACACTGGCTCTGTGCAGCATCGACAGCACCGACCTGGGCCCCGAGCACTGGCTCATGATGGCCCGGGCTGTGCAGGAGAATTACGCCCTCTACGATGGCTTCATCATCTGCCACGGCACCGATACGCTGGCCTACTCGGCGGCGGCCCTTTCTTACCTCATTCAGAACGCCGACAAGCCCATCATCCTGACAGGCGCCCAGCAGCCCATCTCCAATGAGATCACCGACGCCAAGAAAAACCTGCGGGACAGCGTGATCTGTGCGCTGGACTCCGGGAGCCGGGGCGTGATGGTGGTGTTCGGCGGGCATGTCATCGCGGGCACCCGCGCCAAAAAGAACAAGACCATCAGCTATGATGCCTTTGCGTCGGTCAACTTCCCGGCGCTGGCGCTGGTGCAGGGCGACCGGCTGGTGCGGTATGTCCCCTCTCCCTGGCCCACCGGCCCGGTGGAGTTTGGCCGGGCGCTCAACCCCAAAGTCTTTCTGCTCAAGCTGACTCCCGGCCTGAGCCCCGAGCTGATCCCGGCCATCTTTCAACATTACGACTGTGTGATCGTGGAAAGCTTTGGCGTGGGCGGCATCCCGCAGCGACTGATGGACGCCTTTGCCGAGGGGTTGGGCGACTACGACCAGACCCACAAAATCCTGATCCTGACCACTCAGGTCACCTACGAGGGCAGCGATGTGGGCATTTACGAGGTGGGCAAACGGGTCAAGAACCGCTTCCGTTTCCTGGAAGCCCATGACATGACCATTGAGGCGGTCATCACCAAGGTGATGTGGCTGCTGGCCCAGAACTGCGAGAGCTTCGACCAGCTCCAGCAGCGGTTCTACCGTCAGATCAATTTTGATACATTTTATCATTGATCGGTTGGCAGCAAAAAAGGACACGGCAGCGCGCCGTGTCCTTTTTGCGGTACAAACGTTAAAATACAAGCTGCACCAGCAGCACATAGCAGAGCGTACCGCCTGCAATGGATACCAGTGTTTCGTGCTTCCACTTGTGGAGCGCGATGGTCCCGCCGATGGCGATGGCCTCCGGGATGCCGTGGCTGCCCGTAAAGATGCTGACGCCTTTGAGGCAGTAGATGATGAGCATTCCGAAGATGGCGGCGGGCAGCACCCGCCCCAGATACCGGACGACTTCCGGCGGCTGCTGGTCCTTGGACGAGAAAATCAGGAACGGCAGAAACCGGGTGAGCATGGTGGCTGCCGTGCAGGCGGCAATGGTGATGCCAAACTGGACTCCGCTCATGGGGCCACCTCCTCGGTTTTATCAGCCTGCTCAATGGGCTTGCGCAGCCCGAGCAGCAGCACCAGAATGCAGATCATGGACGGGATCAGAAAACTGCCGGAGCCAAACACCAGCAGGCAGACAAACGGCACCACCAGCCCGATGAAGCCGGAGTAGTGCTGCTTTTCTTTCTCCCACTGGTTGAGGAAGATGACCACGAACATGGCGGTCATGACAAAATCCACGCCCTCGGTGCTGAACGGCAGGATGGAGCCCACCGCTGCCCCCAGAAAAGCGCTGGCCACCCAATAGATCTGGTCCAGCAGGGTGATGAAGAACATGAACCACCCACGGTCTACCCCCTCGGGCGGCTCGGCCGAACAGGTGATAGAAAACGTCTCGTCGCTCATGGCGTAGATCATGTAAAAGCCGCGCAGGCCGTAACCCTGATAGCGCTCCAGCATGGTCAGGCCGTAGAACAGGTGCCGGGCCTGGATCATGAGCGCCATCAAAAAGGCAGAGAGGGGCGAAAAGCTGCCCAGCAGCAGGGAGGCCAGCACAAATTCCAGGCTTCCGCCGTATACCACGGTGCCCATCAGGGGCGGCAGCCAGATGGGCAGGCCCAACGACTGCACATAGATGCCGTAGCCGAGCCCCAGCACAAAATACCCCGTCAGCACCGGAATGGTTTGGGGGAACGCGGCTTTCAGCGCCGCCAAAACCGCCCCGGAGGAATCGCGGGACGGGGTCAAAACGGTTTGATTCGTCTGTTGCATTTTATTCAACCCTCCAATCTAGTATTATAACAGGTTTATCCTGCTTTGCAAGAGGCGGTTTCCGGATGCAAAACACCCCCGCTGAAAGCTTTTGGAAAGCTCCCGGCGGGGGTGTTGTATTTGGATGAGAAAGGGGATCTTAGGCTTCGTTCTTTTTGGCAAGGTCTTTGATGTAGAGGGCGCGGGTGGCGTTGAGGACGGCGATGATCATGACGCCGACGTCGGCGAAGATGGCCGTCCACATGCTGGCGATGCCCAGCGCGCCGAGGATGAGGCAGATGCCCTTGACGCCCAGCGCAAAGACGATGTTCTGGTACACGATGCCGTTGGTGCGGCGCGCGATCCGCATGGCCAGAGCGATCTTGGCCGGGTCGTCGTCCATCAGGACAACGTCCGCGGCCTCAATGGCAGCGTCGGAGCCCAGAGCACCCATGGCAATGCCGATGTCCGCACGGGACAGAACAGGGGCGTCGTTGACGCCGTCGCCCACAAAGGCGAGGTTCTCTTTGGGCTGCTTGGAGGCCAGAAGCTTCTCGATCTGATCGACCTTGTCGCCCGGCAGCAGGCCAGCGTGGTACTCGTCCAGGCCCAGCTCGGCGGAAACGGCTTTTGCCACCGGCTCGGCGTCGCCCGTCAGCATGACGGTCTTGCGGACACCGGCCTGTTTCAGGCCCTTGATGGCCTGTGCGCTGTGGGGTTTGACCACATCGGCAATGAGCAGGTAGCCTGCATACTTGCCGTCAATGGCCACATGAACGATGGTGCCGGCCTCCGTTACAGCAGGGACGGTCAGGCTCAGCTTTGCCATCAGGCGGGCATTGCCACAGGCCACGGCTTTGCCGTCCACCTTGGCCGTAACGCCGTAGCCGCCAAGCTCCTCCACGTCGGTGACGCGGCTCTGGTCGATCTCCTTGCCATAAGCGGCCTTGACGCTCAGGGAGATGGGATGCTTGGACCAGCTCTCGGTCAGGGCCGCGGCCTCCACCAGAGCGTCCTGCGAGGTGCCCTCCGTGGGATAAATGCCGGTGACTTTAAAGGTGCCCTGCGTCAGGGTGCCGGTCTTATCAAAGACCACCACACCGGTACGGGCCAGCTCTTCCAGATAGGTAGAGCCCTTGACGAGGATGCCGCAGGCGGAAGCGCCGCCAATGCCGCCGAAGAAGCTCAGAGGGATGGAGATGACCAGCGCGCAGGGGCAGCTGATGACGAGGAACGTCAGGGCGCGGTAGATCCAGTCGCCAAAGCGGGCGGGCTGGCCCGTCAACAGCAGAACGATGGGCGGCAGGAATGCCAGTGCCAGAGCGCCGTAGCAGACAGCGGGGGTGTACACCCGGGCAAAGCGGGTGATGAAGTTCTCGGCCCGGGCTTTCTTCATGCTGGAGTTTTCCACGAGGTCCAGAATTTTGGAGACGGTGGATTCGCCAAATTCCTTGGTGGTCTGAATCTTCAGCAGGCCGGTGACGTTGACACAGCCGCTGATGACCTCGTCCCCGGCCTTGACGTCCCGGGGCAGGCTCTCGCCGGTGAGGGCGGCGGTGTTCAGGGCCGAAGTGCCCTCCAGAATGACGCCGTCAATGGGGATGCGCTCGCCGGGCTGGACCACGATGGTGGTGCCGATCTCGACCTCATCCGGGTCTACCTGTTCCAGCTTGCCGTCCTCGCCCTCAATATTGGCGTAGTCCGGGCGGATGTCCATCAGGCTGGAAATGCTCTGGCGGCTCTTGCCCACGGCCACGCTCTGGAACAGCTCGCCGATCTGATAGAAGATGATAACGGCGCAGCCCTCAACGTAATCGCCCAGGGCAAAGGCACCCACGGTGGCAACCGCCATCAGGAAGCACTCGTCAAAGGGCTGGCGGTTCTTGATGCCCTTGAGGGCCTTGCGGAGCACGTCCCAGCCGACCACCAGATACGGGATGCAGTACAGCACCAGCTCCACCGGCGTGGGGAAGCTGGGCAGCAGTTTCAAAATGGCTACAAGGATCACCGCTGCGATGATCCGCTTGAGCATTTTCTTTTGTTTTTTGTTCATCTCAGTCTCTCCTTTTGCGCGGATCTCGGCACGGGTTTTCAGGGGGGAGTTTTCGTCCGATTCCACCTGTTTTCCACAGTAAGTGGGCTTTTCCACGTTTTCCCCCGCCTTTTCCACAGACTTTTCCCGACAAAAAGAGGCTGTTTGGCGTCTCTTTTTGCACTTTTCCGCAAGAAATGTTGAAAACCAGGTGGAAACTGTGGAAAACCTGTTTCTTTTTCCACAAAAGCGTTCCGTTGTATAAAAAGGCCCCTCCCGGGGGAGGGGCTCCGAGGTTCCGGAAGATCAGATGCCGAAGATCTCGCAGTCGTCCTCCACTTTCTTGCAGGCGGTCAGCACTTCCTGCATGGTGGCCTTGGGGTCTGCACCCTCAGCAAACTCCACGTTCATCTTCTGGGTCATAAAGCTGACGGTTGCCTTTGCCACGCCGGAAACGGTGTTGGCAGCGTCTTCCATCTTGGCGGCGCAGTTTGCGCAGTCCACTTCGATCTTATAGGTCTTCTTCATCGTAAGTACCAGCCTTTCTCATTCTTCAATATGATCCATCCCCATGGAGAGGATGCTGCGCACATGGTCATCGTCCAGTGCGTAGTAAACCGTTTTGCCCTCCCGGCGGAACCGCACCAGTTTGCAGTCCTTGAGCACCCGGAGCTGATGGCTCACGGCGGACTGGCTCAGCTGCACCGCGTTGGCGATGTCCTGCACGCACAGCTCGTTATCGTGGAGCGCGTACAGGATCTTGATGCGGGTGGAGTCGCCAAATACCCGGAACAGGTCGGCCAGCTCGTAGAGCACCTCGTCATCGGGCATATCAATGGGCTGCGCGGCGGGGGCGCTTTTCTTTTCGGGTTCCTGCTGCGGCATCTGGACATCTCCTCTCGGGTTGGTTTTATATGAACGTTTGTTCATGTGTTCATGATAGCATAGGGAAAGGCTCCTGTCAAGGGGTTTGGAGAAGAATTTTATTGGAATTTCAAAAAAGATATTTTTTGCCCCAATACGCAAAAAAGTGGCATTTTTATTTTGCAAAAAGGGTGCGGTTTCAAGGCCTCAAATCCAGCTTGCTGCTGCTTGACTTTCCACCGCATCGTTGCTATAATACAAATAGAAAAGGCACTGCGACAAGCGGTTAGCCCTTTAAGTAGAACAGCTGAGCAAAGCTCGAACCGTCACCGTGCCGGGTGGCGGTTCATTTTTTTACTCTGATCGTAAAAGTGAATCCAAAAAGATGGAACGTCAAAGTAATAGGCATATGCTTCACCCCCTTTTCAGTGGGATGAAGAGCCGAACCGCCTGCCGTTGTATGCAGTGCCTTGCTGCCATTTCGGACAGCATCTTTAGCGTATCATAATTTTTGACAAAAAGCAACCAGATGAGGTTGCTTCTATTTTTTTCGATGAATATACCACGGCAGATACATCCCCGCCAGCACCAGCGCCACGGCGGGGAGAAAGCCCAGGAGATACCACTGTTCCCCAAACCACTGGGTAAACAGCGCCGTCACCGGGCTGCTGGTGGGGCCGTTCAGAAAGTAAAAGTTTGTGTACAGCACTTTATTTAAAAAGTAAATGGGCAGCGCCGAGCCAAACAGGAATGCCAGCACCGCCGGGAGCCGCCGCACCTGCGGGCGGAACCCGCCTGCTACCAGCAGAACCGGGTAAAGCACCAACAACCCATGGAGGGTAACAGAATGCAGGTTGATGAGGCTCCACGCCTTTGTCCCCAGCCAACCGGGGCAGAGCAGCGCAATGGCGGCCCCCGGTGTGCAGAGGGCGTAGAGCTCCTCTTTGCACCAGTCCTTTCCGGTCAGGGTGCAGGTTGTGCAGAGGAAAATATGGATGCTGCACAGGTGGAGAGGCAGGTAGCTCCAGTTCCACTGCCCGGTGGCCAGCATGGCAATGACCAGCACGGCTTCATCTGCCAACAGCAAAACCGTAACGCCCCACAGGATGCGCCGCCGGGTGCGTTCCGGGCTGCGGCGGTACCAGTGGGCTGTCAGCAGGATGCAGACCGCCACTGCCTCCAGCTCTCCCAGGTGCACCGCTCCAAACAGCGGATAGCCCTGATACCCCGGGCCATACCGCCGGGCGATCATTTCATACGACATCCAGAACTCACTCATCTGCTCCACCGCCTTTTTTGCCTTTATTATGGGCTCGTTCGATCCAAAAGGAAAGTGTTTTGGCGGAAAAATCTCCAAAACAGGTGCACAGCGGCGCAAAATGTGGTATTCTACTGTTGGTTCGTAAATCCATGTCGTTTCGACATCTTACACAAAAAGAAAAGGAGAATTTTTATGACTCTGACAACTGGGATCCACGGCGAGCAGTCCGTGGCTGTGACCAACGAAAACACCGCGAAAACCATGGGAAGCGGCACGCTGGACGTGTTTGCGACTCCCGCTCTGGTGGCACTGGCCGAGAAGACCTGCTGGATGAGCGTGGCCGAGGCTCTGGATGAGGGCTGCGGCACCGTGGGCACCAAACTGGAGCTGGAGCACACGGCCCCCACTCCCGTGGGCATGACCGTGACCTGCGAGAGCGAGCTGGTGGCCGTGGAGGGCCGCAAGCTGGTGTTCAAGGTCTCGCTCCACGACGAGAAAGGCCCCGTTGGCGGCGGCATCCACGAGCGCTTTGTCATCAACAACGCCAAGTTTGCGGCCAAGGCCGAGAGCAAAAAGGGCTAATCTTTCGGTTGTTCCAATAATTCCAGCGGCGGCGGGTCGGCCCGCAGGGCCTCCTGCTCGGCTTTCTGCTGGGCCTCCCACAACAGGCGGGCGGCCTGCTCGCTGGCGCGGAACAGCTCAAAATACAACGCTTTATAATCCGGCGCGGCAAACACCCCCTCTCTTCCTTTCTGGGGGATAGTCTGCCCCGCCACGTCCCAAAACAAACCTGATCTGTAAGAGGAATCATTTTCATGAAAAAGAACAATCTCTCCTGGGTGGGCGCTCTGCTCGTCTTCGGCCTGCTGTTGTGGTGCACGTCTGCCACACCGGGCAAGATCGCAGACCCGTCTACTTACACCTGCGCCGTGTACAGCACGGCACTTTCCCTGCTGCCTCCGGTGGTGGCCATCGTGCTGGCCCTGAACACCAAGGAGGTTTACACTTCCCTGCTGGTGGGCATTGCCACCGGTGCCCTGCTTTACGCCAACGGCAACCTGGAGCTGGCCCTGACCACCCTGTTCTTCAATGAGGACGGCGGCATGGTGTCCAAGCTGTCCGACAGCAGCAATGTGGGCATCCTGGTCTTCCTGGTCATGCTGGGCATTCTGGTGGCCCTGATGAACAAGGCCGGCGGCAGCGCGGCCTTTGGCCGGTGGGCCTCCACCCATATCCACACCCGGGCCGGGGCACAGTTTGCCACCCTGCTGCTGGGGATCATGATCTTTGTGGACGACTACTTCAACTGCCTGACCGTCGGCTCGGTCATGCGCCCGGTCACCGACCGTCAGAAAGTCTCCCGCGCCAAGCTGGCCTACCTGATTGACGCCACGGCGGCCCCCGTCTGCATCATTGCGCCGGTGTCCAGCTGGGCTGCTGCTGTTACTTCCTCGGTGCCCGAGGGCTCCGGCATCAACGGCTTTACCATGTTCCTGCGCACCATCCCGTATAACTATTACGCCATCCTCACCATGGTCATGAGCCTGTTCGTCATCTTTACCGGGACGGACTACGGCCCCATGAAGCTGAATGAGACCAACGCCATGAACGGCGACCTCTTCACCACCGAGGACCGCCCCTACGGCGACGATGTGGACGACGGCACCGACACCAAGGGCCATGTCATCGACCTGGTGGCCCCGGTCATCGTCCTCATTGTGGCCTGCATCTTTGGCATGGTGTACACCGGCGGCTTCTTTGAGGGCACCGATTTCATTACCGCCTTTGCGGACTGCAACGCTTCCATGGGCCTTGTCATGGGCAGCAGCATTGCCCTGCTCTTTACCTTTGTGTTCTACCGCGTGCGGGAAGTGATGACGTTCCAGGACTTTGCCGCCTGCATCCCCGAGGGCTTCAAGGCCATGGTCAGCCCCATGCTGATCCTGACCCTCGCCTGGACGTTGTCCGGTATGACCGGCCTGCTGGGTGCAAAATATTACGTCGCCAACCTGCTGGGCGGCTCGGCCGCGGCGCTGCAGTATCTGCTGCCGGTCATCATCTTTGTGGTAGCCGTCTTCCTGGCCTTTGCCACCGGCACCTCCTGGGGCACGTTCTCCATCCTCATCCCCATCGTCTGCCATGCATTCCCGGAGGGAGAGATGCTGGTCATCTCCATTGCGGCCTGCCTGTCCGGCGCCGTCTGCGGTGACCACTGCTCCCCGATCTCCGACACCACCATCATGGCCTCGGCTGGTGCCCATTGCAGCCATGTGAACCACGTTTCCACCCAGCTGCCCTATGCGCTGACGGTGGCCGGTGTCTCGGCGGGCTGCTATGTTCTCACCGGCCTGTCGGAGGCCGTGCTGGGTGCCCGGGCCAATCTGATCAGCTCTCTGGTACTGTTGGGCGTCGCCATTTTCCTGGAGCTTATCGTGTTGAGCGTCATCCGGGTGCGGACGGGCCACGGCAAAAAAGTTGTTCGCTGAAAATTTTGCGACAAGCGTTGATTTTTCCCTCCAAAACGTGATATACTAAAAGAAATTGAGTTAATTTGCCACAAGGAGGGCGTTCATCTTGCTGGAAGAAGTGTTTCAGGAAGTCTACACCAAGTTCAAACTGCATTTTTACCAGAGCGTGTTCCAGCGCTTTGCGACCCGGGAGGCGACCCTGACCACGGTGGAGTCGTTCTGCATGGAGGGCATCATGGCCATGGGAGAGCCCACCATTGCCGAGTTTTCCCGGATGATGGGCATTTCCACCCCCAATGCCGCTTATAAGATCGGCAGCCTGGTCCGCAAGGGCTATGTGGAAAAGATCCAGTCCACGGTGGACCGCCGGGAGTACCATCTCCGCCCCACACAGAAGTATATCAACTACTACAACATCAGCTATTCCTACCTGCACACGGTCATTGAGCGTGCCCGGGAGCGGTTCTCCCCGGAGGACTGCAAAAAGCTGGAGGAAATGCTCTCGGTGGTCAGCTATGAGCTGATGCCCGAGATGGATATGCTGACCCGTGTTCAGGCCGAGGCCCCGGAGCGTGTCGCGGAGGATGAGAAGACCAACGCATAAAAGCCGCAAACAAAAAATCCATCGCTGTCAAAACAGCGATGGATTTTTTCTTTCCAGAAATACGCTCAGACTTTCGCCGCGCCCCGATCGAGAATTTTATCGAACCGGGACAGGAACGTGAACACCGTGATGCTGGCCGCCGTGATGTCGCTGACGGGCTCCGCGAGGAAGACCGCGAACACCGGGTCCGGCAGGAGGTGCGGCAGGAGGAAGATGAGCGGGATGAGGAGAATGAGCTTGCGCAGGCAGGCCAGCAGGAGGCTGACCTTGGCCTGCCCCAGCGCCATAAAGCTCTGCTGGCAGGCAATCTGAACGCCCATGGCAAAGATACCGGCCATGTAGATGCGCATGGCCCAGGTGGTGTACTGGATGAGGGCGGCATCGGAGGTGAAGATGCCGGCCACCAGCCCGGGCACCAGCATCATCCCCAGCCAGAACAGGGTGGTGTACCCGAAGCAGAGGGTGAACTGGAAACGGAACGCCTCTTTCACACGGGCCTGATTGCCCGCGCCAAAGTTGAAGCTCATGACCGGCTGGCCGCCCTGGCAGATGCCCTGAATGGGCATGGTACAGAGCTGGGACACGCTGGTGATGACGGTCATGGCACCCACGGCCACGTCACCGCCGTACCGGGCCAGGCTGGAGCTGAAGCTGATGGAGAGCAGGCTCTCGGTGGAAAGCATCACAAAGGTGGAGATGCCCAGCCCCATCACGGGCAGGATGACCCGGCCCTCGGGCCGCAGGTGCTCTTTGCGGAGCCGGAGGATGGTCTTGCTCCCGGTGAGAAAACGCAGGATCCAGCAGGCACCCACGGCCTGGCTGAGCACCGTGGCAATGGCGGCACCCCGCACGCCCATGTCCAGCACAAAGATGAGGATGGGGTCCAGGATGATGTTGATGACCGCACCGATGACGGTGGTCAGCATACTGATCTTAGCAAAGCCCTGGGTGGTGATAAAGGGGTTCATGCCCATGACGAGGAGGACACAGACCGAGCCCAGGATATAGATGCGGCTGTAGGCCAGCGCATAGGGCAGGGTGGCCTCGCTGGCACCAAAGAGCCGCAGCAGGATGGGAGCCCCGGCATAGAACCCGATGGTAAGCACCACGGCAAAAAACAGCAGCATGGTAAAGCTGTTGCCGATGATCTTTTCGGCTTCTTCTTTGTTGCCCTGCCCCAGCGCGATGGCCGTGCGGGGCGCGCCGCCCGCGCCGATGAGCATGGCAAACGCGTTGAGCAGCATCAGGATGGGGGCAAACAGGCCCACACCCGTCAGCGCCGCCGCGCCAATGCCCGCAATATGGCCGATATAAATACGGTCCACGATGTTGTACAGCAGGTTGACCACCTGAGCCACAATGGCGGGGATCATGAGCTGGAGCAGCAGTTTTTTGACATTGCCGCTCCCCATATCCTGTCTGGTCTGCGCCATGAAATCTCTCCTTTGAGTTGAAATTTTTCAATAAAGTGCAATTCGTAAAGCAAAGCACGGCAAAAACCGACCGACTTTGACAAAAAACACGAAAAACGCCTGAGACTATTGTAACACGGCGGCGGGGGGAACACAAGAACGCCTGCGGGGCCGGGCATGGCAACATACTGTTCCGGTGCATTGAATTTGCCGATGGCCTGTGCTACACTGGATCTGTTCGTTTTGGAATTTGGGAAAGGAGAAAAACATGGAACCTCAATACAAAAAGCGGAGCGCGTTCTCCGGCAAGATCGGCTTTGTGCTGTCGGCCGCAGGCGCGTCCGTTGGCCTTGGCAACATCTGGCGTTTCCCGTATCTGGCGGCCAAGTATGGCGGCGGCATCTTTCTGCTCATCTACATTCTGCTGGCGTTCACGTTCGGCTATACCATGATCGTGGCGGAGACGGCTCTGGGCCGGATGACCAAGAAGAGCCCGGTGGGCGCTTTCGCGGCCTTTGGCAAAAAGGGCGGGCTCTCGTTCGGCGGCTGGATCAACGCCATCATCCCCATCCTCATCGTGCCTTATTACTCGGTCATTGGCGGCTGGGTCATCCGGTACCTGGCGGATTACGTTGCCGGGCACGGCAAGGAGCTGGCCACGGACGGCTATTTCTCGTCGTTCATCTCCAATGGTGCTTCGGCGGAGATCTGCTTTGTCATCTTCACCATCTTCACGCTGGCGATCATCTTTGCGGGCGTCCGCAACGGCGTGGAACGGGTCTCCAAAGTCATGATGCCCATTCTGGTGGTGCTTTCCGTCATCATTGCGGGGTACTCCGTCACCCGGCCCGGGGCGCTGGCGGGTGTGAAGTATTTCCTCGTGCCCAATGTCGCCCATTTCTCCTGGATGACCGTCGTCACGGCCATGGGGCAGATGTTCTATTCCCTGTCCATCGCCATGGGCATTCTGGTCACGTTCGGCTCCTATATGAAAAAGGACGTCTCGATTGAGGAGTCCACCGAGAACGTCGAAATTTTTGACACGGCCATTGCCATCATGGCGGGCCTGATGATCATTCCGGCGGTCTTCTCGTTCTCCGGCGGCGACCCCGATACCCTGCAGGCTGGCCCGGCCCTGATGTTTATTACCATCCCTAAGGTGTTCGAAAGCATGGGCCTTGGCACCGTGGTGGGCATCCTGTTTTTCACGCTGGTGCTGTTTGCAGCGGTCACCAGCTCCATTGCCCTGACCGAAAGCGCTGTCTCCACCTTTGAGGACGAGCTGGGTTGGGACCGTCATCAGGCCACCGTCCTCATCGGCGTCATCATGCTGGTGCTGGGCAGCCTCTCGGCCCTGGGCTACGGCCCGCTGGCAGGCGTGACCGTGTTCGGGATGCAGTTTTTGGATTTCTTTGATTTCCTCACCAACTCCGTCATGATGCCCATTGCGGCCATCACCACCTGCCTGCTGGTCTCCCGCGTCATCGGTGTAAAAAAGATCGAGGAAGAGGTCACTTTGAGCGGCAAACCGTTCCGCCGCAAGGTCATCTTCAACTTTATGATCCAGTATCTCTGCCCCGTTTTCGCGGCCATCATTCTGGTCAGCTCGGTGGCAAATGCACTGGGCTGGATTGCCATGTAAAAGAAAATACAGCAAGTTACAGCAAAACCCCGGCGGGATCGTTCGACTCCGCCGGGGTTTTATGTTACGGATTCAAAAAATGCAGATCAGCCCTTGCAGCCCTGCTCTTCCCAATCGCCGAAGTCGGAAGCTTCCGCGATCTTGGTGGGGTCGAACTTGCCGTTCTCATCTTTGGGAGCAACCGCGGGGCCGACCTCCACGGGGTTCGGGTTGGGGGCCTCCGCTTTGGCTTCGCCCTCCGCTTTGGCTTCGCCCTCGGTGTAAGCCTGTGCGGTCTTGGCGGCCTCCTCGGCGTCATTTTCGGCGTCCTCGGGGAACTCGATTTCCTCCACATGGAGCGGGGCCTTGTCGTTGAGGATCTGATCCAGCACAACGATGGCAGCGCCGGTGACAGCAACGGCAGCCGCCGTGCCCAGGATACGGAACAAAGCTTTCATAGCAACCTCCTAAAGCCAACTGGCTATAGACCGGCCCTTGCCTCTCTGTTTGGGAGAGGCGTCCGCAAAGCAGACGGGCGAATTTAAGAGAACGTCACAACGTCGTTCAGGGGCTTCTCAGCGGGCTCCACGGAGAGGGCGGTCAGCACCGGGCCCTTGCCGCGGTAGATATTGTGGAACTTGTAGTTGACCTTGGCGGTCACGCGCACCCAGGCACGCTGCTCCAGGGCTTTGTAGCCGTCGTAAACGCAGGGGAAGCCGACAAACTGGATGTCCTGCACGCAGCAGGTCATGGCAAAGCGGCCGGGCACAAAGCTGTTTTTGCCGGCCCGGTTGGTCTGGCAGACCTGCGCCAGGAAGCGGACCGTTTTGCCCGTGTACTTCTCGGGCTCGTCCTGGCAGTCCATATACCAGATGCCAAAGTCTTCATCGCCGATCTCCACCACCGGGGCGTTCAGGTCGAACGGCAGCGGGTCGGGGATATCATCGTAAGCCACGCTGCCGTCGGCAAACTCGTAGGCGATATCGCACTTGCGGGAAGCCTGACGCACCAGCTTGTGCAGTTCCTGCCGGGCGGCGTCGTTGTTGACGGCCTCGGCCCGGTTGAAAACGATGAGCTCGCTGCGGGCGATCTTGTCCAGCATCAGGCTGCGCATGGAGTTGTCGCGGGCGTAGGTCAGGGCCGTGGTGCCGTCCGCCGTGGCGATGCACTGGTACACGATCCAGTTCTCCGGAAGATTGTTGGCCAGATCCTGCAGCAGCCACATGCCGTTGTACTCGATCACAACGCGGCCTGCATCGGCTTCCTTGGCCAGTTTGGCCAGGTTCTGGGGGTTGAGCTCGGCTTTGTCCTCCAGATTGTAGAGGGTCACGCCGGGGAACGCGAATTTCTTCTGGTTGTATTCTTCCTCGCCCTCCTCGCAGACCAGCAGCAGGGTCTTGTCGCCGGAGTCGAAATTGGGGTCTTCAAATGTTTCCTGAATGAACTTGGTCTTGCCGCTTTCGAGGAAGCCAACAAACAGGTAAACGGGAATTTCGTTTGCCATGGGATTCTCCTTTTATACTTTCGTCTTGGCCTGAGAGGGCATCAGCAGCCAAACAGCGTGGCGATGGCGTGCTCATCCAGCTTGGAGCCGATGACCACCAGCTTGCCGCCCACATCGGCACCGCGCTGACGGACTTCCCACTCGCCGGGAACGTAATCGAACTCCAGCCAGCCGTCGGCACCGCCGTCCACGATGCCCTTGGAGCGGAGGATCATGCCGTAATTGCCGGTGTCCAGCTCGGTGAGGGCGTGCTCAATGTCAGCCTTGGAGAACTTCTTGGCCGTCTCGACGCCCCAGCTGGTAAAGACCTCGTCGGCGTCGTGGTCATGATGGTGGTGATGATGGCAGCAGTGGCCGTCGTGATGATGCTCATGCTCGTCATGGTCATCGTCGTCATCGTCGTGGTCGTGGTGATGGCCGCAGCAGCAATGATCGTGGTCGTCCTCATGGTCGTGATGATGCTCATGCTCGTCGTGGTCATCGTCATCCTCGTCGTCATCGTGGTCATGATGATGGTGGCCGCAGCAGCAATGATCGTGGTCGTCCTCATGATCGTGATGGTGCTCGTGCTCCTCTTCCTCATCCTCGTGGGCGTGCTCCTCGTTGGCCTTGGCAGCCATGGCGATCAGCTCAGCCTTGAAATCGTCCTTGGTGGACATCGCCTTGAGGATCTGCTCACCGGTCAGGGAGTCCCAGGCGGTGGTCACGATGGTGGCGGTGGGGTTCTTCTCCCGCAGCATGGCCACGGCAGCAGCGATCTTCTCCTCGGTGGCGTTCTGGGTACGGCTCAGGATGATGCAGCTTGCATGGCTGATCTGGTCGTCGTAGAACTCACCGAAGTTCTTCATATACATCTTGACCTTGTTCACGTCGGCCACGGTGACAAAGCTGCTGAGCTGGACATCCAGGTGCTCGGCCACGCCCTCCACGGCGCGGGTCACGTCACTCAGCTTGCCCACGCCGGAGGGCTCGATCACGATGCGGTCCGGGTGGTACTGCTCCACCACCTGCTGCAAGGCGGCGCGGAAATCGCCCACCAGAGAGCAGCAGATGCAGCCGGCGTTCAGCTCGT
>ENA-UONS01001808-UONS01001808.1-human-gut-metagenome-genome-assembly--contig:-CS19-NODE-1808-length-18396-cov-5.148574_pt1 | contig 18396 bp, 10 predicted proteins | sample MGYA00242458_ERZ724005 | MGnify/ENA metagenome assembly ERZ724005
CCTGCCGTGCGGCCTCCTGTGCCTTCTTCTCCGAGCGGCGGTAGATCACGAATTTCGAGCCGACGCACTGCACGCCGTCTGCACCGAGCGCTTCGCACAGCGCATCGCAGACCTCGCGTGCGGACAGGAGCGCCGCCTCGAGCACGCGGCCCTTGACAAGCTCACGAGCCTCAAGCTGCCGGGCGGCCTCGGACAGAACGTTCTCCGTCACGCCGCCCTTGCCCACCATCAGGGTGGTATCCAGATCATTTGCCTGTGCGCGCAGATCGGCGCGCTGTTTGCTGGTCAGCATAATTCCTTCTCCTTTTTCGTTCCAAACGCCTTCTCCACAAAGGCGCGCAGCGCCCGGGCGCGGTGGGATACCTGATTTTTCTGCTCCGGGGCCAGTTCTGCGAACGTGCACCCGGCATCCTCCGCAAAGAACACCGGATCATAGCCGAAGCCGCCGTTTCCGTGGCGCTCGAACAGGATGTGTCCCGGACACTCGCCGCGCGCGACGATCTCCTTGCCGTCCGGCGTGACGAGGGTGATAACGCTGACGAATTTTGCCGTCCGCTTCCCCTCCGGAACGTTTTCGAGCTTTTTCAGCAGATAGTTGATGCGGTCGGAATCGCTGATGCAGTCCGGTCCGCCGTAGCGCGCGGAATAAACGCCCGGCTCCCCGTTCAGCGCGTCGACCATCAGGCCGGAGTCGTCCGCCACGGCGGGCAGACCGCAGGCCTGCATCACAGCCACAGCCTTGATGCGGGAATTCTCCTCAAACGTTGTGCCGGTCTCCTCCGGCTCGACATGCACACCCGCCTCACGCTGCGAGACGACGTCCAGCCCGTAGGCAGACAGGATCGCGCGCAGCTCGGCGATCTTGTGGGCGTTGTTGCTTGCCATAACGACCTTCATGTCGGGCACCTCCTTAAATCAGCGCGTCGACGAACGCGCGCGGCTCAAACGGCATCAGGTCGTCCATCTGTTCGCCGACACCGATGAGCTTCACAGGGATCTGCAGCGCGTCCGCCACGGCGATGACGATGCCGCCCTTGGCCGTGCCGTCGAGCTTTGTCAGGGCGATGGCCGTAACACCGGCGATCTCCTTGAACTGCTTGGCCTGCAGCAGGCCGTTCTGGCCCGTCGTGCCGTCGAGCACGAGCAGGACCTCTTTATCCGCATTCGGCAGCTCGCGGTCAATGATGCGGGAAATTTTGCCGAGCTCGTTCATCAGGTTGGCCTTGTTGTGCAGGCGTCCTGCCGTGTCGCACAGGATGACGTCGCTGCCTCGCGCCTTGGCGGCGGAAATGGCGTCGAACACCACGGCGGCGGGGTCTGCGCCCTCGTGCTGGCGGACGATGTCCACATTGGCGCGTCCGGCCCAAATTTCGAGCTGATCGGCAGCCGCGGCGCGGAACGTATCGGCCGCGCACAGCAGCACACGCTTGCCCTCACCGGAGAGGCGATGGGCCAGCTTGCCGATGGTCGTCGTCTTGCCGACGCCGTTGACGCCGATGACAAGCACGACGGACGGGCGCGTGCCGAGCTTCAGGCTCGTGTCGCCGACGTTCAGCATGTCCACAAGGATATCCTTCAGGGCATCGTGAATTTCTTCCGCCGTGCGGAGCTTCCGCTCCTTCACGACGGCGCGGAGCTGCTCGACGGCCTTGCAGGACGTTTCCACGCCGATGTCGGCGAGGATCATGCTCTCCTCAAGCTCCTCGTAAAATTCTTCATTTGCACCGCTGAACGAGGCAAAGATGCCGCCGAGCGTGTTGGCCATGGCGGCGCGCGTCTTTTTCAGTCCGTTTTTGATTTTTACAAAAAAACCCATTTACTTGATCTCCTCCGAAATTCCGAGCTGATGCTCCATTTGATTCAGGTCCAGATGCAGGATACGGGAAATGCCCTGCTCCTGCATGGTCACGCCATAGAGCACGTCGGCGGCCTCCATGGTACCGCGGCGGTGCGTGATGACGATAAACTGCGTTTTCCCGCTGAAGCCGCGCAGGTAGCCCGCGAAGCGTTCGACATTCCGGTCGTCCAGCGCGGCGTCGATCTCGTCGAGCATGCAGAACGGCGTCGGCCGCACCTTCAGAATGGCAAAATACAGCGCGATGGCAACAAAGGCCTTCTCACCGCCGGACAGCAGCGTGATGGTCTTGAGCTGCTTGCCGGGCGGCTGCACACGAATTTCAATGCCGCACGTCAGCGGCTGCGAGCGGTCCTCCAGCTCGAGCGAGGCCTTGCCGCCGCCGAACATCTCCGTGAATGTCTGGCCGAAATAGGTGTTGATACGGCCGAATTCCGTGACGAAAATATCGGTCATCTGGCCGGTGATATCACCGATGATGCCCTCGAGGTCGCGCTTGGACGTCAGCACGTCGTCGCGCTGGCCGCAGAGGTATTCATACCGCTCGTTCACGCGGGCAAATTCGTCGATGGCGCCGAGGTTCGGCGTGCCGAGGCCGGAGATCTTCTTACGGAGCTCCGCGGCGCGCTTCGTTCCGGCAGCCGTGCTCTCCAGCTCCGCCGCAGCGGCGGACGCGCTTGAGCGCGTCAGCTCATAGGTATCCCACAGCCGGTCGAGAATTTGCTTTTCCTCCAGCTCGGCAGCATTTTTGCGCGACTCCAGACGGGCGCTCTCGCGCTCCATGTTCAGGATATCGCGGTTTTTCTCCTGTACTTCCTTTTCCGTGGCCGTTTTGCGCGCATCGACCTTCGCACGCTCGGCAAGCGCGGCCTGCAGCTCTTCCTGCCTGGCCTGCGCCGCGGCGTCCTGCCCGGCCAGCTTGTCCTGCTCGGCCTGCAGCGTCTTTTCCAGCTCAGCAGCCTCCTGCGTATAGCGGTCGATGAGCTGCAGCTTCTGCTCGCGGTCGCCGCGCATGGCATGCTCCAGCCCGCGCAGCTGCTCGGCGGAGCTCTTCGCCGTGGCGCGCTCGGCCTCCAGCTTGGCCGCCTCCATGCGCAGCGCCGTCAGGCGCTCCGAAAGGCGGCTGCTCTGCTCCGAAGCAACGCTCTGGCCGTCCGAAACGACGGAAAGCTCCTGCTCAGCCTCCTCCAGTGCCTTCTGCAGGTCGGCAACGGCCTTCTGCAGCGCCGCGCGGCGGCCGCTGTCGGCGCCGATCCGCTTTTCGAGCAGCTCCTGCTCGCGCTGCGAGCCGGTGATCGCGTCCGTCAGGGCCTGCACAAGAACGTGGTGCTGCTTTTCCTCGCCCTGCAGGCGCAAAGCGGCGTCTTCGGCCGTGCGGAGGTCCGTCTCCGCGTTCGTCAGGTCATAATTCGCCTGCTCCAGCAGGCGCTGCGCCTCCTTCTGCTCTCCGCGGAGCTTGTCCAGCGCGGCGGCGGCCTCCTTCTGCTTGGCCTGCAGACGCTCGATCTCGTTGGCGCGCGACAAGATGCCCGCACTGCGGGAGACGGAGCCGCCCGTCATGGAGCCGCCTGCATTCAGGACCTGCCCGTCCAGTGTGACGATGCGGAAGCGGTGGCCGAATTTGTTGGCAATGGAAATGGCCGCGTCGAGGTCCTGCGCCACGACCGTGCGGCCGAGCAGATTCAGGATGATCTCGCGATAGCGCGGCTCACACGAGACAAGGTCGGAGGCTACGCCGCAGAAGCCGGCACAGCGCTCGATGCCGCTCTCGTTCAGCGGCCGGCCGTGGATGACAGACAGCGGCAGGAACGTGGCGCGGCCATTGTCCGAGCGTTTCAGATATTGGATGGCAGCCTTGGCGCAGCCCTCGTCCTCCACGACGATATTCTGCATGGCGCTGCCGAGCGCGACCTCGATGGCAACGGTGTAGCTGTCCTGTGTGCGCAGCAGCATGGACACCGCGCCATGGATGCCGCGGAGCTTGCCGCGTCGGCTCTCCTGCATGACGGTGCGGACAGCGCGGGAATAGCCCTCCAGCTCACGCTCCATCTCCTGAAAGAGCTTCAGACGGGAGCTGACCGTGTCGAGCCGGACACCGGCGTCCGTGGCCTGCTTCTGCAGGGCCTCGCTCCGCTCCGCTCGGGTGCGGCTGCGCAAACGGTAGCCGTTGATGCGGTTCTGCGCGGCCGTGATATCGGCCTGCGCTTTGGAGAGCTGCTTCTGTGCGGTCTCGAGCGCGCGCTGTGCCTCTGCACAGCGGCTCTGCGCCGCCTGCAGATCCTGTGCCAGCTGGGTCTGCCGCTCCGTGCTCTGGGCAAGACTCTCTTCCACGGCGGTCAGGTCCGCGCCGCGGGCGGAGAGCTCCTCACGCTTCCGGCCCTGCAGATCGCGCAGGGTGAGATAGCGCTTTGTCATGCCGTCGGCGGAGTCCGCCAGTCTGCGGCCCTCCTCCTCGGCCTGCTTCTGCTTTTCGGCCAGCGCGGCGGTCTGCGTGTCGATCTCGCCCATGCGCTGCTCCAGTGCTTCGATCTGCGCGGAGATGCTGCCGCTGCGGCTGTCCTGATCCTCCAGCTCGTGCTGCACGCGCTTCAGGTTGCTCTGCGCGTTGCCGCGATTCGTCTCCAGCACGGCGATCCGGCTGCGCTGCTCCTGCGAGGCGGCCTCCGCCTGCCGGATCGCATCACGGATCTGATCCGTCTGCAGGTCGCGGTTGTGGAGGTCGAACGTCAGGGATTCCGAGGTGACATAGAGCTTGTCCAGCGCGTCGTGCTCCTGCTGCAGGATGAAGGCGGCGGAATGATAGTCCTCCTCGGCCTTGCGCGCCGTGGCGCTCAGGCGCTCGAGCGACTGCAGCCACAGCGCGACCTCGAGGCCCTTGAGCTCCTCGCGGTAGGTCAGGTAGCGCTTTGCCTTTTCCGCCTGATCGCGCAGCGAACCGACCTGCAGCTCCAGCTCCGAGATTTTGTCGCCGATGCGGGTCAGATTGTCCTGCGTCGTGGCGAGGCGGCGCTCCGTTTCCTCCTTGCGGTGGCGGTATTTCGAGATACCGGCGGCCTCCTCGAAAATTTCGCGGCGGTCCGTGCTCTTGAGGGACAGGATCTCGTCGATGCGTCCCTGGCTGATGTTGGAATAGCCGTCGCGGCCGAGACCGGTATCCATGAACAGCTCGTTGACGTCGCGCAGACGCACGCTCTGCTTGTTGATGTAGTATTCGCTCTCGCCGGAGCGGTAATACCGGCGCGTGACCATCAGCTCGTCGGCGTCATAATGCAGGGCGCGGTCGCTGTTGTCCAGCACGAGCGTCGCCTCGGCAAAGCCGACGGGGGCGCGCTTCTCCGTGCCGCCGAAAATGACATCCTCCATCTTCTGGCCGCGCAGCGAGCGGGAATTCTGCTCGCCCATGACCCAGCGGATGGCATCTGAGATATTGGATTTTCCGCTGCCGTTCGGCCCGACGATGGCGGTGATATCATGGCCAAATCCCACGACCGTCTTGTCCGGGAAGGATTTGAAGCCCTGAATGACTAGCTGTTTCAGATACATATGGACAGATTGCTCCTATTGTATTTCAATGTCTGATTATACCATTGCGCCCCGAAAATTGCAAGACCGGGATTTCACCCCTGCAGGCGGTGCGGCATAGGATGACGCGGAGGTGATCGGAATGCTGCCGATCTTTCGGGGCGCCGCCACGGCGCTCCTCACCCCGTTCCGGCCGGACGGGAGCATCGATCTTCCGGCATGGGACCGCCTGCTTGAGCGGCAGCTGGATGCCGGGATCGCGGCGCTCGTTGTCTGCGGCACGACCGGCGAGGCTGCGGCCCTGACGCAGGACGAGAGGCTGACACTCCTGCGCCGCGCAAAGCAGGCTGCCTGCGGCCATTGCCCCGTTATCATGGGCGTCGGGACGAACTGCACGGCAGGCTCCGTAGAAAATGCAGAGCTTGCGGCACAGAACGGCGCGGATGCGCTGCTGGCCGTCACGCCCTACTATAATAAAGGGACGCAGGCAGGCCTGCTTGCGCACTATACCGCGATCGCAGACGCGTCTTCCCTGCCGCTCGTGCTCTATAACGTTCCGTCGCGCACCGGCGTCGACCTCCTGCCGGAGACGGTGCGGGCGCTCGCCCGCCATCCGCATATTGCAGGCATCAAGGAAGCCTGCGGCAGCATCAGCCGGGCAGCGCAGCTACTGGCCCGGTGCGGACTGCCGGTATGGAGCGGCAACGACGACCAGACGGCCGCAATCATGGCGCTCGGCGGCAGCGGCGTGATCTCCGTGGTGTCGAACGTCGCGCCGGAGGCCGTCGTTGCCATGACGGATGCCTGCCTTGCCGGAGATTTCCGCGAAGGCGCGCGCCGCCAGCTGGAGCTTCTGCCGCTGTGCGAGGCGCTGTTCTGCGTCGTGAACCCCATCCCGGTCAAGGCTGCCATGGAGGAGCTTGGCCTGTGCGGCGGGACGCTCCGCCTGCCGCTGTCGCCGCTGGAGGAGCCGCACCGCAGCCGCCTGCGGGCAGTGCTGCGGGGGTATGGGCTCCTCTCATAGGAATCTCCCCGCGCAGCACCGGGGCTGCTTCCTCCGCGGCATGAAAATGCTCCCCCTATGTGACGGTGTCTTTCATCGTCTCATAGAGGGAGCATATCACTTCACCAGCTCCGAAGCTTTTTCTTTAAGCGCGCGGGTGGTATTTTTCATAGACGCTCTTGAGCGTCTTTTTCACGACCTGCGCATAGACCTGCGTGGAGGAGATATCGCTGTGGCCGAGCATCTCCTGCAGGGAATGCAGGTCCGCGCCGTTTTCGAGCAGATGGGCCGCAAAGCTGTGGCGCAGCGTATGCGGTGTGATCTCCTTGTCGATCTGCGCGGTCTGCTGATAGTGCTTGATGATCTTCCAAAAGCCCTGTCTGGAAATGCGGCCGCCGTTCAGGTTGACGAACAGGGCCTGCTCGTCCGGCTCGGCGATCATATTCGGCCGGATATCCGTCACATAGGCCGTCAGGGCACGGATGGCAGCCGGGTAGATCGGGATGATGCGGGACTTCCCGTTCCCGATGCAGCGGACAAAGCCGCCTGCCAGACTGACGTCCGAAACGTTCAAGGCGATCATCTCGCTGACGCGCATGCCGGTGGCATAGAGCGTCTCAAGCATGGCCTTGTCGCGGTAGCCCTTCATATCCGTACACTTCGGCTGTTCGAGCAGCAGCTCGACCTCGCGGCCGGTCAAAATCTGAGGAAGGCGCTTTTCCGCCTTCTGCTGCGGGATATCATGCACAGGAGACTGCGCGACCGCGCCGGTGGAGACGCAGTAGCCATAGAAGCTCTTGAGCGACGCCACACACCGGGAGACCGTTGCGGGCGACTTGCCGATGCTCGTCAGATGGCGCACATAGGCACAGACCGTCTCCTGCGTGCACGACTCCAGCGCAGGGCCGTCCGTCTGCTCCAGATAGGTGGTGAATTGCCGCACATCGCGCAGATAGGAAGCGACCGTATTGTCCGATGCGTGCCTGATATTCATAAGGTAGGATTCATATGCAGCCACGAGCTTCCCCATCTTGCGTTCCCTCTCACCAGCAAAAAACTATGCCGCAGCGGCCCGGCGCATACAGGAGGCAACCGGAGCGTTCTGCAAAAAACATTTCTGGCAGTGTAGAATATAATAACGCATATTTTCCCGGATTTCAATCCTTTCCGGCCCGGAGAGGAAAACTTTGTATATTATGCTCAAGAATTATGTTAACAATATTATGTTAACCAATGCAACGGAGACATCGTAATTCAGTGGCTCATCTGCATATTCCACCAGATGTTGTATTCATTATCTGTATATTCACCACATACTGTGTTTTGCATATTTGCAAGTTCTCCTGCATTTATCCGTTTTCGATTTATGCATAGCGGCGCTTTTTCCGGCGCCCGGCCCCGAGCAGAGCGCCGAGCAGCCCCGCACCGGCCAGCGGCAGCAGGACCGGCAGTGCTTCCCCGTAATGTACGCCGAAGAACAGCAGGTTCCCCAGCAGCAAAAACAGCGCATAGCCGCCTGCCGCCCCAAGCCCGCAAAGCAGCTTCCGCCGTCCGCTGTGCAGGGCTGCGATCAGCGCACCGAGAAAGGCGACCAGCCCCGCGATCACGCCCGCGGCGACCGTCAGACTGCTTTCCGGCAGCTTCCCGCCCAAGATCAGGCGCGCAGCCAATGCGGCCAGCGCCAGCGTTACCAGCGGCATGGCCGCCGCCAGCTGCAGCGGCAGCCAATTCCGTTTTTTCCTTCCCTGTTTTCCACCCATGGCGATCCCCTCTCCCATTGTTCTGTTCCAGCCTATGCCGCCACGCAGAAAAAAAGACCCGCCGTCCGGTTTGCCGGGCAGCGGGCTTGCAGAAGGATCACTTGCGAACGAAGGACATGCAGTCCGTGCACTGCTTCATCGTGGGATCGGACTCGTGGGTGCCGACCTGGATGCGCTCGAGCGAGCAGTAGTTTTCGTCGCTGCAGTGGTTCCGGCACTGGGTAACGGAGCACTGGATGCAATGGTTGGCATGGCAATCACAGCTCATGAACGGTTCCTCCTTTGCTTGATTTCGAGCCTAGTTTGCGCCGCTCCGCCGGGAAAAATCATGGAAATTCCATCCATTTTCAAATTGACAGCCCCAGAAAATTCGCTATAATGAAGAGCAGAGGTTCAGGAAGAACTGCAAGGAGGTTATTTACACTATGATCAAGGTCGCACCGTCCATTTTGTCCGCGGATTTTGTCAATCTGGAGCGAGATATCCGCTCTCTGCCCGCCGCAGGAGCCGATTATGTCCACGTCGACGTCATGGACGGCATGTTTGTTCCGAATATCACCATCGGCATCCCGGTCGTTGCTGCCATTTCGCGCATCGCCCCCCTGCCGCTGGATGTCCATCTGATGATCGAGCGGCCCATCCGCTATGTTGACGCGTTCTGCAAGGCCGGAAGCAGCATCCTCACGCTCCATGTTGAGGCCGACACGCAGGAAAACACGCTCGAGGCCCTGCGCCGCATCCGGGAAAACGGTGTGCGCGCTGCCATTTCCGTCAAGCCGAACACCCCTGCAGAGGCCGTGCTGCCGTTCCTGCCGCTGTGCGATCTCATCCTTGTGATGACAGTCGAGCCGGGCTTTGGCGGACAGTCGTTCCTGCACAGTACCATGCCGAAGCTGCATCAGATCCGCCAGTGGATCGACGAGCAGAACCCAACCTGCGAGCTGGAGGTTGACGGCGGCGTCAATGTGGAGACGGCAAAGATCTGCCGCGATAACGGCGCGAACGTCCTCGTCGCGGGCAGCGCCTATTTCAAGGCCGCCGACCCCGCAGCCTTTGTCCGCGCGGTAAAGGCGTAATATCAGAAAAATTTCCCGGCCCTGCATGGCGTTCGATCCATGCAGGGCCGGGATTTTTCAGGCAGCACCGCATAATTCAGCGAGAGCATTCGCCGAGGGATTTTTTGTCGAGACAAAGTTTGAAAAGTGCAGATGTACTTTGTGTACCTCAAACTTTTCGAACTGATGGATCGGCAAGAAATAACCGGCGAAGGCCGAAGCTGCAATTATGCGGTGTTGTCTTCTTTACAGGCTGACCGCGGTGTCCGTTGCAAAGAAATACACAATGCGCTCCGACACCGGCAGCTCAAAAATACGCGACAGCGCGCGGCTGTAGGCATCAAGCTGACCGCGATAGTATTCCGCGCGCTCGCGCTCCGCACCGGGGCGCAGGCGGTCGCTCTTGAAATCAAGAATGACCAGGCCGTCCAGCTCGATGAGGCAGCAGTCCGTAACGCCCTGCAGCAAAATCTCCTCCCCCTCCAGCGCCGGATCATAATTCGCGCCGTCGTCCAGCACGGAGAATTTGAACTCCCGCACAACCTGTGGGGCCTGCAGCACACGCTGCCCCAGCGGAGAGGCAAAGAAGCGGCGCAGCCGTTCCGGGTCGACGGCCTCAAGCTGCTGCGGCGTCAGGAATTTTTGCCGTCCGAGCCGCTCCAGTTCCGAACGAAGCCCTGACTCGTCTGCGCAGGCGGCATAGTTCAGGTGCTGCATGGCAAGGTGCAGCGCCGTGCCGCGCTCCGCCGCTGTCAATGCCCTTCTCCCCTCTTCGAAGCGCGGGACCGGGAAATGAAGCTTCGGCGCCTGTGCGGTCTGCTCGGCCGCCTCGTTATCCAGTTCGCGGCCCTTGAGCTGCGTCGCTGTCAGCTTTGTCGGCATCGTCACCGCCGCTGCGTGGCCATAGGGTGGAAGGAAGCGCGGCTCCGGCGGCTGCTCACACGCCGGTTCGGCCGATGCGGCAGTCCCCGCCTCCGGGGCGGCCTGCACAGCAGTATGGAGTTGAATGCGCCACGGGTGGCCGCCCTGCAGCGCACAGTCCGGCTGCCCGGCCGCAGCGAACAGCTCGCCCGCCTCCGGCCGGGTCATCGCTGCAAGCAGGATCCAGTCGCCCAAGGAATCCGCGCCCTCCAGCAGGGCGGCATCCGGCGGCAGGCTCAGTCCCTGCGCATAGCTCTCGAGCCTGCGCGTCTGGCGGGCGGCGCAGCGGGTCATGATCAGGCGGTCCTGCGGCCGCGTCATGGCGACATAGAGCACGCGCATTTCCTCCGAAACGGCCTCCTGATCCAATCTGCGCGCAATGGCCTGCCGCGCAATGGTCGGGCAAAGGATACGCGCTGCGGGGTCATAGCAGTTTGAGCCAAGCCCCAGCACAGGGTCGGTGAGCACATTGGCGCGGGAGTCCGTGCGGTTGAAGCTCTTGCAAAGGTCCGCCAGAAATACGACCGGGAATTCCAGCCCCTTGGAGCTGTGGATCGTCATCAGCCGAACGGCCCCGGCCGCCGCGCCGCCGCTTGACGGCACGCCACGCTCCCGCAGGCCCTCCAGATGGCGCAGGAAGCCGGGCAGACCGCAGCCGCCTGCGCGCTCATAGGAATCCGCGATCGAGCGGAATGCCGCCAGATTCCGCTGACGCTGCGGGCCGTTCGGCAGAGCGGCGCAGAGCGCGGGCAGCAGGAGCCGCTCCTCTGCCTCCTCGAGCAGAGTGCGCAGCGGTGCCTCCTGCGCCGTGCGGCGCAGGTCCTCCAGCACGGCGCAGATGGGCGCTTTGCTTTCGCAAAGCAGCGTGTAAAGGTCAGCGTCCCGGTCCCCGGCGCGCAGCCGGGCCAACGCGTCGGCAGGATAGCCGCCAAACGGCGAGAGCAGCACCGTCAGCAGCGGGATATCCTGATGAGGATTGTCGATGATCCGCAGCAGCGCAAAGAGAAAGCGGATCTCCTCTGCGGCAAACAGGTCGTCGCTGCCGCAGGAGGCCGGAATGCCGTGCCGCCGCAGGGCGTCGAGATAGGTCTGCGTCCGGCCGGAGAGCGAGCGCATCAGAATGACGATATCACCGGGCCGGACGGGCCGCAGTCCGTCGCCGTCCGGGATCTTCTCCTCCTGCCGCAGCATCTCCGCGATGCGCGCGGCGACAAACTCCGCCTCGGCCGCCGCGCGGTCCGGCGGCGTGCCGTCCCCGGCTGGGCTGTAGTCGATGGCGTGCAGTTCTACGGCAGGCTGCCTCATATCCGGGAATGTCCGGTTGGCGCGCAGCGCCTCGGCGTCGCCGTAGACAAGGCCGCCGGTCCGCTCCGTCATCGTCAGGCGGAAAACGTCATTCGCTGCAGACAGGATTTCCGCATGGGAACGGAAATTATCCGAAAGCAGGATGCGGCGCGACTCTCCTTTTGCAGGTTCCTCCGCAAACGTGCGGTATTTTTCCAGAAAAATGGTCGGGTCGGCCAGACGGAAGCGGTAGATGGACTGCTTCACGTCGCCAACAAGGAACACATTGCGGCCCTCCCGCGAGATCGCGGAATAAATTGCCTCCTGCACGCGGTTCGTATCCTGATATTCGTCCACGAGAATTTCGGCGTAGCGCCCGGCCACCTCGCGGGCGGCCGCCGTCGGCGCGCCGGAGCGGTCCGTCAGCAGGCGAAGGGCAAAATGCTCCAGATCGTTGTAGTCGAGCAGGTGCCTTCTGCTCTTTTCCGCCGCAAAGCGCGCGGAAAATGCCCGCGTCAGGGCCAGCAGTCCGCGCAGCGCCTCCGCGCTTCCGCTAAGCTCCCGCAGCGTCTCGTCCGGCTGCAAAGAGAACGGCTCGAGCCTGCGCCGCACGCGCGCGACGGTGTCCGTGCGCAGGCGCTTGATGCGCTCCTGCGTCTCCGGGTCGGCGCATTTTCGGATCGCCGGGAAACGGCCGAAATCCGGCGGGATGCGCGCAAGCGCCTCCCACGATCCGGCAGAGGCCAGCGCCTCGAGCAGCAGGAGATTGGCCTGCAGCACGGGCACATAGGCGGAAACGGCCTCGTTCTCCTCAGCAAGCGCCAGCGCGCGGCGCAGCATGGCCGCATCGCTCTGCAGGCCGCGCTGCAGCTCCCGCAGCAGCCACTCGCCCCAGATCGTCTGGCCGGGGTCCGTGCAGTCCGTCACATCCAGCATGACCTCCCAGCGGTCCGCCGTCGCAGCCGGATCGGGATAGCACTGCAGATTCGTGTAGACGCGCACGATCAGCTCCTGCAGTGCGCGGTCGTCCCGTCCTGCGCCGGGCAGATCCAGCGCAGCGCGCACGGCGGGCGACGGATCTGCATAGGCCTCCTCGAGAACGGCGCGCACGGCGCGCTCCCGCAAGGCGGCTGCCTCCTGCTCGTCTGCAAGGCGGAAATCGGCAGGCAGCTCCAGAACGTGGGCATAGTCCCGCAGGAGCGCCGCGCAGAAGCTATGAACCGTGGAAATCTGTGCCAGATAGACGCGGCTGAGCTGCCGCTGCAGATGGCGGTTCTCCGGGTCGGCGGCAAGGCGGCGGTTCAGCTCCGCCAGCAGCTTGCCGCGCAGCTCCGCTGCAGCCGCCTGCGTGAAGGTGATGAGCAGGAATTCGTCGACGCGCCTGCCCTCGCGGATGACCTGATCGAGCACGCGATCGATCAGGACGCGGGTCTTACCGGAGCCTGCGGCCGCCGCGACCAGCAGGGCGCAGCCGCGGCTCTCCACCGCCGCCCGCTGCCCGGGCGTCAATACGATCTCAGCCATGCTCTCTCCTTTCCAGCGTCTGCCAAAATTCCTCCGCCGTGATCTTCTTCAGCCAGCGCGGCTGCTCATGCCCGGCGCAGATCTCCGAATAGGGGCAGAACGCACAGGCGCTGTCCTTCGCATCCCGGATGCAGGGATCCGGGTCGATGCGGCCGTCCGCCAGCTCGTCTCCGAGCGCAGCCACGGTCCGGAACACGAAGTGCTCCAGCTGGGCAAGCTGGACAAACGAGGCAAGGTCGCCCGTTTTCCGCCCCTCCTTGTCAAGCGTATACGGCAGAAAACGCGGGCTCCCGCCGCACGGCTCCATAGCCTCGAGCACCGGATCGCTGTTCAGCAGCACGCCGGAGCGGCGCAGCTGCTTGCGGCGTTCCTTCTCGATCTCGGCCTGCGCAAGGCGGTCGCGCACGGAGACGCGCTCGATGCGCGCCGGGAAATACAGCACGCCCGCAGGCAGCGGCTCGCCATGGAGCAGATGTCCGCCCTGCCGGACGAGGGCAAAGAGATACAGCAGCATCTGCAGCCCGCGCCCGTGCAGCACGTTCGTATAATCGAAGCTCTTTTTGCCGGTCTTGTAGTCCACAACGCGGACATAGGGCCGGCCGCCGCTCTGCCAGACGTCTACACGGTCAACGAAGCCCTCCACGACACCGCGGCAGCGTTTCCCGGCAAAGGCCACGCCCGGCAGCGCGCCGCGCACCGAGAATTCCAGCTCACAGAATTTTGGGCGGAAGGCGGAGACGGACAGCTCGTCATACAGCTCGTCGACGACCTGCGTCACCTCGTCAAACGTCCGCCGGAGCAGATAGCCCGTCCGGCCCGAGTCCGGGAAGGTCTCGAGCAGAGTCTGTGCGTTCTGCTCCATGCGCTCCTGCGCCAGTTCCTGCACCCGGCTGCGCGGCACGGCGGCAAACCCTCCCTCGCGCTCCGTCTGCTGCACGACATGCTCCAGCACGTCGTGCACAAACGTGCCGTAGAACCGGCTGTCGAATTCCGCCGGTTCGCGTTCCTGTGCCCGCAGGCCATACTGCAGAAAATGTGCAAAGCGGCATCCGGCCAACACATCGATGCGCGAGGAGGAGAAGTGCAGCTCCGCGCCATAGAGCGCCCGCGCCGTCTCCGGCCGGAGCGAGCCGGGCGAATAGGTCCGGGCCTGCTCCGCACGCGCGGCAGCCCCGGCAAACATCGGTTCCTGCAGCAGGCCGCCCGCGGCGGGCAGCCAACGCTCCAGATAGGCCTGCGGCGCGCGCAGCACCAGCGCTTCATCCGTCGCCCCGCGCACCGCCTGCGGCTGCAGCTCCGTCAGCCGGTGGAAAAAGTAGGATTCCCGCTCCTGCACGGCGCTGACCCACAGTGAGCGCCGCGGCGCTTCCAGCACGCTCGCCATGGCGGCAAGCTCGCGGTCGAGCCGGGCCGAAGCAGCAGGGCCGACCTCCAGCCCCATGCGCTGCAGGCTGGCGCGCTCGGCATCCGTCAAGAGGCTGCGCGGCGCGGCAGCAGCCGGGAACGCACCCTCGTTCGCGCCGAGCAGCAGCAGATGCGGCACATCCGCACGGCGGAGCGACATGACGCTGCCGACCGTGACGCTGTCAAGCTGGGCCGGGATCGTGCCGATATCATACTGGCTCAGAACGACGCGGAAAATATGGAAAAATGCGTCCGCCGTGCGGACGGTGCGGCCGAGCACGCCGTACAGCTGCTCCAGCACCGTGCAGACAATGCCGTAGACCTGCGTCAGCTCCTGCGCCTTCTGCAGACTGCCGCTCCGATAGGCCTCCTGCGCACGCTCGTTCAGCCGCTCGCGCAGACCGGTCTGCTCCAGAAAATGATAGAGCGCCAGCACCATCTCGCCCGTATTCTGCGCGGCGCGCAAGCCGCGCCGCAGGGCGGACAGGGGGGCGATCGCCTCTGCGCGCCATGCGTTCAGCTCGGCCAATCGCTCCGGCGGCGCAGCGCGGCCATGCAGCCCGGCCGGGTCCATCGTCCATTCGCGCTCCCAGCGCGCGCCCTGGATATTCCAGATGACGGTATAGTTCTCCAGTGCGTCGCACGCGGCGGCGTCCAGCGGAGAAAGGCCGGATTTTAAGTACGCCAGAACGGCCTCCTGCTCCATGCCGCCCGAGGCCGCCTCCAGCGCGGCAAGCAGCATGCGCACGACCGGCTCACGGAGCAGATCGCGCGTTCCGGCAAAATAGGCCGGGATGCCCGCACGGCGCAGGACGGTCTCGAGCACCGGACGATAGGTCTCCGGGTCGGCGCAGGCCACGGCAATGTCGCGCCAGCGCGCGCCGCCCTCCATCCTTTGCAGAATTTCACCCGCCGCAGCGCGGCACTCCGTCTCGATATCCGGCGCGCACGGAAGGCAGACGCCCGGAAGCGCCGGGCAGGCCGCTCCCCTGCCGAACAGCGCGCGCAGCAGAGGCGAAAAAACCTCATCCTCTGCCGGGAATTCCCGGAGCTGTACCGCCGCGCCCGCCTGCCGGGCCGCTCTCTGCAGGCTGCGGATCGTATCCCGCGCAGCATCGAAAATTTGCGCACCGCCCGCCGGGCTGTCGCAGCTCAGCGCAACGGTCACCTCCGCCCCGCCTGCAAGGAGCTGCGTCAGGATCTCCAGCTCCACGCCGTTCAGGTCGGTAAAGCCGTCAAGATACAGCTGCCGCCCTGCAGCAAACGTCCCGGTCTCCAGCGCGGCGGCAAGCCGCGTCAGGCGGCTGGACGGGTCCTGCCCCGCATTGGCGCAGGCGGCGTCATAGCTCTCCATCAGGAGGGCAAATTCCTCGGTCTTCACGGCCAGCGCGCCGCTGAGCTTCTCCGATGCCGCGCGCAGCAGCTCCGGCCGCAGGCAGTAGGCACGGAATTCCTCCAGCGTGTCGAGCAGCTGCAGCAAAAATTCCGGCCGGGACGTGCTGGCACCGAACAGCTTCAGCCGCGGGCGCACCTGCTCCACAGCCAGCGCCATCAGCAGCAGCCGTCCGCCCGCGTCCGTCTCCTCGCAGGCGGAGCCGCCCTCGATGGAAAACACGCGCGAGGCCAGCCGGGAAAAGCTCAGGACCTCGGCAAAGCGGCTGATCGTGTCGCCGCCCGCGCGGCAGAGCATGCGTTCGGCCTCGTGGGAGAACTGCTCCGGCACGACCAGGATGCGCTGCGCCGTTTTTTCGCAGAGCGCCTGCATCACGCGGGCCGTGTTCTGTTTTCTGCTCGGACAAAGCCAAAGCTCCAGCATATTCCTCACCTCTTTTGATCTATTGTCGCACACGCCGTGCGAAAAAAAAAGCCCACGCCGGGTCACGACGTGAGCTGCGGACTGTTGAAAAAACTGCCCAGCCAAAGGTTCCGGAGGGAAGAAAAGTGTGAAAGGGAACCGTCAGGGTTTCCTTTCGCGTTAAATAACCCGCCGCAGCGGCAGAATTGCAAAATCATGCTGCAAAATTTGATTTTGCAATTCTGAAAGCAGCTTGGCGAAAAAGCCCGAAGGGACTTTTTGGACAAGCTGTGCTCCCGGCGGGAAATCCCGCTGGGAGCTTTTTATATGCAAAACACCTGAAGAAGCAGCAGCTTCTTCAGGTATTTTACCAATTATTTGATCTGCGAGCCGGAGCGGAGGACGACGTCATGGTAGCCGCCTTCCACGATGGACGTGGCCGAGACGAGCGTCAGGCGGGCATTCTTCTGCAGGTCGGCGATGGTCTTGACACCGCAGTTGCACATGGTGCTCTTGACCTTGTAGAGGCTGATCTCCACATTGTCGTGCAGGGAGCCTGCGTAGGTCACGAACGAATCGACGCCCTCTTCAAAGCTCAGCTTGCCTGCGCCGCCGAGGTCATAGCGCTGCCAGTTGCGCGCGCGGTTCGAGCCCTCGCCCCAGTATTCCTTCATATAGACGCCGTTGACCATGACCTTGGCCGTCGGGCTCTCGTCAAAGCGGGCAAAATAGCGGCCAAGCATGAGGAAGTCCGCGCCCATGGCCAGTGCGAGCGTCATGTGGTAGTCATAGACGATGCCGCCGTCCGAGCAGACCGGCACATAGACACCGGTGGCGCGGTAGTATTCGTCGCGGGCGGCGCAGACCTCGATGAGAGCCGTAGCCTGACCGCGGCCGATGCCCTTTGTCTCGCGGGTAATGCAGATGGAGCCGCCGCCGATACCGACCTTGACGAAATCCGCGCCCGCCTTCGCGAGGAACAGGAAGCCGTCGCGGTCGACGACGTTGCCCGCGCCGATCTTGACGGAATCGCCGTACTGCTCGCGCACCCAGGCGATGGTCTTCTCCTGCCAGCAGGAGTAGCCCTCGGAGGAGTCGATGCACAGCACGTCCGCGCCCGCGGCCAGCAGGGCCGGGATGCGCTCCTGATAGTCGCGCGTGTTGACGCCCGCGCCGACAAGATAGCGCTTCTGATCGTCGAGCAGCTCAAGTGGGTTCTCCTTATGGGAGGCGTAGTCCTTGCGGAACACGAAGTACAGCAGGCGGCCGTCGGCATCCACGATAGGCAGGGAGTTGAGCTTATGCTCCCAGATGATGTCGTTTGCTTCCTTCAGCGTCGTCTGCGCTGGCGCGGTGACGAGCTTTTCCAGCGGCGTCATGAACGTGCTGACCTTCTGGCTGCCGTCCATGCGGGAGACGCGGTAATCGCGGCTCGAAACGATGCCGAGCAGGCGGCCGTTCGCCGTGCCGTCGTCCGTGATGGCGACAGTCGAATAGCCGTTCTTCGCCTTGAGCGCCAGAACGTCCGCCAGTGTGCTGTCCGGCGTCAGGTTGGACGCGGAGACGACAAAGCCCGCCTTGTGGTTCTTGACGCGGGCGACCATCGCGGCCTCGGATTCGATGGACTGCGCACCATAAATAAAAGACAGCCCGCCTTCCTTCGCCAGCGCGATGGCCAGCTTATCATCGGAAACGGACTGCATGATCGCAGACACCATGGGGATATTCAGAGAAATGGCAGGCTCCTCGCCCTTGCGGAAGCGCGTCAGCGGCGTGCGGAGCGAAACATTGGCAGGGACACAGTCCTCCGCCGTGTAGCCGGGGATCAGCAGATACTCGCTGAAGGTGTGGCTCGGTTCGGAATAGTAAAAGGCCATTGGGATCGTCCTCCTCCTGAGAATTGGATATGATGAAGAGATTATAGCCGAAATCCGCCGTGCCGTCAAGCGTTTTTGCCGGTCAGCAGAGGCCTGAGCTTTACAGCTCCCAGACCTTCTGCTATACTATTCCCATTGAAATACGGAAGAAGGATCGATATGGATCATCTGGGCCTTGATCTCGGGACGACGACGATCTCCGCCGCCGTGCTGGACGCGGACGGCAGGCTCCTGTGCACGCGCACCGTACCGGGCGGCGCTGCCGTCGCCGGGCAGCCGTGGGAGCGCAAGCAGGATGCCCGCGGCATCGAGCACGCAGCCCTGTCCCTGCTGGACGGGCTGCTGCAGGAATTTCCGGGCATCGGCTGCGTCGGCCTGACCGGCCAGATGCACGGC
>ENA-UONS01001819-UONS01001819.1-human-gut-metagenome-genome-assembly--contig:-CS19-NODE-1819-length-18307-cov-5.862810_pt1 | contig 18307 bp, 19 predicted proteins | sample MGYA00242458_ERZ724005 | MGnify/ENA metagenome assembly ERZ724005
TATTTTGCCAGCGCCCGGGTCTTGCAGAGCTTGTACAGCTCCTCCGCCGCCAGACGGGTCTTCGCCACCGGGTAACCAGCCTTGGGAAAGCAGTAGTAGAGGCACCGGTTGTCGCCGATGCAGATGGTGTCCGCGATTTCGTACCAATAGTAATCGGCGTACAGGCCATAGGAAGCTGTGGGCTTCTGGGTGTAGCGGAGCTTCCCGCCGCAGCCGGTGAGGGTGAAGCCCTCCCGGTCGTGGGTCAGATGCCCCTGCCCTACCTTATAAATGGCCTTGAAATCCACCATCATGGCAATGTCCACGTCGATGTCCAGCTTGTATGTCCCGTCCTCAAGCTCCCGGCGTATCTGCTCCCGCTCCCAGCGATACCAGTCGGGGACGTGGGAAAACTCCGTCTCCCCTTCCGACGCCGCAAGGTCGCCGATGGGGGTCAATTCCCAGTGCTTGCCGCAATGGCGGCAGGTCAGGCCGGTGCCTTTGCCCGTCAGCTCCCCCTCCGTGCCGCAATGGGGACATTTATACAGAATACGCTCCAGACCGTCCGCCCGGAAACCGTCGGTGATCTGAATGCCGTTTTCCCTCTGCCAGCGGAACTGGTCGAAGGAAAAGGCTTTGTCCAGCCCGTCGGACAGCTCCTTGACGGATTTCTCCTTCAGATCCTCCCGGCTGTACAGCAGGCGCACCTTCGCCGAAACGGGAACGCTCTTGCGCACCTGCAATTCATTGTACAACGGGTTGCGGCTGAAGGCGCCGAAAGTCTCGATCATCACCACAGGCACGTCCAGCTTTTTCAGCAGCACGCCCATTTTCCGGGGCAGCGCCGTGCAGGTGCCATCGAAGGAATAGCTGGCTTCCGGGTACATGAGAACGCTGCTTTTCAGGTCTTTCAGGCAGTAGACCATATCCTGCACCAGCGTCAGGTCGGTGACGAATTTCCGGGTGGGTACGCAGCCGATGGTGCGCATCGCCCATGCCATCAGGCCGCCCATGCCCACAAAGCCGTCGGATGTACAAATAATATTGTAGGGTCGGGGGTACAGAATGGCGCTTGCGATCTGCAAATCCAGAAAGCAGGAATGGTTCATGAGGATCAGGCACGGCTCGTTTTTACCGACCTTCTCCATTCCCTCGCTGGTGTAATGGAAGTGGGTTCCGGCCAGTCCCAGAATGGACAGCCCCCGCACAAGGGTGCGCCAGAAAATGCCGGGCCGGATGGGGTGCAGATGGGGATACTGGGGCAGCGCCATGACTTTTTCGTAGTCCAGTTCCTTCACGGTGGTTTTCATAGGGCGTCCTCCCGATTATGTTTTCCATAAAATTATACCAGATGCTGTCCTCTCCGTCAACCAGCGGCTTTGCATGGCTGTATATTCATCTATGATGAATAATATGCACTCAGTTGCTGGAATAATTTAGGATGAATTCCCTGAATATTCACATATGCATGTTAAACTTGCGGGTTTTTGTAGTATTTATATTACATACGGCCTTATTTTCTCTTTATTGTTGTATATTCATCCTATTGACGATGAATAAAATACGCGCTATAATGCACTCATCAATCACCTCCCAGCTACGGGAGGTCAAAAATGAAAAGGAGAGTAAAATTATGAAAAAGGTATTTGCACTTGCGCTGACCGTTCTGATGGTCATGTCCATGTTCGCCGGCTGCGGCAGCAGCAACACCACCAAGACCACCACCGAGGCTCCCGCCGCCACCGCCGCTGAGACCACGGCCGCTGCGACCACAGCTGCCGAGACCGCCGCTGCCGAACTGAAGACCGTCGAGTCCGGCAAGCTGATCATGTCCACCAACGCCGCCTTCCCTCCCTATGAGATGGTCGCCGATGACGGCAGCTTCGAGGGCATCGATATTGAGGTCGCCGACGCGATCGCCGAGAAGCTGGGTCTGGAGCTGGTCGTGGACGATATGGACTTCGACGCTGCTCTGCTGGCCGTTCAGCAGAACAAGTCCGACATCGTCATGGCCGGTGTCACCGTCACCGAAGACCGGCAGCTGGTCATGAACTTCTCCGACAGCTACGCCACCGGCGTGCAGGTGGTCATCGTCAAGGAAGGCTCCGATGTGACTCTGGACAATCTGGGCGAGAAGATGATCGGCACCCAGCGTGGTACCACCGGTTACATTTACACCTCCGATGATTACGGCGACGATCATGTCACCGCCTATGACAACGGCGCCTCCGCCGTGCAGGCTCTGATCAACGGTCAGGTTGACTGCGTGGTCATCGACTCCGCTCCTGCTGAGGCTTTTGTTGCCGCCAACGCCGGTCTGACCATTCTGGACACTGAGTACGTCACCGAGAACTACGCCATCGGTGTAAACAAGGACAACACCGCATTGCTCGACGCCATCAACCAGGCGCTGGCCGAGCTGACCGCCGACGGCACCGTTCAGTCCATCGTTGACAAGTACATCTCCGCTGAATAATCCAAACGCTCAGCCAGGGGCGGCTCAAGCCGCCCTTGGCACGGTTGTACCCGGAAAACCGACCTTCGCGCTGGGAAGGCCGATTTTCTGCGTATAACACGATACCGCGCAATATTAAATGAGAAGGTGAAGCTGTGGAACTTTACGAACTTTGGAAACCCCTGATGCGGGACGGCACCGCATCCTTCTGGCAGGAATTCTACGTCAAATTCTATCAGGCATTTATCGAAGGAAGCCGCTGGAAGCAGTACCTGAACGGCGTCGGCACCACCCTGCTGGTCACAGCCATGGCGCTGACACTGGGCATTCTCCTCGGCATTGTGGTGGCCGTGATCCGGACCGCCCACGACCAGCAGCGGACAGGGCACAAGAACCCCATTCTCGGCCTGTTCAACGGCATCTGCAAGGTATACGTCACCGTCATCCGCGGCACGCCCATGATGGTGCAGCTGCTGATCATGGGCTTCGTTATCTTCTCCTTCTCCCGGAACTACACCATGGTGGGTGCGCTGACGCTGGGCATCAACTCCGGCGCTTACGTCTCCGAAATCATCCGGGGCGGTCTCATGTCCCTTGACCCCGGTCAGTCCGAAGCCGGGCGGAGCCTTGGCCTCGGCTACATCGACACCATGCGTCTGATCGTCATTCCGCAGGCATTCAAGGCCATTCTCCCCGCTCTCGGCAACGAGTTCATCATGCTGCTGAAGGACACCTCCCTCATCACCGTCATCGGCGGCAAGGAAATGGTCTACGCCGCTCAGGCCATCTACGGCCGAACCTACGAGCAGATGTTCCCCCTCATCGGCATCGCCTGTATCTATCTGCTGCTGGTCATGGTATTCAGCTGGCTGCAAAGTTTACTGGAAAGGAGGCTGCGTCAAAGTGATAGACGTTAAGCATCTGAGCAAATCCTTCGGCGACCATCTGGTTCTCAAGGACATTTCCGAACACATTTACCCCGGGGACAAAATGGTCATCATCGGCCCCTCCGGTTCCGGCAAGTCCACGTTCCTGCGCAGTCTGAACCTGCTGGAAGAACCCACCTCCGGCACCATCACCTTTGACGGCGAGGTCATCACCGACCCCAAGACGGACATCGACGTGGTCCGTCGGAAAATGGGCATGGTGTTCCAGCACTTCAACCTCTTCCCCAACATGACCATCCGCAAGAACATCACCCTCGCCCCCGTGCGCACCGGTCTGATGACGCAGGCGGAAGCGGACGACAAGGCCACCCAGCTGCTGCGCCGGGTCAGTCTGGAAGAAAAGGCGGACGCCTATCCCAACCAGCTCTCCGGCGGCCAGAAGCAGCGTATTGCCATCGTCCGTGCATTGGCCATGAACCCCAAGGTCATGCTTTTTGACGAACCCACCTCCGCTCTCGACCCGGAAATGGTCGGCGAGGTTCTGGCCGTCATGAAGGAGCTGGCAGAGACCGGCATGACCATGGTGGTCGTCACCCACGAGATGGGCTTTGCCCGTGAGGTCGGCAACCGGGTGCTGTTCATGGACGACGGAAAGGTTCTGGAACAGGGCTCCCCTGCCCAGCTTTTCGGCAATCCCCAGAATCCCCGCTTGCAGGATTTTCTGTCCAAAGTTCTGTAATTTCATAATATCCCAGCCTTTCAGGCTGGGATATTTTTTGCCCAAGTACTTGACAAATCTGTTATATCTGTATATACTGCACATATACAGTTGTAACAGAAGTGAGGTGCCAAAGTGACCGTATTGATCGACAACAAAAGCAGCCTTCCCATTTACGACCAGATCTACTCCCAGATCAAAGCCCAGATCATCAGCGGCGAGCTTCAGGAGCACGAAGCCCTGCCCTCCATCCGGAGTCTCGCCAAGGATCTGCGCATCAGCGTCATCACCACGAAGCGCGCCTACGACGAGCTGGAAAAAGAGGGCTTCATCTACACCATCGCCGCCAAGGGCTGCTTCGTGGCTCCCAAAAATGTAGAGCTGCTCCGGGAGGAGACCCTGAAAAACATCGAAAATCACATTGACCAGATCGTCCGCCTTTCCCAGTCCGTCGGCCTGAGTGAGCAGGAAGTTCTGGATATGGTCAAATTTGCCATGGAGGATTGAACATGAACGCATTGGAAATACGGGATTTAACCAAGCACTACACCGGTTTTTCCCTGAATCATCTGAACCTGACCCTGCCCTGGGGCTGCATTATGGGGCTTGTGGGCGAAAACGGTGCGGGAAAAAGCACCACCATCAAGCTGATTCTCAACACCATTTCCCGTGACGGCGGCACCGTCACCATTTTGGGCCGGGACAACCGGGAGAACTTGTGCCTCTCCAAAGAGGAGATCGGCGTGGTGCTGGACGAGGTGGGCATCTCCACCTGTCTCACCGCCCGGCAGGTAGGCAAGATCATGCAGGGCATTTACCGCAGCTGGGACGAAGCGGTCTTTTCCGACTATCTGACCCGGCTGGCCGTTCCCGCGGATAAGAAATTCAAGGATTTTTCCCGGGGCATGAAAATGAAGCTTGGCATTGCCGTCGCCCTGTCCCACCGCCCCCGGCTTCTGATTCTGGACGAGGCCACCAGCGGTCTTGACCCAGTCGTCCGGGACGAGGTCATGGACATTTTCAACGAATTCACCCGGGACGAGAATCACGCCATTCTGATCTCCTCCCACATTGTCAGCGACTTGGAAAAGATCTGCGACTACATTGCTTTCCTGCACAAAGGCAGGTTGATCCTCTGCGAGGAAAAAGACCGGCTGAAGGAGGAATACGGGGTTCTCCACTGCACCGCTCAGGACGCGGCGGCCATTCCCGCTTCCGCCATCGTCGGCAAGCGGGTGTCACCCCTCGGCTGCGAGCTTCTGGTGAAGCGGTCTGTCGTTCCCGGGAATCCCACGTTCAGCCCGGTAGACATTGAGCAGCTGTTCATTTTCATGGCAAAGGAGGAACACTGATATGAGAGGCTTGCTTCGGAAGGATTTTTACCTGCTTTGGAGTTACTGTCGGCTGATGCCCCTGTTTTTGCTGGCGTTTATTCTCTTTTCCGCCTTTTCTTCGGACGGGCAGTCGCCCTTTTTCATCTACTATCCCTGCATTCTCAGCAGCGTCCTGCCGGTGAACCTGCTGGCCTATGACGATGCGGAGCACTGGCTCACCTACTGCGACACCCTCCCGGTGACCCGGCGGCAATACGTCTCCGGAAAGTACATCATGAGCCTAATCTGCGCCGGTACCATTTTCCTGCTGTCCGCAGTTGCCGCCGTCGTCCGGCTCTGCCGGAGCGGCGCGTTCAATCCGGCCGACCTGACTGACCAGCTGGCAGTGCTTGCCATGATCTCCCTGCTGTCCTCCGCGCTGACCATGCCGCCGCTGTTCAAATTCGGCGCGCAGAAGGGACGCATTGTCTTTATCGGCGTGGTTGGTATTTTCTGCGGTCTCGCCGCCATTCTGGACACACCGGATTTGTCCGGTGTCTCCCTCCCCATTGCACTGCTTCCGATTCTGGCAATGGTCATCTTCGCCGTCTCATGGCTGCTGTCCATCCGGTTTTATGAGAAACGGGAAATCTGAAACTATAAAAGCACATCGGCCATCCAAATGGACGGCCGATGTGTTTTTTTGCTGTTCTTTATTCCCCGTACCCCATGGGATTCTTTGACTGCCAGTTCCAGGAGTCACGGCACATGTCTTCCAGATTCTTTTCCGCCTTCCAGCCAAGGACGCGCTCGCTCTTGGCCGGGTCTGCGTAGCAGGTGGGCAGGTCGCCGGGACGGCGGCCGACGATCTGGTACGGGACCTTGACACCATTGGCCTTCTCAAAGGCGTGAACCATGTCCAGCACGCTGTAGCCGATTCCGGTGCCCAGATTGAACACCTCGCAGCCCAGACCGGAAACGACGTATTTCACCGCCGCCACGTGTCCCTTGGCAAGATCGACCACATGGATGTAGTCCCGGACGCCGGTGCCGTCGGGGGTAGGATAATCGTTTCCGTAGACGCTGAGCTTTTCCCGGCGGCCGATGGCCACCTGAGTGATGTAAGGCATCAGGTTGTTGGGAATGCCCCGGGGGTCTTCTCCGATCATGCCGCTTTCGTGAGCGCCGATGGGGTTGAAGTAGCGCAGAAGCACGACGCTCCACTCCTTGTCGGCGAAAGCAATGCCGGAGAGGATCTGCTCGGTCATGTACTTCGTCCAGCCGTAGGGGTTGGTGCAGTTTCCGGTGCGGCTGGTCTCCCGCAGGGGCATCTCATTGTCGCCGGAATAGACGGTGGCGGAGGACGAGAAAATGATCTTCTTGCAGCCCACGTCCGTCATGACCTTGGTCAGAACCAGGGTGGTATTGAGGTTATTGTCGTAGTAACGCCAAGGCTGGGCGACGGATTCTCCCACGGCCTTCAGGCCCGCGAAGTGGATGACGGCGGAAATTTCATTTTCCGCGAAAATTTTCCGCAGGAGCGCCTCGTCCCGTACGTCTCCCTCGTAGAATTTGACTTTCCTGCCGGTAATGGCCTCCACCCGCTTCAGGCTCTTGGGGTTGGCGTTGCACAGATTGTCGATGACCGTCACATCGTATCCGCTGTTGAGAAGTTCAACGCAGGTATGGGAGCCGATGTATCCGGCGCCGCCGGTGACCAGAATGTTCATTGTGGTATCCTCCTTTATACTGCGCAAAAGCGCGTTATCTGCATCTGACGCCGTTACCGATTGGGGGAACGGCTGGTTTCAGGACACATTATAGCGTGCTCTGTCAAAAATGCAATCCTAAAAAACAACTCTTATTTTCCATATTTTGCGACCACTGCCGCCATGGCGTCGAACTGCTCCTCCATGTCCTTCACCAGCTTCATCTGGGTGCGGGCACGGTCCAGATTCTGCTGCGGATGGCTGACGTGGAAGTAACGGTCGCCGTCCAAGTAATCCGTCAGGAAGCGGAGACCGCATTCCAGCGTCATCAGCCGTGCGCCCCAGGGCAGATACTCCAGCTCCGCGGGCGTCAGACTGCCCCGCGCCCCCTCCAGAAAGCTCCGGGTGAACACCTCGTATAGCTGAATGTCAAAATTGACTTTGGACAAGTCCTGTTCATCCTCCAGACAGTGGTTCGCGCCGAAGCGGATGGAGTCGCCGAAATCGTTGATGGAGAGGCCCGGCATGGTGGTGTCCAGATCGATGACACAGATGCCCTCGTGGGTGTCCCGGTCGATCAGGATGTTGTTCAGCTTCGTGTCGTTGTGGGTGACCCGCAGGGGAAGTTTCCCTTCCCGCAGCGCCCGCAGGGCAACGCCGCAGTCTTCTTTCCGCGCCAGAAAGAATTGGATTTCCGCGGATACCCCTTTCGCCCGGTTCAGCTTATCGGCTTCCAGCGCGGCGAGAAACTGACCGAAGCGGACTTCAGTGTCGTGGAAATGGGGAATGGTCTCGTGAAGTGTCTGGGCGGGATAATCCCGGAGCATGTACTGGAACCGCCCGAATGCCCGTCCCGACGCCGCAAACAGCTCCGGCGTGGCCGACTGATAGCAGTCGGCATTTTCGATAAAGGGCATCAGCCGCCATACCCTGCCCCGGTTGTCGGTCACAAAATCCGCGCCGTCTCTGGTTTTCACCAGGCTCAGCGTCTCCCGGGAGGGGTCGCCGCCCTCGGCAAGAATCTCTCTGCGCAGATAGGACGTAATGCCCACAAAATTCTCCATCACTTCCTCAGGATGGGGAAACGCGGCCTGGGACAGCCCCTGCAATATCAATTGGACAGTGCCGCCCTCTGGGGTACGGCACGATACGCAGAAGGTATCGTTGATGTGCCCCTTGCCGTGGCGGGCAATGTCCAGAATCGTACCCGGCAGCTCGTAGGCCGCCAGAATCTGTGAAATAACGGAATCCCCTTCGGGTGCAGAAATCGTGTTCATTTTCAGTATCCTCCAATACAAACGTTGTTATTTCCCGCTCTGTTCGTTTACCCATGCCACCGCCGTCCGGGCAAAGGCTTCGACCACAGGCAGAGGCTTCCCCTCCGGGATGGCCAGGGCGATCGTTCGGCTTGCCCGGGGCTTCAGCGGACGAACCGCCAGATTCTGTGTCCGTCCCTGAATGAGCAGCTGGGGAACGATGGAAATGCCCAGCCCCTGCTCCACCATGGCCAGAATGGCGTAGTCGTCCTTGGTGGTAAATTTGATGTTCGGGCGCACCCCCGCATTGTCCAGCGCCCGGTGGATATCGTGGGCTGAGCTTTGCAGCAGACTGATAAAGGGGTCCTCTCCCAGCTCCTGAATGGGGATCTCGTCCAGCTGTGCCAGCCGGTGGTTCTTCGGCATGATCGCCACCAGCGGGTCCTGCGTCAGCGGGATGGTTCGCATCCCTTCGGGGGCAGGCAGGGTCACAAAGCCCAGATCGACCTCCCCCTCCCGGAGCCACTGCTCCATGTCGTGGTAGTCGCCGTTGAACATTTTCAGCTCGGCCTTGGGATGGGCGCTCTGGAACGTCCGGATCATCCCTGGCAGCCAGTGGACGGCCACGCTGGTAAAGGCTCCCAGCCGGACGGTTCCGGCGTCGGCGCTGCGGATGTCCCCGATCAGCTCCGTCAGCTCCCGGTCCTTTTGGAGAATCTCCTGCATCTTGGGCAGCACCATCTCCCCCGCCTCCGTCAGCCGGACGCCACTCCGGTTCCGGCGCAGAAGAACGAAGCCATATTCTTCCTCCAGCCCGCTCAGGACATGGCTGATGCGGGACTGGGTCGAACCCAGGGCTTCCGCCGCTTTGGTCAGGCTGCCAAGCTCCACCGTCCGCACAAATGCTTCATATTTTTTCAGGCTCATGCCGCTTTTCCCTTCTTCATGCGGAAATTTCATCATATCTTGTGTATAATAGCACCAATTCCTTTCTTTGGCAACGTTTTTTTGTACAACTCAGGAAGAAAGTTTTCGTTGCAAAAATCCTAAAACCTTTGTATAATGATTTCATCATTATTAAGCATGGATACATGATTTTATTTCATGTATCGAAAGAGAGAGGGATTTTTGTGAATTATATTGAGCTTTCCGTATTCATAGCCTATTTCGTATTCATGGTAGCCATCGGCCTGTACTTCTTCAGCAAGTCCAAGGGCGCCGGTGAAAAGGATTACTTCCTCGGCGGCCGCAACATGGGTGCGTGGGTGTCCGCTCTGTCCGCCGGTGCTTCCGATATGAGCGCCTGGGTGCTCATGGGTCTTCCCGCCTCCATCTATTTAAGCGGCATGGGGCAGACATGGATCGCCATCGGTCTCGGCATCGGCTACGCCGTGAGCTGGATCTTCATGGCGCCCCGGCTGCGCCGGTTCTCCATCGCGGCCAATGACTCCATCACCATCCCCCAGTACCTGACCAACCGGTTCCTGAGCAAGAATAAGTCCCTGCAAATCCTCAGCGCTATCATTTTCCTTGTGGCCTACACCATCTACGCCGCCTCCTCCATCAAGGCCTGCGGCACCCTGTTCAACACGGTCATGGACATTGATCCCACCGTTGCCATGTACATCGCCGCCTTCATCATCGTGGCCTACACCTTCCTTGGCGGCTTCAGCGCGGTGTGCTGGACGGATTTCTTCCAGGGCATGATCATGCTGGCCGCGCTGCTGATCGCCCCCCTGTTCGCTCTGGCGCTGGCCAAAGCAGGCGACGGTGCCGCGACCGGCGCGGCCCTGCCCGACGGCTTCTTCAACTTCTTCACCACCCCTCAGGACATCATTTCCGGCCTTGGCTGGGGCCTTGGCTACTTCGGTATGCCCCACATCATCATCCGGTTTATGTCCCTGAAATCCGAGAAGGAACTTCGCAAGTCCAGCGTGATCGGCATTTCCTGGACAACCATCATCCTGATCATGTCCGCCCTGACCGCCATCGCCGGCCGCCTGTATCTGGGCGAAATTGAGGATTCCTCCACCGTGTTCATCACCATGGTTCGCCGCATCTTCCCCGCGCTGGTATCCGGTCTGCTGCTGTCCGCGATTCTGTCCGCCGCCATGTCTACGGCCGACTCCCAGCTTCTGGCGGCGTCCTCCGCCTTTGCCAGCGATGTCTATAAGCCCGTCATCCGCAAGAAGGCTTCCGACTCTGAAATGCTCTGGGCTGGACGCATCGTGGTCATCGTCATCGCCGTTGTCGCGCTGATGATCGCCTCCGACCCCAACTCCGGCTCCATCATGGGTCTGGTGGAAAACGCCTGGGGCGTCTTCGGCGCGGCCTTCGGCCCCGTCATTCTGCTGAGCCTGTTCTGGAAGCGGCTCACCTTCGGCGGAACGGTGGCAGGCATTGCCGTCGGCGCTGCGGTGGATATCCTCTGGCTGGTTTTCCTGTCCTCCACCGATATCTACGAGATCGTTCCCGGCTTCGCCGCCGGTCTGCTGGCCGCTGTGGTGGTTTCTCTTCTCTCGAAAGGCCCCGGCAAGGATGTGGAAGACCTCTTCGACCGCGCTGTCGATCTGAAATCCTGAGTTCCGCCATATACGCGGTGAGTTTCCCCTGTGGAAGCTCACCGCTTTCGTTTGCCTTCCAGGGAACCTCTGAACAAATCGTCTGCGGCCGTGAGCGGATCTTTTCCGCCCACTCTTCGGTATCGAAAACGGGAAATATAGCGCAGCCGTTGCCGATGTAAGTCGGCTTACGGATGCGGCATACCCCTTGCGGGTACACAAAGTATTCCGCCGCTTTCGATGCCTCGATTTGCCGAAAAATCTCTCGCTCACAGCTCTTGCCGATTTATTCAGAGCTTCCCTAATCTCCTTGACACGAAACACATTCCGATTTACAATATGGCGTAGCATTATTCCCCGGCATGTTACCGGGCATCAAGGAGGAAAAAACATGGTTTTGTTTGGTGCTGACCGCGTGGCGGAATATGCCCATCTCTTTATTGGGCGCACGGCACTGCTCACCGGCCCTTCCGGGCGTACCAGCAGCAATGAACCCACTTTTGACGCGCTGAAACGCTGCTGCGACCTGCGGCTCCTGCTGGCGCCGGAACACGGTGTTCGCGGCGACAAGCCCGCCGGGGCGGTGTTCGCCGACGAGGTGGACGAAGATACCGGCCTGACTGTTCGCAGTCTGTATACAAAGGAGTCCAAACGTCTGTCCGCCGATACCTTGGCGCTGTTCGATACGCTGGTCTACGACGTTGCCGACGTAGGCTGCCGGTATTACACCTTCCTCACCTCCCTGCGCTACTGCATGGAGGACTGCGCTGCCGCTGGGAAGCGGCTGGTGGTGCTGGATCGTCCCAATCCTCTGGGCGACCGGGTGGAGGGCGGTCTTCTGCGGGAGGAAGCTGCCAGCTTTGTGGGTGGCTACCCGATCCCGGTATGCTACGGCCTGACCTGCGGCGAGCTGGCGGTGATGATGAACGAGGAGCTGGGCTGCAAATGTGACCTGCACATCGTTCCCTGCGCCGGTCTGACCCGGAATATGACCTTCCGGGACTGGGAGCATTATTGGGTAATGCCCAGCCCGAACATCCCCCGCTACGAAACGGCGCTGCTGTACCCCGGCACCTGCCTGATCGAGGGAACCAACTGCTCCGAAGGCCGCGGGACCGCCGACCCCTTCGCCATCATCGGCGCGCCTTTCATCAAGGCAGAGGCTTTTTCGAGAGCCTTCAACGCTCTGGGCTGTCCGGGCGTGGAATCCACACCGGTGTACTTCAGCCCCACGACCTCCAAGCACGAGGGCACCCTGTGCGGCGGCATTCACCTGCACATCACAGACGAAACGCTTCTGCAGCCCGTGGCCCTGGGCGTAAAGCTTCTGGATCTGCTGCGGAAAATGTACCCGGAGGATTTTCACTTCCTGCCCCCCGTTCGCGAGGATGGCAAGCCTTTCCTCTCCCTGCTTGCCGGGCACCGCGATTTTGAGCGCCTCGACTGGGATGCGGAATCGCTGCTTGCGCGGTATCGGAAGGAAAGCAAAGATTTCCGTCAGAGAAAAGCGCCTTACGAGCGTTATCCAAGGGGCTGACCGATCAGTCCCGCCCCATGGTGTGCGGTGCAAATAACCCGAAAGCCGCAATACTGAAAAAGCGCCTTCTTCATCTATCCGCAATTCTTTCTGCACTTCTTTCTTTTGTCATATCTCGGTGTCTGCAGCCAACTACCCCTCCGCACAAAAATAGGGGTTGACAAAGCATCCTGCCCATGCTATAATATGTAAGCACCTAAGGAGTGCAACAGAATATCGCGGAGTAGAGCAGTTGGAAGCTCGTCGGGCTCATAACCCGGAGGTCGTAGGTTCGAGTCCTGCCTCCGCAACCATAAAAAACAGCTGTTTTCTCCAGAAAACAGCTGTTTTTCTAACTTTTTGATGGTTACAAAAGTTACAGACCCTACGACTTGGGGTTTGTTTGGGGTTTACGCCAGTGGTGGACAGTGTTTTTCCAACTTTTGGGCCTAAATTGATTTTGGGTGCGAAACAGCACTTTTTGGTGAAAGTTCCAGAAAGTTGCATTCAAAATGGTAAAGCGCTCTTTTTGTTATACAATTCTACGGAATGCTCTGAATAATCTCGGCTTTTTGATATCCTTGAGCGATGGAATCTCGGGTCTTGACCGCAATAAGATTACGCAAGTCCCCTCAAATTTGTCCTCTTACCAGAGACTTCATCGAATTGGCCGACCTAATCCGAAGGCCAAGAGGCGGGGCAAAGTGCCTGCCTAGAGAGGTGTTTCTCTGTCTTAAAACAGAAAAATAGGACCCAAGCAGCCTCAAAACTGCTTGGGTCCTATGTATTTTAAGCTCCTCGGAATTTACTTCTGAGCTTACTCCCTTTGGGTTTGCTGTCTCTTCCCGCAAACACACCGGCACGAACATCAGCGGCTCTGGCCTTTGCAATGGCAATCTGATGTGCGTAAATCATTGCTGTGGTCGTTGCGTTTGCGTGTCCAAGTTCATTTGCTGTGGTGACCAGATCAACACCATTGGCTATCATGGTTGAGGCTGCTGTGTGTCGGAATGCGTGAGGGTGGATATGGGGCAGTCCATTGTCCCGGCTGAAGTTATTCAGCCATCTGGTAATACTGTCAGGATGCAGCCATTCCCCGTTATCTTTGGTGAATACCATTCCGGTTTCTTTCCAGTCTGACCCCTTCTTGAGGCGCATCCGCATCTGCTCCAGCTTCCACTCTTTTAGAAGTTCCACGCACTGAGAAGCGAGCTTCAACGCGCGAACCTTGCCGGTTTTGGTAGGGCCAAGGTAAATGCCAGTTTTCTTTGTATACTGAAGGTTGTTTTCTATAACCATAAGCCCGGTATCCAGTTCCAAACTGGACCATTTCAGTCCAAGCGCTTCTCCACGTCGACAGCCGCTATCAATCATAATATAGGTGATTGTTTTCCAGAGCAGCGGGGCATTCTCCAGTGCATTCAAGATTTCATCCATCTGATCCGGCTGGTAATAATCCGGAGTGGGAGCCTTGGCTTTCGGTGGTGTTGCACGGGCAGCTGGATTGTACATCAAAATCATCTCTTTCTCTGCCTGGTGCAGGATCGTAGATATCAAGCGGTGGTATTCAAGGACTGTCTTTGGTGCCAATGTTTTCCCGGTTGATGCGTTACGGAATAGGTCACGTACCTCGCAGTCCAGAACACTTGCAATTTTCTCAGCACTTTCTATACAGATGGGGTCACCGCGAACTGCGTTTGTGACGGTACTAGCGCTGATTTTGGCTGCCTTGGCCAATTTCTGGTTGCTGATTCCTTTTTCATCCAACAGATTCATGAGGTTTCGTGTTGCCCGAGCTTTGGACCCCTTCTTGTTTTTTGTTTTTTTCAGTTCTTCGTAGAAATCATTGAGTCGCTCCGGGCGGATGCTGGTCAGTTGAAGGTGTCCAATCGCCTCATTGATCGTGGGCATCATCCCCAGGTAACGCTCCAAGGTTGTGGGCCTGACACCGGTTTGTTCCTTCAAGTTCAGTACATAGGCGGCATATTCCTCGAACGTAAGGCGAGAATCAGCTTTGAAGCCGATTTTTACGCGCTCCTCGAATTTGTAGGCGGCAGCTGTTGCTTCTCGCTCCATATCCCTCTCAGACATTCCATAGTACGGAGGAGACCACAAGAATCTCCGGCGTGCCTGAGAACCATCTGAGCGATAACCTTCTGAGACAGTGATACGGTAGGAGGTGACGATGCCCTCCTTATTCCTTCTTGCTTCTATGGTTGGCACAAGCCATACCTCCTTTCAGCTCGGGTGGACAACTCCGGCAGGAAATCCATTCTTCAAAGTTTTCCCAGGTGATTAAATAGGCCTTGCCGACAATTCTGCACGGCAGCTGTCCATCTTTGATTGCCTTCTTAATAAGATAAGTGCTAATTGAATAGCCCTGCTGGCTGGCATATCTTGCCAGACCGCTAATACCAAACACTTTGGTATGTATCTTTTTCTTCATGGTGCACTCCAGTCTGTTTTCTTTGATTATGGTTGTATTTTATCGCACACCATGAATTCACGCAAACTTGTCAACCCCTCTTTTTTCGAGGATCTCAATCGTCCTGGGATTCTTCCTCGTCCTCTACGACAGGTGTGCAAAGGACCCAGGAAAGGAACAGTTCCCACTGGATGAGATAGGTCTTGCCAACCTTTCTTGCAATCAGATCTCCGGATTTGATTGCCGTAACAATCAGATACCGGCTGATGTAAATTTGCTCTTCATTTGCTCTGCTCAGGATTCCCTGCAGAGAATAGACTTCGCCATGTTTTCTCGTACTCATGTTCTTACCTCCTTTACAGGTTGCGTAGTTTACATAATACAGGTATCTGCGCTTGCCGCCCAGATACCTGTATGTGGAATTAGTCGAAGCTCTCCAGGACATATAAGATATGCCGTTTCGGAATACACATGCAGCCGACTTCAGGGAGCCTCAACCGTTTCAGGGATATACAGGCCCAAACTGACATGGATAGCGTGATCGACTTTCTCCATCTGTTCACGCGATAGCTTCCCGATATAGTCCAGTATACGTTGCTTATCTATTGTGCGAATCTGTTCAAGCTCAACAATTGACGTCAGACGCAGCCCCCGTCCTCTCTGTAGCAGAACATGGGTTGGGAGATCCAGTTTCTTCAACTTACTGCTCAAAGGAGCAACAATCAGCGTGGAGCAGTAGAAGTTTCCATCGTTATTCTGCAAAACAAGAACAGGGCGGGTGCCGCCCTGTTCAGAGCCCTTGAAGGGATTCAGGTTTGCAAGATAGATGTCCCCACGCCGGTAAATCCAATTCTCAGGCATGATAATTATCACCTCAAAATTTCCAGGGCAGTGTTTTCGTTGCGCTGGTACCATTGTAGATTTTCAGAACCTGATAGATATACTTCAGTTCACCGGGGAGTTCTGCATTGCTCACATTTCGGCCACCATCGTAGATATCCATCGGTCCGGCCATTCTAAGGCGACTAACCAAACGATGTCGGTCGTATTCTCCGCGATACTGGACTACAAAGCGGCACAGGGCGGTAAACACTTCGGAACGGAAAGATTCGGCGTCGCCATCCCAGGCATCACGAATCAGAGTCAGAACCTCATAAAAGCAATCGGCATCCAATCTCTGGAATTCACGGAAAGCGGCTGCAATACAGCCGATTCGGTTGTTGCCTCGCACATGGGAGTAGTCCAGATCAAAGCCAACTTTCTGGACAGCGTTGTAAAATGCTACTGCTTCAGCATTTTCTGCAAAAATCAGCGCACGCATCTTCGCACCTGCAGAGACACTTTCAGAATCGCCAAACTGCTTAGCGAACAGCATAGCCTCGTCTTTCGCAGTCATGTGCTGATACAGGCGGATTCGGATGGACAGCTCCTTACTGTTGTTGAGAATCCGGAGTGCCTCGATGGTGTGCTGGCCGTCGAAAACATAGAAGTGGCCATCGCGCTCACTAACCTTGGGATCATTAAGCAGACGGGGATCAAAGTTTTCAGCGATGCGATTGGCCCGATCGTGGTCCAATTTGCGCTGATACAGCGCGGTAGGTACTTCGAGAAGTCCAGAGAACAGCATAATTTCTTTGTAGGGGTGCTGGTTATAGATTTCTTTTATGTTCATTCAATTCCTCCAATTTTTCATTGACGTATTTCTGCATCTGATCAATTAACTTCCTGGCTTCGACTTGCATCTCATCTGTATTGAAAATATCCTTGTAGATTGAAAAGCACCGGTCCCACCGGAAAACATACATTTCTACTGCATCGGTCAGTTCATTCAGCGCATCTGCACACTTTTGCGCAGGAGATAGTTCAATCGGCCTTGAGTCTGGCTGTGGGGGTGTAACAGCAGGCTTTCCAGTAACCTTTTTTTCTTTAGTTGGTGGATGACGTATTTTTTCAACCAGCTCTTTTCTGGTATCAGGAGAAGCTCTAGCAAGCGCTGACACTTCGTCTTGTGTTGCTTTAACTGAGCCGGAGAGCACCTCTTGCAGGATGCCGGGAGATACTTCCTCCGCTGCTGTAAGCCCTTTTGCGAACTCATTGGCGCGAATTACAGTACTCCGTCCAACATTTAGCTCTTTTGCGATACGATCACATGTCCGTTCAGTTTTTAGTAAGTTACCATTTTGGTAACTTACTAAATCTTTTGTATGGGAATTTCCGCGAAACCCATTACTTGCGCCATGCGATGCCTTCTCGATTTCATATCGCATTCCCATCAGGTATTTTTTCTGCTCGTGAGTCAGGTTGCGCCGCCCCAATTGGTGGAGACATATCCATATTTGCGCTTGGTTCCGGTCCTCAAATTCAAGGGATTTAACATCAAATTTGATTTCAGGATGTCCTTGAACAATTTGATACCGATTGTGACCATCTAGGATAATGTCATTCCACACAATGATGGGATCCAGTACCTGTCCTTCCTGAAGGATATTTTTTTCAAGTTGATCAAGTTCCTCGCTGGTTAGCGGTGGAATTTGCTTTTGAAATTCAGGATCGACAATCAACTGCCTCATATCTCAGCCTTTTTCTCCTGTTCTATAACGGCGGGAAGCTGGAGTGAATCCCTTCGCTGCCAGCAGGTCTTCCTTGAGAGGCTTGTTGAGAAAGACATTCTCAACAACACCCTTCGGACAAACCGGGTACAGGCATTTGCGATACTTGAAATAAGGCTCGTAGTTTTCGCAGCCGTGGCAAATCCGGTCATCGCATTCCGAGGTACCCACTCTCTGAGAGGATTGAACCAGGGCCTCGACAGCTTTTTGATAATGCAGAATTACAGATCTTCTATTGCTCATTTCTTACCCTCCACCATAGCTGCAAGTTCTTTATAGCAAGAGAGGGTGACACAAGCCCGGCCTCTCACATAGGGACAATTGTTGCACTTGCTGACCTTGGGCATTGGAGCGGCCAGATAGTAGCAGTTATGTTCCTTCAGGGTGCATCTGCGTTTGTTATTCTTCCAGAAAAAGCAATTCCTGCAATCATTCGGGCGATCTGCATAGTACCTCGCCCCATCGATTTCAATAATGGGTATTTTCATTTCGAAATCCTCCTTATATGTTTATGTATTAGGAAGCTGCATTCAGCTGAGCTTCCTACTTCTAATATGGTCGATCCGTATTTGTCCTCAACACCCCCGGATCATCGGGAATACATTCAGACGCCTAGTAGCTTACCAGATCCATGGGCTGTCGACCCCTCCGTGGTTCTCACCGAGCCGCCTCTCGACGGAAGTCTCATTATTGTGCCGAGATGGTTCATTGCTATGTGAGGAGCTGCCTCACACTTATCACAGGACTGCCGCTCCCACCAGGTGGTGATCTTCGCAGCAACCTCGAACGTCGCTCCGCATCCCGGGTTTGTATCTGAAGAATGATATTCACTTTTCAACGACTCATGAAAGATTTTCACAGCTGTGAATGAAAATAAAG
>ENA-UONS01001829-UONS01001829.1-human-gut-metagenome-genome-assembly--contig:-CS19-NODE-1829-length-18258-cov-5.306598_pt1 | contig 18258 bp, 15 predicted proteins | sample MGYA00242458_ERZ724005 | MGnify/ENA metagenome assembly ERZ724005
AAAATATTTTTATAAAAAAAATACGCTTGAAGCGCTATTTCACGGTGTTTTAGGAGATTCAAGACCGAATACCGGTATGTTTTTTGCCTTCTTTCAGGAAAAAATCATGGCTCTCAATGGACAAAATCGGAACACTCCTTTGCGCCCTTGCGGCGTTGCTGGCAGGCGGTTGCCGCGGCCGGCATACAACCGGAGCGCAGCCCTCCCTGCGCGTCGAGGTGATCGAAGCGGCGACGGACACCGTCCCCAACCGCATGAGCTTCGTGAGCAGTGTCGAAAGCAATTTCGACGCACTGATCGAACCCCGTGTCAACGGCTATCTCGTGAACAAGTATTTCAGCAGCGGTATGCCGGTTCGAAAGGGGCAGCTGCTCTTTACGATCGACCCCAACCTGCTCTCCACCACCCTGCTTTCGGCCGAAGCTTCGCTCGAATCGGCGCGTGCGCAGGAGGTTTCGGCCCGCAACAACTACGAACGCGCCGTGCCGCTGGCGCGTATCGACGCCATCAGTCAGACGCAGCTCGACCAGTATACGGCCGAATACGTCGCCGCGCAGGCCGCCGTGCGTTCGGCCGAGCAGCAGGTGCGCAACGCACGGTTGCAGGTGGGCTATACCCGTATCTATGCTCCGATCGACGGCATCATCGCTTCGAGCAACGCCCATACGGGCGACTACGTGGGCGTGGGTACCCAATTTTCGGTGCTGACGACCATTTCGAACATCGATACCGTTGCGGTCGATGTCGCCATTCCGATGGCACAGTATCTCCGTTATGCGGGGACGCGCCCGTCGATCTATGAAAACGACGGTCTGCTCTCGGACATCACCCTCTCGCTGGCCGACGGCGTGGTCTATCCCTCGAAGGGGTGGTACAGCTATACGCAGAAAGACATATCGAGTTCGATGGGAACCATCGTGCTGGTGGTCAAATTCGCCAATCCGGACTATACGCTCAAACCCGGACAGTTCGCCCGCGTGACGGCCAACGTCGGACCGTCGCTGCCCTACGTCGTCGTACCGCAGCGTGCCGTGACGCAGATGCAGGATCTCAGTTCGGTTTGGGTCGTCGGGCGCGACAGCACGGCCGAATACCGGCGTGTGACGCTCGGCCGTATTGCCGGCGACCGGTGGTGCATCCTGTCGGGCGTCGAGCCGGGCGAATGGGTCGTTACGGCCGGTATTCAGAAGTTGCACAACGGTCAGAAGGTTATTCCGACCCCGATCAATACGAATAAATAGCCTATGGAACGATTTTTCGTCAGTCGGCCGATCTTCGCCATCTGCATCGCCCTGGCGATCGTGTTGTTGGGCGCGATTTCGATTTTCGATCTTTCGATCGAACAGTATCCCGACATTACGCCTCCCGTCGTGGAAGTGACCGCCAGTTACAGCGGAGCCGACGCGGAGACGGTCAACGACGCCGTGGCCACGCCCGTGGCGCAGAGCGTGATGGGCGTGAGCGACATGCTCTACATGCAGTCTACGAGTGCCAACGACGGTTCGATGGTGTTGCAGGTAGTCTTCGACGTGGGTACCGATCCCGATCTGGATGCGATCTTCACGCAGAACAACGTCGCCACCTCGACCGCACTGCTTCCCTCGTCGGTCGTCACGCAGGGCGTGGTGACGCAGAAGACGATGACGGGTTTTCTGATGGTCTTCGCGCTGCACAGCGACGGCCGTTACGACAACGAATTCCTCTCGAACTACGCTTACATCAATCTTCAGAACCAGCTGCTCAAAATCAACGGCGTGGGCAAGGTCTCGATCATGGGCGCCGGCGAATATGCCATGCGCATCTGGGTCAAGCCCGATCTGCTGAACTACTACAACGTGTCGCTCGACGAACTGCGGGCGGCCGTGCTCGCGGAGGGCGGCATCTACCCTGCCGGCCAGTTCGGCGCCGAGCCGTCGCCCGAAGGGACTACCTATACTTATACGGTCACCATGCCGCGCCAGATCTCCACGGCCGAGGAGTTCGCGGCGATCGTCGTGAAGACCACCCCCGCCGGCGAGCAGATCTTTCTGCGCGACGTGGCCGACGTGGCGCTGGGCAGCAAGTCCTACGGCGTCGCTTCGGCCTTCGGCGAAGAGCCGGCCACGCTGCTGGTCATCTATCAGGAGCCGGGCAGCAATGCCGTGGACGTAGGCAACCGCGTGAAGGCGGCCATCGGGCGGTTGTCGGAACGGTTTCCCGACGGCGTGAGCTGTACGACGATCGTCGATTCGACCGAGAGCATCCGCTCGGGCGTGGAGGAGATCATCCTCACGCTGATTCTGGCGCTCGTGCTGGTGATCGCCATTATCTACCTTTTCATTCAGGACTGGCGGGCGACGCTCATTCCGCTCGTCGCCATTCCGGTCTCGCTCATCGGCACGTTCATCTTCTTCCCGCTGTTGGGCTTCTCGATCAACATCATCTCGCTGTTAGGGCTGGTATTGGCGATCGGACTGGTGGTCGACGATGCGATCGTGGTGGTCGAAGCCGCGCAGGTCAACATCGAACGCGGCATGAAATCCCGCGAGGCGGCGATCGAGGCGATGCGCAACGTCGCTTCGCCGATCGTAGCCACGACCGTCGTGCTGCTGGCCGTCTTCATCCCGATGTCGTTCGTGGGCGGAATTTCGGGGCGGCTGTTCCAGCAGTTCGCCGTGACGATCTCGGTCTCGGTCGTGCTCTCGGCCTTCAACGCTCTAACGCTGTCGCCCGCGCTGTGCGCCTTGCTGCTCAAACCCCGCAAGGAGGCGGCGAAGGGTTTCTTCGCCGCATTCAACCGGCGGTTCGACCGCTGGCTGGAAGGCTATTCCTCGCGGATCGCCGCCACCGTGCGCCACATGGCGCGTACCGCCGTGCTGTTGCTGGCGATCGGCTGTGCGATCGGTGCGGCATGGTACTTCATGCCCGGCGGATTCCTTCCCGAAGAGGACCAGGGCTACGTGATGGTCGTGGTGAATGCCCCCGAAGCATCGTCGCTGCGGGTGACGCAGGAGGCGCTGGTCGGGGCCGACCGCATCATCCGCTCGCTGCCCGAAGTGCAGTATACCTCCTATGCCGCTGGGTTCAACATGTTGGCCGGCATCGCCGAAACCGACAGCGGCGTGGTCTTCGTCAAGCTGGTCGACTACTCCGACCGCAAACGCTCGGCCATGCAGATCGCCGCGGCGCTCAACGGGATGCTCTACGAGGGGCTGCCCGAGGCCGAGGGCTTCGCCTTCATCCCGCCGTCGATTCCGGGTCTGGGCGTCACGTCGGGCCTGTCGGCCGTTACGCAGGATTTGGAAGGGCGCGGTACGGCTTACCTGGGCGAGCAGACGGTGCGTTACCTCGATTCGCTGCGCCGCCGGCCGGAAATCGCTACGGCCACCACGTCGTTCAACGCCGGCGTCCCGCAGCGAAGGCTGGTGATCGACAAAGCCTACGCCATGCAGGAAGGGGTGGAGCTGAGCGACGTCTATTCGGCCATAACGACCTATTTGGGTGGTGCTTACATCAACAATTTCAACCGTTTCGGAAAGTTGTACCAGACCTATCTGTCGGCCGCACCCGATTATCGGACGGACCGCACGTCGCTCGACAGCTATTTCGTGAAGAACGCCCGTAACGAGAGCGTGCCCGTGTCGGCTTTCGTCAGCGTGCGCGACACGGTCGGCCCGGCCTATATTTCGCAGTTCAACCTTTACCGCTCGATCGCCCTGAACATCGCACCGGCCGACGGCGTATCGTCGAAGCAGGCGATGGAGGCCGTCATGGAGGTGGCCGGCGAGGTGCTGCCCGCCGACGTGGATGTAGCGTGGAGCGGAACGTCGCTCGTCGAGAGCAACGAATCGAAGAGTTCGTCGCTGGTTTACCTCTTGTCGCTGGCGATCGTCTTCCTGGCTCTGGCGGCGCTTTACGAGAGCTGGGGCCTTCCGGCGGCTATTCTGCTGGGAGTGCCTCCTGCCGTGCTGGGCGCCTTTGTGCTGTTGTGGTTCGCTCATCTGTTCGACTCGCTCTTCATCAACGACATCTACATGCAGATCTCGCTGGTGATGCTCATCGGACTGGCGGCCAAAAACGCAATTCTGGTCGTGGAGTATGCCGACCGGCTTTTCTTCGAGCAGAAGCAGTCGCTCGTCGATGCCGCCGTCGGCGCCGCCAAGCTGCGTGTGCGCCCCATTCTGATGACCGCCTTCGCCTTCATATTGGGGGTGATGCCGTTGATTTTCGCCGACGGCGTCTACTCCACCGCCCGCAACATCATGGGCGTGGCGCTGGTGGGCGGCATGTTGCTGGCTACGCTGCTCGGAATCTTCATCTACCCCTCACTCTACTACCTGATCGCCCGTCTGGGACGGTTCGAGCGCAAACGGGACTTAAAATCGCAGAACCTATGAGACGCACGTTGTTTTTGCTCGTCGCGCTGGCCGCTCTGACGGCCTGCAATCCCCGGCTCTATCCGCCGCAGGTGGAGACGCCGGACAACTACCTGTATGCCGGCCGGTTCCGGCAGGATTCGCTCGCGGGCAGCGAGGAGTGGTGGCATGTCTTCCGCGATCCGACGCTCGACTCGTTGATCTCGCAGGCGTTGGCGAACAACCGCGATCTGGCCGTCGCCTACTCGCGCGTCGAGGAGGCGGATCGGCAGATCGCCGTGGCGCGCGCCGGGTTCCTGCCTTCGTTCGGCGTCGGCGTATCGGCCGAAGGCGACTATAATGCAGAGACGAAGATCGTCCAGAAATACGCCGTCGAGCCGCAGATGACGTGGGAGGTGTCGCTCTTCGGTGCGCTGAGAAACTCGACGCGGGCGGCGCGGGCCGAGCTGCTCTCTTCGCAGTGGGCCTTGCGCGGCGTGATGTTGTCGCTGACGGCCGAGGTGGCCACGACCTATTTCCAGTTGCTCGGCTACCGGCGTAATTTGCGGATCGCCGAGCGCAGTTATGCCCTGCGGCGAGAATCGGCGGCGTTGATCGACTCGATGTATCGTCACGGGATGGCCAACGGCGTGGCGCTGCAACAGGCGCGCAGCCTGGTCTATACGGCCGCTGCCGATATACCCACCTATCGTCGGGCCGTGGCGCAGATGCAGTTGACCCTCTGCACACTGCTGGGCGAGAATCCGCAGCGTCCGCAGGATGTCGGGGCGGGCGTATGCCTCATGGAGGATTACCGGCCGGTCGACGTGCCGGTGGGACTTCCGTCGGAGTTGCTCGAACGGCGGCCCGACATCATGGAGGCTTATTACAATATGGAAGCGGCTGCCTACAAGGCCCGTTATGCGCGCAGCGTGCGTTTTCCGTCGATCGCGCTCACCGGAGCGGGCGGTGTGGCGGGAAACACGCTCAAAGAGATGACTTCGGGCAAACCGTGGGTGTGGTCGGCCGTCGGACAGATCACCCAGCCGCTGTTTGCCTTCGGAAAACTGAAGCGCACCGAGCAGGCGGCCGTCGAGGTCTACAAACAGCAGGTATATGCCTATGAGCAGACGGTCATCGAAGCCTTCGCCGATGTCGAAAAGGCGTTGGTGAGCATCGAGACCTATCGCAAACAGGCCATGCGGCAGGCGCAGCTGGTGCTGGCCAACAGCCGGATCAGCGAGATGAACCGCGAGTTGTACCGCAACGGCATGTCGGCCTATCTGGACGTGATCGACGCCGAACGCGAGCTTTACGCTTCGCAGATGCAGTTCGTCGAGATCGCCGTGCAGCAATACGTCAATTACGTGGGACTGTACAAGGCGCTGGGCGGCGGATGGTAGCCCTTGCACCGCGGTCGGGAGAATACCTATATCGAGGTATCGGAAAACCGCTTTTTTCCGTTAACTTTGCGCGGCGAAGTTAATTGAAGAGAAAAATGCGTCTTTCGGAATTGAAAACCGGACAGTCGGCCACGATCCTCAACGTACTGGGACACGGCGGATTCCGACGCCGGATCATGGAGATGGGTTTCGTGCGCGGCAAGCGGGTGGACGTTTTGCAGAACGCCCCGCTGCGTGACCCGATCAAATACAGGATTATGGATTACGAGGTTTCGCTGCGGCGCAGCGAGGCCGCGATGATCGTCGTCATCACCGCCGAAGAGGTGCAGCAGCAGCTCTCCGTGGCGGGGGAAACGCTCTCTGCACCCGACGATGCGGATTTCGAGGAGGCGATCTCCACGCGCAGCCGCACGATCAACGTCGCGTTGATCGGCAATCCCAACAGCGGCAAGACCTCGCTGTTCAACGCCATTTCGGGTGGCCACGAACATGTAGGCAATTACAGCGGGGTGACCGTCGACGCCAAGCGCGGCGAATATCGTTACGGAGGATACCGGTTCGTCATCACCGATCTGCCCGGCACCTACGCCCTCTCGGCCTATACGCCCGAAGAGTTGTACGTGCGCCGCCATCTGGTGAACGACACGCCCGACGTGGTCGTCAACGCCGTAGTGGCCTCGAATCTCGAACGTAATCTCTATCTTACCACCGAACTGATCGACATCGACCCCAAGATGGTCGTGGCGCTCAACATGTACGACGAACTCGAAGCGAGCGGCGCCGTACTCGATTACGAGCATTTGGGCGCAATGCTCGGCGTGCCGATGGTGCCCGTCGTGGCCAAGACGGGGCGGGGTTTGGAGGCGCTGCTCGACACGGTGATCGCCGTCTACGAAAATCGGGATCCCCGCGTGCGCCATATCCATATCAACAACGGCCCTGTCGTCGAGCAGGCGCTCCGGCCGCTGTACGAGCGTCTGCGTTCCGACCGCGACGAGCTGCCCAAGCACTTCCCGCCGAGGTATTTCGCCATGAAGCTGCTCGAACGCGACAAGGAGGTCGAAGCGCAGCTGGCCGACTGTCCCCATTTCGCCGAGTGGATCGCTTTGCGCGACCGTGCCGTGCCGCAGGTCGAGGAGGAGTTGGGCGAAGACGTCGAAACGGCGCTGGCCAATCAGAAATACGGTTTCATCTCGGGTGCGCTCAAAGAGACCTTCACGCCGGGCGGCAAGGAGCAGGCGCAGACGACGCATATCATCGATGCGTTCGTCACGCACAAGCTGTGGGGGTTCCCGATCTTTTTCTTCCTCATGTGGCTGATGTTCTACTGCACGTTCAACATCGGCGCCTATCCGCAGGAGTGGATCGAGACACTGGTGGGCTGGATCGGTTCGGGGTTGCAGCAGGCGATGCCCGACGGAGCGTTCAAGGATCTGCTGATCGACGGCGTGATAGGCGGCGTGGGAAGCGTGATCGTCTTCCTGCCCAATATCATCATCCTCTACCTGTTCATCTCCTTCATGGAGGATTCCGGCTATCTGGCCCGCGCAGCCTTCATCATGGATCGCGTGATGCACCGCATCGGACTGCACGGCAAGTCGTTCATTCCGCTGGTGATGGGTTTCGGTTGCAACGTGCCGGCCATTATGGCCACGCGCACGATCGAAAGCCGTTCGAGCAGGCTCATCACGGTGCTCATCACCCCCTTCATGTCGTGCAGCGCGCGGTTGCCGATCTACATCCTTTTCGTCGGAACCTTCTTTCCCGACCACGGCGGGCTGGTGCTCTTCGGACTATACCTGCTGGGTATCGCGTTGGCGGTGGTCACGGCGCGGCTGATGCGGCGGTTCCTCTACAAGGTCGACGAGACGCCGTTCGTCATGGAGCTGCCCCCCTACCGTATGCCGACGATGCGCGCCACGCTGTCGCACATGTGGGACAAGAGTGCGCAGTACCTGCGCAAGATGGGAGGGCTGATTCTCGTGGCGTCGCTCTTCGTCTGGTTCCTGAGTTATTTCCCCCGTCCCGTAGCGGGCGAACCGGAGATCGAACACTATGAAAACTCCTATCTGGGACAGTTGGGGCGCTGGTGCGAGCCTGCCGTCGAACCGCTCGGCCTGAACTGGAAGGCGGGCGTGGCGATTCTGTCGGGCGTGTCGGCCAAGGAGATCGTCGTCAGCACGCTCGGCGTGCTCTATTCGCAGGATGCGACGGCCGACGATGCGTCGCTGGCGCAGACATTGCGCGAAAGCGGCGATTTCACGCCGGCGTCGGCATTGGCATTCCTGGTCTTCGTATTGTTGTATTTTCCCTGTATCGCCACGATCGTGGCTGTCCGCAACGAAGCGGGGCGCGGCTGGGCGCTGGCGTCGATGGTTTACAGTACAGCCGTGGCATGGTTCGTGGCTTGGATCGTCTATCACATCGCCTTGTTGTTGTAAATGAATTGGCAGGATATAGCGGTTGCGCTCGTCAGCGTCGCACTCGTGTAGATCATTGTCCGGTGGCTCTTTTGCCGCGGGCGGGGAAACACCTCGGGCGGTTGCGCCTCCTGCGAACGCAATTGCCCGCTGCACGACCTGAAATCCTCCGACAAGAAAGGCCGCTCCTGAGAGCGGCCTTTTCGGTTATTTCGCGATTGTGTTACAGTGCGAAGAGAATGAATATCTGTGCCGTCAGCACGCGCAGGAACATCACGACGGGATAGACCGTGGCGTAGCTCACGGCCGGCATGTCGTTGCCTGCCGTCGAGTTGGCGTAGGCCAGTGCGGGAGGATCGGTCGTACTGCCCGCGATGAGACCCATGAGCGTATAGTAGTTGACCTTCATTCCGAGCCGGGCGATGAGCGAGACGATGAGCAGCGGAACGACGGTGATGATGACGCCGTAGCCTACCCAGCGGTAACCGCCGCCGACGATCGCGTCGACGAAACCGTCGCCCGCGCCGATACCCACGGCCGCCAGGAAGAGCGTGATGCCCACCTCGCGCAACATCAGGTTGGCGCTCATGGTGGTGTAGGTCACCAGATGGAAGTGGGTGCCGAAACGGCCGATCAGGATCGCCACGATCAGCGGGCCGCCCGCCAGCCCCAGTTTGACCGGCTGCGGGACGTTGAGCAGCGGAATCGAGCCGAGTAGCACGCCGAGGGCGATGCCGACGAAGATCGTGACGAGGTTCGGCTCGCGCAGTTTTTTCATCGAATTGCCCAGCAGGTCGGCCACCTGTGCGATCGCCTTCTCCGAGCCGACGACCATCACGCGGTCGCCCACCTGCAACTCCATGCCCTGATAGGGAATCAGATCCACGCCGGCGCGGTTGACGCGGGTGATGTTGATGCCGTATTTGGTGCGCAGGTGCAGGTCGGCGAATTTCTTGCCGTTGATCGAAGGTTTGGTGATGAGGATGCGCCGCGATACGAGCTGGCTGTCGAGCGATCCCCACTCTTCGAAGGGCATGTCGATGATGTGACCCAGAAAGGCGGTGATGGCGTCGGTATCCTCCGACGAGCAGACGATCAGCAGCTTGTCGCCGATATGCAGGCGGCTGTCCTGCGTGGCGACGGTGATATGGTTGTCGGCGTCGGCGATCCGCGAAATGACGAACGAGCGGTTGATAAGCTCCTTCATCTCGCCCACCGTCCGGCCGTCGAGTACGGCGTTGGTGAACTGAACCGATATTTTTTCAGCGTATTTCTTGTGTTCGTTGCTCATCGCCGCCAGCGCCTCGTCCTCCTTCTCGAAACGGATGCGCAGCGCATAGCGGATGAAGATCATCGAGAAGATGATGCCGATGACGCCCAGCGGATAGGCTACGGCATAGCCCAGTGCGATCGAAGGGTCGTTGATCCCCGAAGCGTCGCTGTAAGCCTGTTGTGCGGCGCCCAGTCCCGGCGTGTTGGTCACGGCGCCCGACAGGATGCCGACCATGGTGGGGATCGGCGTATCGGTGGCCAGATGCAGCGCATAGGCGGTGGCGACACCCAGTACGACGATGAGCGACGCCAGTCCGACGAGCTGCATACCGCCGTTCTTGAACGACGAGAAAAACCCGGGCCCGACCTGTAACCCGATCGAGAAGACGAACAGGATCAGGCCGAACTCCTTGATGAAGCTCAGCACGCCGGGGTCGATCGTCATGCCGAAATGGCTGGCTGCGATGCCGACGAAGAGAATCCACGTCGTCCCCAGCGAAACGCCTCCGATCTTGATTTTCCCCAGCAGGATTCCGACGGTGATGACCAGCGCCAGAACGAAAATGGTGTGCGCCAGCGTATCGCCGAAAAAGAGGTTGTACAACCAATACATACCGTAACGAGATTAACCTATGACGAATTTTCGACAAAGGTAGTACTTTATTGATACTAAAAAAAATTAATAACAGAATTTTTCGAACAACGGAACCAGCAGTGCCGTGACGATTCCCATCAGCGCCATCGCCAGTCCGCTGAGCGCGCCTTCGACGGCGCCTAGTTCGATGGCGCGCGCCGTGCCGATGCCGTGGGCGGCCGAACCGAGCGCCAGCCCGCGCGCCAGGGGGTTGCGGATACCGCATCTGCGCAGCAGGCGCGGGCCGACAATACTGCCGAAGATGCCCACGAGGAAGACCACTACCGAGGTGACGCTCACTACTCCGCCGAGCGGTTCGCTGATGGCCACGGCGATCGGCACGGTGACCGATTTGGGGGCGATGGAGTTCAGAATCGTGCGGTCGGCGCCCAATGCGCGGGCGATATAGACGACGCTCAGCACCCCGACCGTACAGCCGACGCCGATCGAAGTCAGAATGGGAAGCACCTGCCCGCGCAGGCGGTCGGTCTGTTCGTACATCAGGTATCCCAGCGCGACGACCGACATGCCCAGCAGGAAGTCGAGAATTTCGGTGGCCTGACGATAGTGGCCGTAGTCGATGCCGCAGACTTTCAGAAAGAGTATCAGCGCGACGAACGCCAGCAGCGTCGGGTGGAGGATCGCCAGGCGGAGGCGATGGTGCAGCGCCACGCCGCCGCAGTAGAGTCCTACGGTGAGCGTGAGCAGGAACATGTCGGAGTCGATGAAGGTGCGGATCATGGTTTGCGGCCGATTTTCTGGAATGTCCACCCTACGCTGAGCAGGACCAGCAGCGTGCTGACGATGCTGGCGACCGCGATCGCCCACAGGTGTCGCGCGATCAGGTCGTAGGAGACCATCAGTCCCACGCCGAAGGGAACGAAAAAGAGGCCCATCAAGCCGAGCAGGAACCGTGCGGCGGGGCGTACGCGGTGCGGTTTGACGATCCGCAGGCGCAACGCAGCGAAAAGCAATACCATGCCGATCACGTTTCCGGAGATATAGCTTCCTGTGAAATAGGCGATTGCATTGCCTGCCAACCAGAACAGAAGGATATGGAACAGTCCCAACACGGGCGCAAATATACGACGAACGGCGGCGAATGTGTACCGTCCGATCGAAAATAAGTAGCGGAATCGTGTCGGGATGTTAATTAATTTAATTATCTTTGTGCTGTTAATGATTTCACACTGAATCTTATGGGAAAAGGAGTAACTATCGAGCGTTCACATCGTCTGGACGGTATCGGCGAGTACTATTTTTCGCGTCGTTTGCGCGAAATCGCCGAAACGGAGGCGGCTACCGGCCGTCAAATCATCAAGTTGGCTATGGGCAGCCCCGACCTTCCGCCTGCACAGACGGTCATCGACACGCTGGCCCGTGAAGCGCAGCGCCCCGACGTACACAAGTATATGTCCTATCAGGGGGAACCCATCCTGCGCAAGGCTTTCGCTGACTGGTACAAGAAGTTCTACGGAGTGGATCTCGACTGGAAGACGGAGGTCTACCCCCTGATCGGTTCGAAAGAGGGCCTGATGCACGTCTGCATGACCTTCCTCAACGAGGGCGACAAGGTGCTCGTACCCAATCCCGGCTACCCCACTTACAGCGCTGCGGTAAAACTCGCCGGCGGCGAAATGGTCACCTACGCGCTGAACAAACAGACGGACTTCCTGCCCGATTTCGAGGCGATCGAGAAGGCCGGACTGGACGGTGTGAAGATGATGCTCGTCAACTATCCCAACATGCCGACGGGACAGACTCCGACGCTGGAACTCTTCGAGCGGATCGTGGCTTTCGGCGCCGAGCACAACATCCTGATCGTGCATGACAATCCTTACAGTTTCGTACGCAACAAGAACCGCCTGAGTATCTTCCAAGTGCCGGGTGCGAAAGAGGTGGCGCTCGAACTGAATTCGCTTTCGAAGGGGCATTCTATGGCCGGTTGGCGCGTGGGTGTCCTGCTGGGCAAGGCCGAGTGGATCAAGGACGTGCTCACGTTCCGCAGCAACATGGATTCGGGAATGTTCTATCCTATTCAAGCCGCAGCCGCTACGGCGCTCGGACTGGGCGAGGAGTGGTTCACGCAGCTCAACGAGATCTATTACGCCCGCGAGAAGCAGGCCTATGCGCTGCTGGACGCGCTGGGTTGCAAATACCGTCCGGGGCAGGCCGGTCTGTTCGTGTGGGCCGAGCTGCCGGAGGACTACGAGGGCGACTCGTTCCAGTTTTCGGACGAGGTGATGGAGAAGTGCGACGTCTTCCTCACGCCGGGCGCGATTTTCGGCAGCGAAGGCAAGCGCTACATCCGCATCACGCTCTGCTGTCCTGCCGAATTGCTCGAAAAGGCAGCGAACGCGATCAAGGAACGTTTTCATTAAGCCGAGTGCAGAACCGAATTTTGTTCCGGCTATGCCGAGGCGGGAAAACGAAGAATGCAATTCAACGTTTTCATTAAGCCGAGCGCAGAGCCGAATTTGTTCGGTCTATGCCGAGGTGGGAAAACGACGGTTGAAAAACGTACATTTTCATAAATATGACCTTCGGGTTGTTTATCGGAAGCGGGCGCATGCGGCGCCCGCTTTTTCATTTGCGTTTCGGGAGGAGCGGAAAAATTCGGTTCGACCGCTCTATCCATTTCCGTCTTGCACTATCTTTGCACCCCGAAAAGTTCGTCTCGCTATGAAAAAGTGTCTGGTAGCCCTCGCCTTCGGTACGCTGGGACTCGGGATGTCCGAGTTCGGCATGATGGGTATTCTTACGTTCGTCGCTTCGGGACTGCACGTCTCCATTCCGCAGGCGGGGCATTTGGTCTCGGCCTATCGCTGGGGGTTTGCGTCGGTGCGCCGCTGACGGTCGCCGTGGCGCATACGCGGCCGTTGAAACAGATCCTGCTCGCATTGGCGGGGCTGATGGTGGCGGGGAACCTCTGTGCGGCGTTCGCTCCGAATTACGGTGTGCTGCTGGCGATGCGGTTCGTGTCGGGGCTGCCGCACGGAGCCTATTTCGGGGTCGGGTCGATCGTTGCGGCACGGGTAGCCGGTCCGGGCCGGAGCGCACAGGCCGTGGCGGTGATGATCGCCGGCATGACGGTGGCCAATCTCTTCGGCGTGCCGCTGGGAACGCTGGTCAGCCACCTGTTGTCGTGGCGGGCACTGTTCTGCATCGCCGGCGTCTGGGGTGCGGTGACGGCTTTTTTCCTTTGGCGCTGGGTACCGTGGATGGAGCCTGTGGCCGACAGCCGCGGATTGAAGGGGCAGTTCGCCTTCCTGCGGAATCGGGCGCCGTGGCTCATCATCCTGGCGACGATGTTCGGTAATGGCGGTATCTTCTGCATGTACAGTTACGTCAGCCCGCTGATGATCCGTGTCGCGGGATTCTCGCCGGAAGCGATGACGTTGGTCATCCTGCTCGCGGGGCTGGGCATGTTCGTGGGCAATCTCGTCAGCGGCGGATTGTCGGATCGCTATACGCCCGAACGGGTGGCGCGTTTCGCTCAGGGAATCGCCGTCGTGGCGTTGGCGCTTATCCTCTTCCTCGCGGCGAACCGCTGGGCGGCGCTGACGTTGACGGTCGTTTGTACGACGATGCTTTTCGCCGTCTCGTCACCGCAACAGGTGTTGATCTTGGAAAATGCACCCGGCGGTCAGATGTTGGGAGCGGCGTTGATTCAGGTGGCGTTCAACCTGGGAAATGCCTTGGGCGCGTACTGCGGCGGCTTGCCGATCGAATACGGTCTGGGCTACGAATATTCGGCGTTGCCCGGCGTCGGATTCGCGCTGTTGGGATTCGTGATGCTGACGCTGTTCGTCCGGAGGTACGGTCGGCGACGGCCACAAACGGCATAGGAAAGAGCGGGATCGAAAATCCCGCTCTTTTTGTAACTTTTCCGTTATTTTTGTATCTAACGGATGAATTGCGATCCGAAGAATGGAGACCCCGACCGATATGGAGATTGTGCGGCGTGTGCAGGCCGGCGACGCAGAGGCGTTCGGCGAGCTGGTGAACCGTTATTCGGGGAGGATCTACGCCTTGGCGCTGGCCATGGTGCGCGATGCGCAGCGGGCCGAGGATGTCACGCAGGAGACTTTCATCCGAGCGTATGAACACCTCGGCGGATTTCGGGGTGCGAGCGCTTTCGCCACGTGGCTCTATCGCATCGCCTACAATCGGGCCGTCGGCGAATGCCGCCGCAGGGCTTACGACCGTATCGATGCCGAATCCTGTGCGGTGGCCGAGGAATCGTCCGCCGGACGGTTCGACGAGGAGACGGTCGTGCGGATGCGCCGTGCGTTGGAACGGCTTCGTCCCGACGAGCGGGTGTTGGTGGCGTTGTTTTACGAAGAGGAGCGGTCGTTGGCCGAGATCGCGCAAATCATGAATCTGACGCTGTCCAACGTGAAGGTGCGGTTGCACCGGCTGCGCGGGCGGCTGAGACACTATATGGAGGAGTGAGATATGGAGAAGAAGCGAATCAGCGACGAGCGGCTGGCGGAACTGATCCGCGCCGCCGCTCTCCGGCGGGAGGTTCCCGTCGGACTGGAAACGCGCGTTATGGCGCAGGTCATCCTGCGGGACCGGCGGCGGCGTGAACGCCGGGCGATCGCGGCAATGGCTTGCTACTGCGCGGTTGCCGTCGCGGCGGTGATGGCCGTGGCGTTCGTCTGCCTGCGGTCGGTCGATTCGCCGGAGGGGGCGTTGCAGGTCTTGGCGATTCTGGCGGGAGCCGTTGCGGCGATGGTGGTCGCCTGCGGCGACCGGGCGACGGAAATTCTGCACAGGCTGTAACCTTTTGCGATTGAAGCTGTCTAATAGATGAAATTTGTTATTAACCTATAAAACAATAATGTTATGAGTGTCGGATATCAAATAAAAGAAGTCCTCGAACAGATTATGTGGATGGGCGTTGCTTTCGGGATCGTCGGTTATTTTATCTACCGCGAATGGGGGCGTCGGCGCGAGAGCATGACGATGTTGGAACGTATGACGCCCGAGCAGTTGGCCGACATCCGGCGCGTGGATGCTGAGATCGAGATCGAACGTCGGAGACGCAGCGCCGGCAACCTCTGGTTCCTGCGGGTCGGCATGGCGATTCTCGGAATCGGTGTGGGATTACTGATCGGATTGGAGTGTTTCGATAGTGAAATTTATAATCTCAAAGGTTTCGGCATCTCTCCGGTTTCCGTCTTCAAAATCATTTCGGTGACCGTTCTTGGAATGGGACTGTTTATCTTCTTCGAATTTCTGATCGAGCTCAGGCTCCGGCGTTCGGTAGAGCGTCGCTGCTCGGGCGAACGGAAATAAATGGAATCCTCATTTTTAGTGGAACGGGGTTGCATCCGAGAAGATGCAACCCCGTTTTCCATGTCGAGAACCGACCGTCGGAGGTCAGTAGACCTCGACCTTGGCGGCTGCGGCTTTGGTTTTGTCGCGCAGTGCGTCGAGGTCGGCGTCGAGCGCGTCGTAGCGGACGACGACGCCCATGCGGCGGTTGAGCTTGGTCGAGGGCTTGCCGAAAATGCGCAGGTCGGTGTTCTCCTCGCGGCAGACCTCCTCTTCGCCCCGGTAACGAGGCTGTTCCCTGCTTGCGATCGGCGAGAGGATGACGGCGCTGGCGCCGGTGTGTTCGAGCGTGATGCGCGGGATCGGCAGGCCGAGTACGGCGCGGCAGTGCAGTTCGAATTCGTTGAGATTCTGCGTACCGGCAAGCGTCACCATACCCGTGTCGTGCGGACGCGGCGACAGCTCCGAGAAGTAGACGCCCTTGTCGTGGCTGAGGAAGAACTCCACGCCCCACAGTCCCGCGCCGGTCAATGCCTGCGTGACTTTGGCGGCCATCGCCTGCGCTTCGGCCAGATGCTCGGGCGAGATGGGGGCGGGCTGGAAGCTCTCGCGGTAGTCGCCGCCCTTCTGCACATGGCCGATCGGCGGGCAGAAAAGCGTCGGGCCGTCCTTCTGGGTGACGGTCAGCAGCGTGATCTCGCTGTCGAAGCGGATGAACTCCTCGATGATCAGTTCGCGGATGTCGCCGCGGCTGCCGCTGCACCCGTATTCCCAGGCGTGTTCCAGTTCGTCGGGGGTGCGCACCAGCGACTGCCCTTTGCCCGAGGAGGACATCAGCGGCTTGACGACGCACGGGAAACCGATCCGCGCGGCGGCGGCTTTCAGCTCGTCGAACGACCTGGCGTAAAAGTACTGTGCGGTTTTCAGCCCCAACTCTTCGGCGGCCAGGTCGCGGATCGACTTGCGGTTCATCGTGAAGTTGACTGCACGCGCGCTCGGCACGACCTGGATGCCCCGCTCCTCGCAGGCGTAGAGCCGTTCGGTACGGATCGCCTCGATTTCGGGAACGATGATGTCTGGATCATGCTTCGCCACGACGGCTTCCAGTCGGTCGCCGTCGAGCATGTCGAAGACCTCGCAGGCGTCGGCCACCTGCATGGCCGGTGCGCCTGCATACGAGTCGCAGGCCACCACGTACTGTCCCAGCCGCTTGGCGGCGATCACGAACTCCTTGCCCAGTTCTCCGGAGCCCAGTAAGAGAATCTTTTTGGTCATTTCAATCTATGTAAGTTTAAGCGATGTACTGTTTCTCGCGGTTCCATGTCGAGGCGCTGAATCCGATCGACAGGACGCAGGCGCCGATCAGGGCGATGAAGCCGCCGTCCCAGCCGAAATGCTGGAAGATGTAGCCCATGCCGATGTTGGCCAGGAACGCCGAACCGATCAGGTAGCCGAACAGGCCGGTGAAACCGGCGGCCGTGCCGGCGGCCTTCTTCGGCACCAGGTCGAGCGCCGAGACGCCGATGAGCATGACGGGGCCGTAGATCAGGAAGCCGATCGTCCCCATGGCGACGTTGGTCACCAGTTCGGAGCGGCTCTGCCAGTAGACGTAGACGGCCACCATGACCAGCGCCATGTAAATGATCGTGGCCGGGGCGCGGCGTCCCTTGAAGACCTTGTCCGAGAGCCAGCCGCAGAGGATCGTGCCGAAGATGCCGGCGATCTCGAAGATGAAGTACGACCAGCTGCTGCCGTCGAGCGCCATGCCCTTGCCCCCGTCGGCGACGGAGGTCGTCAGATAGGAAGGCGCCCAGTCGAGCACGCCGTAGCGGACGAAGTAGATGAAGGCGTTGGCGAAGGCGATGAGCCACAATAGTTTGTTATTCAATACATTTTCGAATAGAATCTGCCGCACGGTCATCTCCTTCTCGTTCGAGGCGGAGTATTGCTTGGTTTCGTGTTTCCAAATCTCGATGGGCGGGAGGCCGCACGATTGCGGCGTATCGCGCACCATGAGATAGGCGATTACGGCGATCGCCAGCGCGACGAGTGCCGGAACATAGAAAGCGCCGCCCAGCGGGTCTCCGAAAAGCGTGTACCCCAGCGTAATACCGAATGCGGCGAGCGGAGCCATCGCCGCTCCGCCGATGTTGTGCGCCACGTTCCACACCGACATCTTCACGCCGCGTTCCTTGGTGCAGAACCAGTGCGTCATGACACGCCCGCAGGGGGGCCAGCCCATGCCCTGCATCCAGCCGTTGACGAACAGCAGGCAGAACATCGCCATGATGGCGACGGGAATCGAGATCGACCCCCACGGCAGCACGCCCATGAAGATCATGATGAGCGCCGAGGCGATCAATCCCAGCGGGATGAAGACGCGGGCGTTGCTGCGGTCGGAGACCGTGCCCATGACGAATTTGCTGATACCGTAAGCGATCGACACGGCCGAGAGCGCCCAGCCCAGGTCGGCCTTGTCGTAGCCCATGGATTCGAGCGCCGGCATGGCGATCGAGAAGTTCTTGCGTACGAGGTAGTAGCCGGCATAGCCGATGAAGATACCCCAGAATACCTGACGGCGCAGGCGGGAGTACTCTTTGTCGACCTTTTCGGCGGGCAGTTCGGGTTTGTGTGCTGCCGGTTGTAGAAATTTCCACATAATGACGTAGTATTTAGGTTTGTTTTCAACGGACATTTTCTCGCCCCGGCATAACCCGAACGAGTTCGGTGCTGCACTCGGCTTAACGAAAACACGCTTCGTTTGGCGGCGGTTGTGCGATACGAAACACAAAGATACGAATAAGTGAGGGCAATGTCAAATTTATTTGAACATTGCCGAGCGGGAGTATCTAAGACGAAGTCAAAGATAGGGAAAGTCGAGTGCAGAAGCAACCTTTTTGATTATGCCGGGA
>ENA-UONS01001840-UONS01001840.1-human-gut-metagenome-genome-assembly--contig:-CS19-NODE-1840-length-18186-cov-7.607302_pt1 | contig 18186 bp, 18 predicted proteins | sample MGYA00242458_ERZ724005 | MGnify/ENA metagenome assembly ERZ724005
GAATGGAACCGGAGGGTGTGTTTTTTTATGTCTCCGATGCCGCCGATCTCATAATCCGTCAGTTCTCGTTTCAGATCCATAGAGTCACTCTCCTTTATCACCGAAAATCTTACCGTTAGAGTCGCGTATTTCATCATTGTTCTTACCGATAGGACAAAGATTTATGCTCCTATTATATGCGATAATACAGCCAAACACAAGAGAAGGGAGTGAAATATATGAAAACGAGTTCTCACAAGTCCGTATTCAATCTCAAGGAAGCGGCAGCTTACCTGGGAATCAGCGTACCCACACTGGTACGGCTACTGGGGAGCGGAGCCATTCCGTATCGCCGTGTGGGGCAGCGGTGGCTCATTGCACGCTCTGCGCTGGATGATTGGCTAAACAAGAAAAACTAAGGAACCTCTGATTTAATCCGCACTACCATAAAGGCTCCGGATGTGGGATAATAAGACTATCAAAGCAATGGTGGTGTATGGCGATGAAGAAACAGGAAACATTTACGGATATCGAATACAGCTTCCGCAAGAAGAAAACGAAGCGGGAGGAATTTCTGGAAATCATGGACGAGATCATTCCCTGGGACGAGTGGGTTGGTGTTGCTTTCCATCCTGGCAAGCTATGCCCAGGAGGAAAGCCTCTCCGCCAGCGAAAACCAGAAGTGGCGGGTGAAACGGAACTTTGAAGAAGGCATCCCCTGGCGATTCTTCATGCTGGGCTACCGCCGGGAGAACGGGAAGCTGGCCATTGTCCCGGAAGAAGCAGAGATCGTCAGAAGCATCTTCGATGACTACCTGGCTGGAAAGGGTGTCACCGCCATCGCCAAACGGCTGAACGAAAGCGGATACGCCACCCAGAGCGGCTGCGTGTTCCACAAGAGTGCCGTGGAACGAATTCTCCGCAACTATGCCTATACCGGGAATCTCCTGCTCCAGACCAAATTCCGGGAGAACCATCTGACCAAAGTCACCCGGAAAAACCAGGGCGAACTGCCCCGGTATCATGCTTCGGACACCCACGAAGCCATCATCCCGCTGGAGACTTTCAATGCCGTCCAGGCGGAGATCCGGCGGAGAAAAGAGAAGTATGCCCCCACCAAGCCACAGCAACCATCCCCCTTCACGGGGCTTATCACCTGCGCCATATGCGGCAAACACTACCGCCGCAAAACCACCGCCACGGGACCGGTCTGGATCTGCTCCACCTACAATTCCTACGGCAAATCCTACTGCCCCTCCAAAGCTGTTCCGGAGGAAAAGTTGATGCAGACCGCTGCCCAAGTTGGGCATACGGGCGAAATAACGGGGATTACAGCCCACAACGATAATCTTCTGGAGTTCACCCTCAAGGACGGAACCAACGCCGTGAAGCGGTGGCAGGACCGCTCCCGTGCCGAGAGTTGGACAGCGGAAATGCGCCGGGCCGCCGGAGAGAAAACACGGGAAAGGAAGCAGCACCATGCCGAAAGCTAAAAATGTCACCGTCATCCCCGCCACACTGAATATCCATACCAAAACACCTACCAAGGAGCGGGTTCGCCGCCGGGTAGCCGCTTACGCCCGTGTCTCCACGGACAGCGAAGAACAGCTCACCTCCTATGAAGCCCAGGTGGATTACTACACCAGGTTCATTCAGGAGAATCCCGACTGGGACTTCGTGGAGGTTTACACCGATGAGGGCATCAGCGCCGTCAACACCAAGCGCCGGGACGGCTTCAACCGCATGATCCGGGATGCCCTTGCCGGAAAAATCGACCTGATTGTGACCAAGAGTGTGAGCCGATTCGCGCGAAATACCGTGGACAGCCTGACCACCATCCGCAAGCTGAAGGAAGCCGGCTGTGAGTGCTTTTTCCAGAAAGAAAACATCATGACCTTCGACTCCAAGGGCGAACTACTCATCACCATCATGTCCAGTCTGGCTCAGGAGGAGAGCCGTTCCATTTCCGAGAATGTCACCTGGGGACAGCGGAAACGGTTCTCCGACGGTAAAGTCAGCATCCCTTACGGCCAGTTCCTGGGCTACCGCAAAGGTGCCGACGGACTGCCGGAGATCGTCCCGGAGGAAGCGGAGATCGTCAAACGCATCTACCGCCAGTTCCTTCAGGGGAAATCCACCAAAAGCTGTGCAAGCATAACCGCATTTTCAACATGCCGCCGCTCTGCATTCGAAAAATCTCCCCAGTTTACTTTTCTCTCCAAAATATGTGCAACTTTATTAAGGTACTTAGCAAATTTGGTCTGAACTTTCTCCAAGTCTTTTCGGAAAGAATCAGACACATCAGAAAGCTTCCCGTAGAATTCAACAATGCGTTTTACATCTTCTCGGATTTGTTCTGCCTGTTTTTTCTTATCGCAGGCCCGGTTAATCATATTTACTCCCATTGCACAAAGGACAAAACCGGAACCGAGAATGCCACCAGCAACCGCACCGGTACCCATGACAGCCATGCAGATCGTACTTCCAACAATTGCGCCACCAGCACCACCTGCCAGTGCTTCAGCTTCAAAAGCAAGTTTTCGGAACTCTGTAGGCTGGAACTCAGGAAGATCAACTCCATCAATCGGCAGATTAAATTTCGGACGTTGCTGGATCTGCTCTATGAACTCCGCCAGCTCGCCAAATCCAGCATATATGCTGCACTTCGTATCACACAGCAATTTGAGATGTTCACACAGCTGGATGCGTGCTTCATCATGATTTTTGATTGCTTCGGCCTTGATTTTCTCGGCTTTTCGACTTTTGGACTTAGCAAAGAAATACTCGCCAGTGAACAGGCTCATGAGGAACAGCCCGATACCTCCCATCCAATTACGAATGGTTTTGCCAAGATCGGAACTAAAAAACTTACGAATTACGGAAAGAATATTCATACGTCCTCCCTCCGACCAAATATAAGTTTATTATTTCTATTACTCATGAACTCATCGAAATCCCCCGTCCATGGCATAGGAATAGCTAATTCAACATAAGCCTGCGTGAGGACAGCATGAATTTCATCGTCATCATCTGCATAAATGATTTCATCTGCAACATTACGATAAAAGTCTGTTTCCTTATGGAATCCATCCAAATCAATACCAGCAACGCAGGCAGCATATCTTTCAAAATCTGCTGCGATTTGAGCGATACTTTGATCCTCAGTTAGGTACTGATTCAATGATAGAATTGTATTCCGTATCAACCTACTGCGATCCAAGAACAATAGAAACGTACAGGAAATAAGGCCACTGACAAGGGTAGAGCAGAATCCTCTTACATAAGGGCCAACCGTCGCATCTGCACCCAGTGGCGTTTTGCCGATTGCATCCCCCACCTGTGCACCAACAATCACACTGGCACCAGAGGCAATAATTACCGTAGCCGTTTCAATTCTGTCACCAAGCTTTAGATTGTTGGGGTTAAACAATAATACGTTGCCCGCTTGGACAATGGCAGCATATGCGTGACGCAGATTTCGAATAGTGTGCTCATCGATGGCAAAGAAAACATTACAAAGTGTCGTCGTGAGGCTCGCAAGGGCACCAGCCATGAAGCCAGCGCCAAAACTTTCCAACAAGCCTTTCCACTTTTCAGCAACACTCACAGCACTGTTTTCGATGCCATGAACTATGGCTTTTATATAGTCTGAAATCTCTGCATCCACCGGCAATGATTGGATTTCGTCTTTGCAGGCAAACCAGATTTCCACGAACACAAATCCCAATACTTGGCGGATACCCATTTCAACACCGCGCTTGCTTGCTGCCGTAGCTGTATCTGTCCAGAAGTCAGAACTGGTGTAGTATGCATGGTTAAGAATTGCATCGTATCTCTGCCGGACAGTTCTGTCCACTTCAAGCATTTTTTCTTTTGTGGCTTCCGGCAAGGAGTCTCCAGCCCGCTCCACATATTCACCAATTGGAGCAGCACCCATAGATTTATTGAGACGTTCATTCGTGAACACAAGATTCTCCGGAGCATTAGCAAGATCAAGTCCGTTCAATCCAGCAAGGACTCTGCCACCATCCTCATGAATCTCATACGCAGAAATCACATGATCCAGATTGGCCATATCACCAGTACCGATCGCACTGGCTTTGTTAGGTACAAGAAAATGCCCAGGTACATATCCGTCCGGGATTTTTTCGCCGGTTGCGTTGAAATGATCACGTGCGTCTTTCTTCACAGCTCTAAAGCGAGGATCGCTATGATATGCCTTTGTGTCATACGCGCCTCTATTCTCATAAGCATCCAAGTGCGCAGGATTCTTGTACCTTTCTTCAACGGGAATGCTTTCATCCCTAACACCACGAATGGTGTCTACATCACCACCATGCTGATCTTGGACAAGAAAATCCAATCCAAATGAAGTAATTAAACTATGAAGGACAACTCGCTCATATGAGGACCAGATTCCTGAAAAAACATTCCCTTCTGGGTTGGGATTATCCATTTTCGTTAATGCTGTCATAAATTCATTTCCAGACATAAGTCACCCTCCCAGAAGAATACTTTACGTATTAAAATTATACTTCATGAGCGTACAAAAATCAATGTACCTGGTTCGTCACAGCCTGCACTAAGCCCCCCCCAAAAATCTCATTTTTAACTGGATTCCAACTTTCACACCCTCTACAAATCCGGCCTTCTCATGCTCCCGGCAGAGTGTGCAGACGGCATCCACGATCCGCTCCATTTCCCGAAGGGGATACCGTGCATCCGCAGGTACAGATTCTCAAAGGCGGTTTTCAGCGCTTCGGTGTCGGTGTTGTTTCATTCGTGGTAATAGCATTACGGCATATCCAAAATAGAGTGGGCATCGCTGCCGTAGTTGGGCGGATTATCTGTCGCATACTTCCTCAGTGCCGCAACATACTCATTCATTACCGATCCCATCCCTCATCACTTCCAACATCATTCTGCTGCCCAGGCGGAAGCTGTTCTGGAACAGCAGACACTCGGTCATAACCTGATATTCCCTGACACAATCTGCATACTTGGTAAACAATTCCTTCTGTTCTTCAGTCATGGTTGCCAGCAGCTTGTCCTCATTCCGGCTGATCAGCTGGAGCAGTTCCTTGTACTCCTTACCTGAAGAAGTGTCATATTCCGCCGGTTCGATGTTGCCATACCAGAATTCTTCCAAAATATTCATAACATCACCCTCCACAAAAAGCGTGTGTGATGTTAACTCTGGCGGCGGTAAATTACAAGTAGGTGATCTGCCCGAATTACAACTGTCCTTTTTGTCCTTTCTGTCCCATGGATATCATTATAAAACCGTCCATATCCGAGATTACTCCCAGCCATGGACGGTTCTGTGTATATAGAAAATAATAATTTATCGTTTATATTCTTATAACGATTCATGTTTTACCAAGCCCTGTCTTTTCAGACCATGGCCGCATCAAATCCGGGCATACAATTTGCTTTTGGCCGAAAATGTTCGAAATATCCCCGGTTTCCTTCCAAAAACATCCCCAGAACGGGAATAAATAAAAAATTACCGTTGTTGAAATTGTATCAACAACGGTAACTGATTTGGTTGCGGAGGGAGGACTTGAACCTCCGACCTCCGGGTTATGAGCCCGACGAGCTACCAACTGCTCTACTCCGCGATATTGAATTGGGTCCGGTTGGTGCCGGTGACCGGACTCGAACCGGTACGGTATTGCTACCGGGAGATTTTAAGTCTCCTGTGTCTACCATTCCACCACACCGGCGGATATCGGCAAGGAGTATATTACCACACTCTGCCCTGTGTGTCAAGGGTTTTTCAAAATTTTTCGGTGGGGTTGGATTCTGTTGCGGTTTTTCGGGGATGGTGGTAGAATATATCCCGTAAAGTTGTAAGCATCAGACGGAGCGCCCCACCGCTCGAACAGAAAGTTTTGGAAGGACAGGCCGCATGGACAGAGAAACATTTGACCGGAAATATACCGGCCGGCTGAACCGGCAGCAGGCAGAGGCGGTACACGCCGCAGAGGGCGCGGTCCTGCTGCTGGCCGTGCCCGGTAGCGGAAAAACCACCGTGCTGGTGACCCGCCTGGGCTATATGCTCTGCTGCTGCGGGATCCCTGCCGACAGGATCCTGACCATGACCTACACAAAAGCCGCCACCCGGGAGATGAAGCAGCGCTTTGCCCGCCTGTTTGGCGAGGACTGCCCCGACATCCCGGAATTTCGCACCATCAACGGCGTTTCCTCCAAGATCATTGATTTTTACGCCAGGACCCACAGCGGCGGGAATGCCTTCCGGCTGATGGAGGACGAGGGGCTTCTGTCCAAGCTGGTTTCCGACCTGTACCGCGCCCTCAGCGGCGAATTTGCCACCCAGGGCGTCATAAAAGAGCTTCGCAAGAACATCACCTATGTGAAGAACAGCATGCTCGACAAGGAGGAGATCGACGACCTGGACACCGGGTTCGAGAAGTTCCCGGAGCTGTATCGCCGGTATAACCTGGCGCTGCGGAAGCAGCACTGGATGGACTACGACGACCAGATGGTCTATGCTAAGACCATCCTGGAAAAGCACGCGGACGTGCTGACGCATTTTCAGGATATGTTCCCCTATATCTGCGTGGACGAGTCCCAGGACACCTCCAGAATCCAGCATTCGATCATTCAGCTTCTGGCGCAGAAGAGCGGGAACATCTTCATGGTGGGGGACGAGGATCAGAGCATTTACGGCTTCCGGGCCGCTTATCCGGAGGCCCTGATGCGGTTCGGGCAGACCTACCCCAACGCCCGGGTGCTGCTGATGGAGGAGAACTACCGCTCCACGCCGGAAATTCTCCGCCTGGCGGATGATTTCATCCGGAAAAACCATGGGCGTCATCCCAAAACCATCCACCCCACCCGGGACTCCGGCGCAGACGTCCGGCTGATCACGGCGGCAGACCGCGCCGCCCAGTACGCATGGCTGGCGCATACGGCGGCCCGGTGTGACGGACAGATGGCCGTTCTCTACCGCAACAACGACAGTGCCCTGCCGCTGATCGACCTGCTGGACCGCCAGGAGACCGCTTTCCGCTGCCGGCAGATGGACGACACCTATTTCACCCATCGGATCGTCACGGACATCCGGGATATCATCGCCTTCGCCCATGACGGGCGGAATGCGGAGGTGTTCCTGCGCATCTACTATAAATGCGGCGGCGGCATCTCCAAAAAGGCGGCGGAATACGCCTGCGGAAAAAGCCGCAGCTCCGGGAAGCCGATCCTGGAGGAACTGCTGCGCTTTCCGCAGCTTTCGGCCTTCGCGCGGGACAGCGTCACGGCGCTGATCGACCTGCTGCCGCAGATTCTCCGGGACACCGCCCGGAAGGGACTGGACCGCATCTGGCGGGAGCTGCGCTACAGGGACTATGTGGACCAGCAGAAGCTGGACGCCAATAAGTTTGAAATTCTCTGCCTGCTGGCCGGGCAGGAGCCCGGCCTGGACGCCCTGCTGGAGCGGCTGGACCGGCTGCGCAGTCTGACGGCCGACCCGCCCGTGCCGCCGGAGGCGGCCGTGCTTCTCTCCACCGTCCACTCCAGCAAGGGACTGGAGTATGACACCGTTTACCTGCTGGACGTGCTGGACGGCATCCTGCCCGCCGTGACGGAGCCGAAAAGCCAGGCGGAACAGGTGCGGTATCAGGAGGAACGCAGGCTCTTTTATGTGGCCATGACCCGGGCCAGAAACCATCTGTATCTCTTCTCCTGCCTGGACCGGAGTTCCGCGTTTATCCGGGAAGTGAAGCCCGATATCCCGGTGGAGACGCCGGACGATGTGTTCGGCGCATTTCCCGCGGAGCTGTGCGGGAAGCGCTATCATCACGCCCAGAAAGGCCGGGGGAATATCCTGGCCGACTGCGACGGGCAGTGCCTGATCGCATACGACGGCGGCCAGACGCAGTTTCTGACCGTGGGGCAGATGTATGAGCAGCGGAAGATCGTGCGGAAACTGCCGGAGAAGCCCGCCGCCGCAAAAAAACAGGCGGCAGCGCCCGGTTCACGGAAGTCCGGCGGAACACCGCCCAGGCCAAAGGTGACGCTGTCCCGGGAGGAAAAGGCCGCGCTGATCCGCAGGGCCGTTCCGGGATGCAAAGTCGTCCACAGGACCTTTGGGGCGGGAGTGGTGGTGGGCTGTCAGGAGCCTATTGTGACCATACGCTTCTGGAAGTTCGGTGAAAAGAAATTTGTCCTTCCGGACAGCGCGGAGCGCGGCCTGCTGCATTTTGACTGACGGATAAATCACAAGCCTCTGCCGTGGCCCGGACAATGCTTATTCCCGGTCCTGTTTCTGCCGCCGGGCCAGCACCAGGGCCCGGACGCCGCCGTAAATGACCCAGATCACGCCGATGGCCAGATAGAGATACTTCATCTCGCTCATAGCGTTCCATTTCAGCAGGGAATACCCCGCCAGCAGTACGCCGCACAGCAGATACACCACATAGCGCATGATGCTGTCGGTTTTTTTCTTGTTGTCCATAGCGGCCTCCTCAGTGGTGATACTACCATTATAAGGGTTCTGCCGCCGGTGTCAATGCTTTTTCAAGGGCAGGCGGGGCGTGTGCGATGCCCGGTGCCCCGCCCCGCCTGCCTTTTATCCCGCCCGCCGCTCCCTGCGGTGGGCTATCCCAGATGCTCCAGGTCGTCCTTGCCCAGGCTCATATGCCGCCAGCGCTCCGGCATTTCCGGCCCGATCAGGGGAAACAGATTCTCCGTGTCGGTGGTGGGCTGGATATTATAGGTGCCGTACTGGTTCACCAGGTCAAAGCAATTCTGGGGCACGCCCCGGAACTGATGCACGTCCGGCGCGGCGTCGTAGGGGAAGCCGCAGTCCTTTCGCTTCATCTCTCTCACCTCCGGCCTTAGTATGCCCCGGCTTCGAAAAATCTTTCACCGGTTGACATCCGGCGGCGTATGGGGTACGATATTTTCAGAATCTGAAACAGGAGGAGACGCGAAATGACCGTATCTCAGGCACTGGAAAGGCTGGCCGCCTATGAAAAGCAGGCCTTTGCCTATAACCACGCCTCCGGCGTGCTGTATTACGACGGAGCCACCGTTGCCCCCAAGGGCTCGGCGGACGTCCGGGCCGACACCCTGGGGGAGCTGTCCCGCATGAGCTACATTCTGACCACCGCCCCGGAGACGGTGGAGATGCTCCAGACCCTGGTGCAGGCCCGGGACCGGCTGGACCCCGTCACCGCCCGGAAGGTATCGGAGCTTTGGCGGGACTATGAACAGACCCGCCGCATTCCCCAGGAGGAATTTGTGGCCTATCAGCAGCTGGTGTCCAAGGCCGATGCCGTGTGGCACGAGGCCAAGGAGCGCAGCGACTATGCCCTGTTTGAACCGTATCTCCAGCGGATCTTCGACAGCTGCCGCCGCCTGGCGGGCTATCGTCAGCCGGAGAAGGACCCCTATGACGCCCAGCTGGACCAGTTTGAGCGGGGCCTGACCCGGGACACCTGCGACCGGTTCTTCGCCGCCCTGCGCCGGGATCTGGTGCCCCTGATCGAACAGGTCCAGGCCCACGCCGACCGGGTGGACGACGCCCCCCTGCACCGGGACTTCCCCGTGGCCATCCAGCGGGAGTTCACGGACTTCGTCATGGGCGTCATGGACATCGACCGCGACCACTGCATCGTGGGGGAGACGGAGCACCCCTTCACCACCAATTTCTCCCGGGACGATGTGCGCATCACCACCAACTATCACGCGGACTTAGTGGCCTCGTCCCTGTACTCCGTGGTCCACGAGGGCGGCCACGCCCTGTATGAGCTGCACGTGGGCCGGGAGCTGTCCCGCACCTGCCTGGGCGGCGGCGTGTCCATGGCCATCCACGAAAGCCAGTCCCGGTTCTATGAGAACATCATCGGCCGCAGCAGGGCCTTCTGCGGCGTCATCTACCCCTGGCTCCGGGAGCACTTCGCCCCCCGGCTGGACGACGTCAGCCCGGAGGATTTTTACCGCATGATCAACAAGGCCCAGCCCTCCCTGATCCGCACCGAGGCCGACGAGCTGACCTACTGCCTGCATATCATGGTGCGCTATGAGCTGGAGCGGCGGATGTTCGCCGGGGAGCTGACGGCCCACGACCTGCCCGCCGAGTGGAACCGCCTGTACAAGGCGTATCTGGGCGTGGACGTGCCCAATGACCGGGAGGGCGTTCTTCAGGACTCCCACTGGGCCGGCGGCAGCATCGGCTATTTCCCCTCCTACGCCATCGGCTCGGCCTACGGCGCACAATACCTGCTGGAGATGCAGAAGGACTTCGACGTGTTTGAGTCCGTCCGCTCCGGCAGGCTGACAAGGATCAACGGCTGGCTGGAGGAGAAGATCTGGAAATACGGCTGCATGAAGGACCCCACGCCCCTGTTCGAGTCCGTCTGCGGCCCCTTCGACCCCACCTGCTACACCGCCTATCTCCGGGATAAGTTCACGGAGGTCTACGGCCTGTAAAAAAATCAGGCAGACAAAAAAATCCGCCGTCCCGTATAAATCCCCGGCGAACCGGCCATACTGAGGGCAGAAACGTTTCCCAGGATTTCGGCCCGCCGCAGGCCGGTATATGCGGCTCCGGCCCCAGGCCGGACGGGAAAGGCACCTATGAGCAGATTCGACGGAAAAAAGGTCAAGGCCGTGTTCGGCGGCAAGGGCTTCTACATAGCCCTTGCCCTCTGCCTGCTGGCAGCCGGTATTGTCGGCTATTACACCCTGCTGCGGCCCCAGGCCCCGGCAGAACCCGCATCCAACCCCGCCTCCAACGTCCCCGACGACCGGGACAACGCCTGGGTGGCCCCGGCGGTGCAGCCGGAGGAGAACGTCCCCGCCGCCCCACCGGCGGAGGAGACGCCCATCTCCGACCCCCAGGACCTGCTGCCCCAGGTCATGTCCCCGCTGGACGGCACCACGGTAACGGTGTTCAGCGTCACGGAGCTGATGTATGACGAGACCATGGCCGACTGGCGCACCCACAACGGTATCGACATCCAGGCCTCGGAGGGGGACTCCGTCCGCACCGCCGCCAGCGGCACGGTGCTGTCGGTGAAGGACGATGAGCTGATGGGCACCACCGTGGTGATCCAGCACGGCGGCGGCTATACCACCCAGTACAGCTGTCTGCAGAAGGACCCGCCGGTGCAGGAGGGGGACCAGGTGGCCGCCGGTGACGTCATCGGCCTGGTGGGGAGCACCGCCTCTGCCGAGGGCAGTATGGGCCCGCACCTGCACTTCTCCGTGTCCAAGGACGGCCAGGTCATCGACCCGGCGGATTATGTGAATTGACCCAAGCGGCCCGGCAGGGAGTTTTCTCCCCGCCGGGCCGGTTTTTTTTGCCTCCAAAAACCGGGGTTACGAATTTCAAAACCGGAGTTTTGAAAACCGAAACCACTAAACGTAACGTAACGGAACAGGACGTAACGGAACGGGACGTAACGGAATAAAACAGAACATAACATAACGGAAGGTGAGTGTACCCGCGCCGGAGGGCGCTTTGCCCCCACCCACCCCGGATAAAGCGCGGATTATGTTTTGCGGAATTTCATAGAAGCAGGGCCAGCCGCCAACCGGCCATCTCCCGATACCCCGCCCGATTGTACCGGGGTTGACGCGGCCCGCCGAGGACGTCGGCACCTACTTGGCTCTCCCTCTGGGAGAGCCAAGGGGCGGCGCTTCGGCGATTCTCCGCCCACCGTTGCCCTGATTCCGGCAACCGGTTGTGCATCATTCCCCCTTTGTCCCGGTACGGGTGAAAGGAGGGGAACGATATGCGGTTTCCCAGAATTTATGAGGAGGACGGCTGCTGTACCGCGGCCGTCTGCGACCTGTGCGGCGGCGAGATTTATCAGGGCCAGGCCTACTACCGCATCAACGGCCGCACCGTCTGCCGGGACTGCCTGGCGGACTACGCCGAGAGCTACTTCGCCGACTGCCTGTGCGGAGAGGAGGCGGCCCCATGGTGAGACGGGAGGACATCCCCTGGGAGGAGCTGCAGAGGCTCAACGCCCAGGGCTGGAGCTATCGCCGCCTGGCGGAAAAATACGGCGTCTCCTCCTCGGCCATCGGCCGCCGGGCGGTGCTGGAGGGCTGGCACGGCACCAACGACCAGCGGGCCAATGCCCGCCTGCGGAATCTGGCGGCCCGGCTGCGCCGCCAGGCGGAGCGGCGGCTGGCGGAGGACCTGGACACCCGGGAGATCAAGGAGCTTACCGCCCTGCTGCGGGAGCTGATGAACCTGCAGCACAGCCTGGACCAGAGCCGGCCCGGCGGCGGCGTAGTCCGGGTGGAACTGGCGGAGGAAACGGAGGACTGGAGCCTGTGACGGAAAAAATTCTCACCATGGACCGGCCCAACCCCCGGCAGCAGGAGTTTCTGCGGTGCCGGAAGAAGTATGTGGCCTTCGGCGGGGCCCGGGGCGGCGGCAAAAGCTGGGCCGTGCGCGCCAAGGCCAAGCTCCTGGCCCTGCGCTATCCGGGGATCCGTCTGCTGCTGGTGCGCCGGACCTATCAGGAGCTGGAGGCCAACCACATCCGCTTTCTGCGGCAGGAGCTGGCCGGTTTCGCGGAATACCGGGCCACCGCCCGGCAGTTCCTTTTCCCCAACGGCAGCGTCCTGGACTTCGGCTACTGCGCCGCCGACGGCGACATGGACCGCTATCAGGGGGCGGAATACGACGTGATCTTCCTGGACGAGGCCACCCAGCTGAAGGAGGAGTGGCTACGGCAGTTTGCCGCCTGCCTGCGGGGCGTCAACGGATTTCCCAAGCGGCTGTACTACACCTGCAACCCCGGCGGGCCGGGGCACAGCTATATCAAGTGCCTGTTCATCGACCGGCGGTTCCAGGCGGGGGAAAACCCCGATGACTATGTGTTCATCCCCGCCAAGGTCACCGACAACCGGGCCCTGCTGAAAAAGCAGCCGGACTATCTGCGCCAGCTGGAGGCCCTGCCCCGGCGGCTGCGGGACGCCTGGCTGGAGGGCAAGTGGGACGTGTTCCAGGGGCAGGTGTTCCAGGAGTTTACCAACGACCCCGCCCACTATCAGGACCGGCGGTTCACCCATGTCATCGCCCCCTTCGACATCCCCCGGGAGTGGCGGGTGTACCGCAGCTATGACTTCGGCTATGCCAAGCCCTTCTCCTGCGGCTGGTGGGCGGTGGACTATGACGGGGTGATCTATCGGATTCTGGAGCTGTACGGCTGCACCGGGGAGCCGGATGTGGGCGTCCGGTGGACGCCTGAGAAGCAGTTTGCGGAGATCCGCCGGATAGAGGACACCCACCCCTGGCTGAAGGGCCGGGAGATTCAGGGGGTGGCGGACCCGGCCATCTGGGACACCAGCCGGGGCGAGAGCATCTATGAGACGGCCCTGCGGCACCGGGTGTTCTTCACCCGGGGGGACAACCGCCGGATCCCCGGGTGGATGCAGCTGCACTACCGCATGAGCTTCGATGAGCAGGGGTATCCCATGCTGTATGTGTTCTCCGGGTGCCGGGCGTTTATCCGGACAATTCCGGAGCTTCTGTTCGACCAGACGGACGCGGAGGACGTGGACACCCGGCAGGAGGACCATGTGGCCGACGAGAGCCGGTATTTCTGCATGTCCCGGCCTATCCCGCCCCAGAAGCGGGACACCGGGCTTCCTCTGCGGGATGACCCGCTGAATATGCGGACAGGGGAATAGGAGGTTGTTTTTTCCGGAGAAAAAGTATATAATATTTACCTATCAAAAAAGGGCGAAGCCCTTTTTTGATAAAAGGCTTGCAGTCTGCCGCGCGCATAATTTGTTCGCTGATGGCGAACAAATTCCACACTTGCAGACTGAGAAGAATTTTTTGCCAGGTACACGCCCCGGCAAAAAATGATCTCAATTGATTTGCCGCCTGCGGGCGGCAAACTCTGCGAGGCTTTTTTTGACAAGCTGAGTATATTACACGATAAGGAGGCGGGGCTATGGAGCTGCGCCGCGTTTATGGGAACACCTATGCGGCGGTGGGGGCCACGGCGCTGATGCCAGTGTACAAGCTGACGGAGCGGGACATCGTGCTGATGGACACGGGCTATGCCCGGCTGGACCGCAGCGCCCTGGTGAACCTCATAGAGGACAACGGGTTCCGGCTGCTGGGAATCATCTGCTCCCACGCACACTTTGACCACACAGGGAACGTCCGGTACTTGCAGCAGCGGTACGGCTGCCTGGCGGCGGCCCAGATCATCGAGGCGGGCATCTCCGTGAATACGGAGGCGTACCGGGCCAACTATGTGGCCCTGACCTACGGCAAGAGCCGGGAGTATCTGCTGGAGGAGTGCTTTCCGGCGGACGTGATCATCCCCGCCGATGCGGAGCATCTGGACTTCTGCGGGGCCAGGTTCGGCATTTTACAGCTGCCGGGCCACTCCGCCGGGCACATCGGCGTCGTCACCCCGGACGGGGCGGCCTATCTGGGGGACTGCCTGATTGATGAGGAGCAGATCGCCGCCGCCAAGCTCCCCACCAGTATGTTCATCGCCCGGGACCTGGAGAGCAAGGAGAGCCTGCGGAGTCTCCGGCACCCGGCGTACATCATCGCCCACAAGCAGGTGCTGACGGATATCGGCCCCCTGATCGACCGGAACATCGACTTTATCCACGCCAAGGGCCGGGAGCTGCTGGAGGACCTGGAGGACGGCATGTCCTTTGACCAGTGGATCTACGCCTTCTGCCAGCGGGAAAACGTCCGCACCCGGAACGAGTTCAAGTTCAGCATCGTGGAGCGGAATTTTGCCAACTTCGTGGACTGGCTGACGGACGAGGGAAAGGTGGAGGTGCGGCGGGAATTCTGCGCCAAGCACTATTTTCACCGGGAAAAGTAAAGCGATTGTAAAATAATACGTTGCATATACTGCGAAAACGGTCTATAATGGACGGATACCCCGCAAGTATAATGAAAATTTGAGGTATTTGAGGATGAACATTGGAGAAAAGCTGAACATGACCATGCTCTGCGACTTTTACGAGCTGACCATGGGCAACGGATACTTTGAAAACGGCTTCAAGGACAAGATCACGTATTTTGACGTGTTCTTCCGCCGGGTGCCGGATAAGGGCGGCTTCGCCATTGCCGCCGGTCTGGAACAGCTGATCCGTTACATCGAGGACCTGCACTTCACCCCGGAGGACATCGAGTATCTCCGGGGGCGGAACCTGTTCTGCGAGGAGTTTCTGGAGTATCTGGCGAACTTCCGGTTCACCGGCGACATCTACGCCGTGCCGGAGGGAACCCCGGTGTTCCCCAAGGAGCCGCTGGTGGTGGTCCGGGCCCCGGCCATCGAGGCCCAGCTCATCGAGACCTTCACCCTGCTGACCGTGAACCACCAGAGCCTCATCGCCACCAAGGCCAACCGCATCACCCGGGCCGCACGGGGCCGGACGGTGCTGGAATTCGGCTCCCGCCGGGCCCAGGGCTCCGACGCCGCCATCACCGGCGCGCGGGCGGCCTACATCGGCGGCTGTGCCGGAACCGCCTGCACCATCTCCGACCAGCTGTACGGCGTGCCCGCCGGAGGCACCATGGCCCACGCCTGGGTGCAGATGTTCGACTCGGAATACGAGGCCTTCAGGACCTATTGCGAGATCTATCCCACCAACGCCACGTTGCTGGTGGATACCTACAACACCCTGAAATCCGGCATTCCCAACGCCATCCGGGCCTTCAACGAGGTGCTCAAGCCCAAGGGCATCACCAAGTGCGGCATCCGGCTGGACTCCGGCGACATGGCCTACCTGACCCGGAAGGCCCGGAAGATGCTGGACGACGCCGGGTGGACCGAGTGCAAGATCAGCGTGTCCAACTCCCTGGACGAGTATCTGATCCAGGATCTGTTTTTGCAGGGCGCCCAGATCGATATGTTCGGCGTGGGTGAGCGGATGATCACCGCCCGGTCCGAGCCGGTGTTCGGCGGCGTATACAAGCTGGCGGCGGTGGAGGACGATGAGGGGAACATCATCCCCAAGATCAAGGTCAGCGAAAACGTGGAGAAGATCACCATTCCCCACTTCAAGAAGGTGTACCGCTTCTATGGCCGGGATACCGGCAAGGCCATTGCCGACCTGATCACCCTCCACGACGAGACGGTGGACGACACCCAGGACATGGAGATCTTCGACCCCATGGCCACCTGGAAAAAGAAAACCGTGTACAACTTCGCGGCCCGGGAGCTGCTGGTGCCCATTTTCCTCAGCGGCAAGCGGGTGTATGACAGCCCCACCCTGCCGGAGATCCAGGCCTATTGCCGCCAGCAGGTGGACACCCTGTGGGACGAGGTGAAGCGCTTCGACAACCCCCACAAGTATGTGGTGGACCTGTCCCGGAAGCTGTGGGACATTCAGCAGGAGCTTCTGCGTTCGTCCCAGCGGTGACGGAGGATAAGGGCGGACAGAGTCGTCCGCCCCTACAGGCTCTCTCAGTCGGCTGCGCCGACAGCTCTCCCAGAGGGAGAGCCAAGGCTGTAGGGCTCGCTGCCCTCAGCGGGCCGCAAAACAGACACCCTTAGATACCCATACACCGCCGATGAGCGGCGGGGACAGCGGGAAAGGAGGAAGGATTTCCGTTGAAGAAACCGAAGGTACAGCAAAAAACCGAGCGGCGCATATCGGCGGCCCTGCGGCTGGTGCTGGTGGCGGTGCTGCTGCTGGCCCAGATCGCGCTGGTGCTGGTGCTCAATGACCTGCTGCGGCAGAGAATGGCCATCGCCTATACCCTGCTGGAGCTGGTGGCCCTGGCCTACGTCTTTCGCATCAACAGCCGCCCCGGCGGCAGCTCGTACAAGCTGGGCTGGACCCTGCTGATCCTGACGGTGCCGGTGGTGGGCCTGATCCTGTACTGGCTGTGGAACGGAGATCACCCCCAGAAGCGGCTGGACCTGAAAAAACTGCCCCGGCCCCGGGAGTCCGACGCCCGGCAGGAGCACAGCCGCCTGCAGGTGGAGCGCCTGCGGCGGGAGCACCCGGAATGGGGCCGCCTGGCGGCGTATCTGGACCGGCAGGGCTTCCCCCTGTACACCGGCACCGGGGCCGTGTATCTGCCCACCGGCGAGGCGTATCTGGAGGAGCTGCTGGAGCGCATGGAGCAGGCGGAGCACTTCATTTTCATGGAGTTTTACATCATGGCCGAGGGGCAGCTGTGGGACCGGCTGATGGATATTTTCCGGCGGAAGGCCGGACAGGGCGTGGAGATCAAGGTGCTGTTCGACGACTTCGGCAGCATGATGCGCATGTCCGAGGAGGCCGTGAAGGAGCTGCGGCGCATAGGGGTGGAGGTGCTGGTGTTCAACCCGGTGCACCATTACGTCAACCGCCTGTACTTCAACTATCGGGACCACCGGAAGATCGCCTGCATCGACGGGGACACCGCCTATACCGGCGGAGCCAACATCGCCGACGAATACGCCAACCTGATGGAGCGGTTCGGCTATTGGAAGGACGACGGCATCCGGCTGGAGGGCCAGGGGGCCTGGACCCTGACCCGGGAGTTTATCTATATGTGGGAGCGCATGGGCGGCGCCATGCACCAGGAGCACGACTATTACCGGCCCCACGGCGACGCCCCGGGCCAGGGCTTCGTGCAGCCCTTTGTGGACGGGCCGGACAGCAACCCCATCTCCTCCGCCGAGGACGCGTTTTTGCAGCTGATCGGCGGGGCCAAGCACATGGTGTATATCACCTCCCCCTATCTGGCCATTGACGAGTCCATGGAGAAGGCCCTGTGCATGGCCGCCGGCAGCGGGGTGGACGTGCGGCTGATGATGCCGGGGATCCCGGACCACAAATTCGCCTTCATGGTGGCGGAGAGCTATTTCGGGGAGCTGCTGGACCACGGGGTGAAGATCTATCGCTTCACGCCGGGGCTGCTGCACGGGAAAACCGTTCTGGCAGACCGGGAGGCGGCCTTTGTGGGGTCCGTGAACATGGACTACCGCAGCTTCCAGCTGCACTTCGAGTGCGGCACCCTGCTGTACGGCGCGCCGGCCCTGGAGACCCTGCTGGAGGATATGGACGGCATTATGGAAAAGTCCCGGCAGGTGACCCGGTCCGACTGGGAGCACCGCCCCCTGCTGCACCGGGTGCTGGGGGGCCTCCTGCGGCCCTTCGCCATGTGGATGTAAAAAACTTGTCCCAAAAGCCTCGCAGAGTTTGCCGCCCGCAGGCGGCAAATCAAGTGCAATCATTTTT
>ENA-UONS01001843-UONS01001843.1-human-gut-metagenome-genome-assembly--contig:-CS19-NODE-1843-length-18157-cov-10.520716_pt1 | contig 18157 bp, 14 predicted proteins | sample MGYA00242458_ERZ724005 | MGnify/ENA metagenome assembly ERZ724005
AGAGGAGCACCGCGCAGCGGCCCCGCAGCAGCGGCGGGCAGAACCGCCGCCCGGCCCAGCGTCCTGCGAACCGGAACGGCCGGCCTGCGCAGAACAGCCGGTCTGCCGCCCGCCAGCAACAGCAGGGACAGGGGTACAACAAAAACCAGAAGCTGCGCCCCGCTCCGCAGCGGGACGCACAGCGCCGGGAAGGCCGCAAAAAGCGCCGCCTGACCCGTGCCGCCATCCGGCGGCGGCGGATGCTCCGCCGTCTGGCAACATTTGGGCTGCTGCTGTGCGTCATCGGGATCGGCATGTACCTCACGGTGACCATGCTGTTCCGCATCAGCGCCATTCAGGTGCAGACGGCGGACGGCACCCAGGTGACCGAGATCGCCGGGTACTCCGCCGACAGCATCCTGCAGACACTGGGGGTGCAGGTGGAGGAAAACATCTTCAGCTTTGACTCCGGTGCGAAGGCTGCAGAGCTGGAACGCCAGTACCCGCTGCTGGAATCCATCCGCGTGGTGCGCGACTACCCCAACACCGTGGTGGTGCAGGTGACCGAAGCCACCCCCACCTATGCAGTGCAGGCGGGCAGCAGCTGGCTGACCCTTTCGGACAAGTTCAAGATCCTGTCCGCAGACCCCGCGCAGCCGGACGGGCTGTGCACCCTGTACGGCGGTGAAGCGACCACCGCCGCCCCGGGCGAACAGCTGAGCTTTGCCGCACCGGAGGCCGACAGCACGGCCGGCACCAGTGCCGCATCCGACAGCAGTGCATCCGGCGTGGTGGACGAGACCGACGCAAAGATGAGCGCGCTGGCGACTCTGCAGGCCAAGCTGGACGAGTACGGCATGCGGAGCGACGTGACCCGCATTGAATTTGCGGACACCGAGCAGATCGCCTTTTTGTATCAGGACCGCATCAGCGTGCTGCTGGGGACGCTGAACGATCTGGATTATAAGCTGGACCGCGCCCGCTACATGCTGAACAACGAGGACGGCAAGGGCTGCGCGGCCACCGACACCGGGCGGCTGGACTTCAGCCATGTCAGTGCCGGCAGCACCCGCAAGATCTATTTTGCACAGGGCGACCCGGTCCTGCCCTCCGGTTATGTAGTGCCGGAAAAGGTGGAGCCGGAAACGCCGGAGGAGACTGCGGACAGCAGCCTGACCGACGAAGAGGCCCCGCAGGCCGCCCCGGCGGAGGACACGACGCCGGAGGAGATCCCGCTGACCGACCCCGCCCGCATGACCGCCAACGAGGACGAGAACCCCATGTGACCCCACATCAATGTTTTGGAGGAGCGTAGACTGTATGAAATTGGAACAACTGATGGAGGGCGTGCCTTACACACTGGTGCAGGGCAGCCCGGAGACCGAGATCAACGACATCATTTATGACAGCCGCAAGGCGGCCCCGGGCCTGCTGTTCGTGTGCATCGTGGGCACCCAGCGCGACAGCCACGAGTTTGCCGCCGACTGCGCCGCCAAGGGCGTCAGCGCACTGGTCATCCAGCACGACATCGACCTGACCGCCGTGCCGGGCGTGACCGTGGTGAAGGTGGAAAGCAGCCGCTATGCCATGGCTCTGATGAGCGCCAACCTCTTTGGCAACCCCTCCCGCAAGATGACCATGATCGGCGTGACCGGCACCAAGGGCAAGACCACCACCACCCACATGATCAAGAGCGTGCTGGAAGCTGCCGGCCGCAAGGTGGGCATGATCGGCACCAACGGCATCTACTTTATGGGCCAGCATAAAGACACTGCCAACACCACCCCGGAGAGCTACGAGCTGCAAAAGACCTTCCGGGAGTTCCTGGATGCCGGCTGCGACACGGCCCTGATGGAGGTATCCAGCCAGGGCCTGATGATGGACCGCGTGGCCGGTGTGCACTACGATGTGGGCGTGTTCACCAACCTTTCGCCGGACCACATCGGCCCCGGGGAGCACAAGACCTTTGAGGAATACCGCAGCTGGAAGGGTCAGCTGTTCCAGCGCTGTGATGTGGGTGTGGTGAACATCGACGACGAGAACACCGAAGCCCTGCTGGAGGGACACACCTGCAAGCTGGTGACCTATGGCCGCAGCGAGCAGGCCGATTACCGCGCCAGCGGCTACGAGCTGCTGCGCACCCACGATTTCCTGGGTGTGAAGTTCCACGTCACCGGCAAGGACGAGATGGACGTGAAGGTGAATATGCCCGGCGAGTTCAGCGTGTACAACGCACTGGCTGCGCTGGCTGTGGGCAAGGTGCTGGGCCTGCCGGATCAGGCCATCCACGACGGTCTGGGCAAGTGCGTGGTCAAGGGCCGGGTGGAGCTGGTGCCCATCAGCAAAAAGTTCACCATCCTGCTGGACTACGCCCACAACGAGGTGTCCACCGAGAGCCTGCTCACCACCCTGCGGGCCTACAACCCCCACCGTCTGGTGGTGGTGTTCGGCTGCGGCGGCAACCGCTCCAAGCTGCGCCGCTACGGCATGGGCGAGATCTGCGCCAAGATGGCCGATTTCTCCATCCTCACCGAGGACAACAACCGCTTTGAGAAGGTGGAGGACATCCTTGCGGATATCCGCGTGGGCATGAACAAGGGCAACCCGGATGCCAAGTTTGTGGAGATCCCCGACCGTCTGGACGCCCTGCACTATGCCGTGGACCATGCCCAGGAGGGGGACCTGATCGCTGTCATCGGCAAGGGCCACGAGACCTACCGCGACCGCGAGGGCGTCAAGACCCCCTTCCTGGAACGGGAGTTGCTGGAAGAGTACGCCCAGCAGAAGGGCCTGGAATAAGCTCTCTCCTTTTAGAATAAACAAAAAAGAAGGCTGCTGCACAGTGTGTGCAGCAGCCTTCTTGCGTTGTGTCAGGGTGCCGGAAGGGGAAATCAGATCTCCTTCTTCAGGGTCTCGCCCATGATGTAGCCGTAGGTCAGAGCGGCGTCAAAGCCCATGCCGTACTGCTTGGCGTCCTTCTCCTCGATGGAGCCGCAGACGTCGCCGGCAGCGTACAGGCCGGGGATCGCCTTCTTCTCCTCGTTCAGCACGTGGCAATCGGTGTCGATGGCCAGACCAGCGGTGGTCAGGTAGAAGGTGGGGTCCACACGGATAGCCCACAGGCCGTCACGGGTCTCGATGTAGGGGCAGTTGCGGCGGCCGAACTCGTCGGGCTCACCAGCCAGAGCAGCGGCGTTGTTGGCCTCGATGGCGTCTGCCAGGTTGGGCAGGTTCAGCTCCTCAGAGGCCTTCTCCACGCTGTCGTAGTGGACAGCCTCGCCCTTCTCGAACATAGCCACATAGCCGTTGAAGCCGTAGGACTCGCTGTCGCGCAGCTTCACAGCAGAAGCCTCGTCGAACACATAGTAGAAGGTGTCGCCGTTGTCCTTGTTCAGCTTAGCCTTCGCCATGGTGTAGTGGTTGTCGGAGATGATGTTGCCGATGTTGTCACCACGGACGTTGACCATGATGCCAGGGGCAGACTGGTGGATGAAGGCCAGCTCGAACTTGCTCTTGTAGCTGGACAGGAAGGCAGGCAGAGCGCGGTTTTCGCACTCCACATAGCCACCGGCGTCGATACCCATCTGAATGCCCTCACCAGTCATGCTGGAAGCGCAGTTGAAGAAGAAGTCAGCGTAGTCGGGGTTGTACTTCTTCAGCATCTCGGGGTTCTTGGCAAAGCCGCCGGAGGCAAGGCAGACCGCCTTGCCGCGCAGGGTATAGCTTGCGCCGTTCTCGCCCTTGGCGTGGAAGCCCACAACACGGCCGCTTTCGTCCTTGATCAGGTCGGTGACGCTGGTGGAGTAGATGATCTTGCCCTTCTCGTACTTCTCCACACGCTGTGCCATGAACATCATAGCGTAGCCTGCGCCGCCCTCGTAGCAGCCGGGAGCCAGGTAGGGGGTAGAAGCGCCGTACTGGGTAGCACTCTCGTAGTTGCCCATGGTGTTGAAGCCGATGCCGATGCTGGACATCCAGTCCACCAGATCGCCAGCAACAGTGTACTGCTTGGTCATGTAGGGCATCTCACCGTTGAAGAACTCGGTGCGGTGGTACTGCTCCATGGTCTGCCAGAAGTTCATCATGCCCTCCAGGGTGCCCATGGCAGAGCTGCGGAAGCTGCCGTCCACGTCGTAGTTGTACTGCAGCTGGGAGCCTGCGGTGGCCACGCCGCCGTAGGTCATGGACATGGAGCCGCCGGGGATGTCCCGCTTCTCCACCAGGATGACGCTGTAGCCAGCCTCCAGCAGGCGGCAGGCGCAGGTCAGGCCGGAGGTGCCGGCACCCATGATGACCACATCGGCCTCTTCCTCGATGACCTCGTTGGAGGTCTCCAGGGTGACTTCCTTGGAGAAGTCGTCCACGTTGTAGCCAGCCAGCTCAATGGCCTCCTTCACGGCAGCCTTCACAGCCATGGAGGTGATGGAGGAACCACGCAGGTTGGGCACGTTGATGCTCTGGTGCTCGACGATGGCGGCGGGGATGCGGGAGCAGGCATAGTTGCCGATGCCGATGGTCTCCTCGTGGGACAGCACCTCACAAGCGGTGATCTTGCCCTCAAAGAAGGTGGTGGCCACATGGACCCAGCTCTCGTGGCCCATAGCCTTGGTGACGTACTTGCCGTCCACAGGGCTGGAGGGCTTGGTAACAGCGGAGGCTGCCTCAGAGGATGCTGCGCTGGAAGCGGGAGCACTGGTGGTGCTGGAAGCGGTGTTGCCGCAGGCGGTCAGCAGACCGGCAGCAGCGGCGCCCATGGTGCCCATAGCGGCACCGCGCATAAAGTTGCGGCGAGAGATCTTAGCCATAGCAGTTTGCCTTTCTTTCTTCTTGTTCTTCTAATAGGTTCTTCTTCGTTTTCTTCTGTTCCATCGTATGTTTTGAACATTGACATGATTATAGCAAAGTTTCGCTCTGCTGTAAAATCGAAAAAAATCCCGTATTTATCAAAAAAGTTTATAAATCCATGGCCGCTTTACCACAGAAAAGAAATCCGCTATAATAAAAGAAGTACAAGTTTTGCAGGGAGGGCGGCAAGTTCTATGACCATTTACCAATTGGAGTGCTTTATTGCCGTAGCAGAGGAGCTGAATTTCAGCGCAGCGGCCCAGCGGCTGTTCACCACCCAGCCAGCCGTCACCTACCAGATCAACACCCTGGAAAAGGAGACGGGGCTCCACCTGTTCGACCGCACCACCCGGCGCACCAAGCTCACCGCCGCCGGCCAGTCCTTTTACCTGGACATGGTGCAGATGACTAGTTTTGGCCGCCAGGCCCTGAAAAAGGCCCAGGATATCCAGGCTGCAGACCGGTCCCATCTGGTGGTGGGGCTGCGGCAGCTCTTTGATTACGGCACCTTTGCCAGCATCCTGGCAGAGTACCAGCGGCAGTACCCCAATGCCCAGGTGGAAGTGATCCCCCAGAGCAACCGCCGCCCTCTGGAGGAACTGCGGTCCGGCCAGCTGGATATCGGTTTTTTTTACGCCACTGAGCATTCCAGCGACCGGGATGTCTCCTTTACGCCCCTGTTCTCCCTGGCCTATTATGTGCTTATGAACCCCAACTGCCCCCTGGCAGACCGCAAGGCCCTGCACCTGGCGGACCTGAAGGGCCAGAGCGTGGTGTCCTCCGGAGCCTTTGACAGCTTCCTTTCTGCCTGCCAGGGCCCCTCCCTGGAGGAGCTGGCCCAGGTGGGGGTGGATTGCAGCAAGATCACCCCCAGCTTTGAGGGGGCTTTGATCATGATCACCATGGGCACCGCCATGTCCATCGTGCCCTGTCTGGACGATGCAGTGATCCCGGGCATCACCAAGGTGCCTTTGCTGGATTACCCCCCGGTGACGGTGGAGATCGCTGCCATGCGCCACACGCCCCGGCTGGAGGTGCAGTCTTTTATCGAGATCGCCAAGCGGAAATACAGCCGCTCCTTCCCGGAGCAATCCCAGATGGACGGCATCATGCTGTGAAAAAAGGAGCCGCCGTGCAGCTGCACGGCGGCTCCTTTGGCAGGGGAGGATTTACAGGATCCGGACCCGGATCACGGCAGGGATTGCGCTCAGCTTTTCGCTCAGGCGGGCATCCACGGCACCGGTGGCGTCCAGCATGGTGTAGGCCATATTCTTCTTGCTCTTGTTCACCATGTTTTCGATGTTCAGGCCGGCCTCGGTGGTCAGGGCGGTGATCTGGCTGATCATGCCGGGCTCGTTTTTGTGGATGATGCAGATGCGCTTGCCGCCGGCACGGGGCTGGTGCACCTCCGGCATGTTCACCGAGTGGGTGATGTTGCCGTTTTTCAGGTAGTCACTGATCTCCTGCGCGGCCATCACGGCGCAGTTGTCCTCGGCTTCCGGGGTGGAAGCGCCCAGGTGAGGGGTGCACACGATGCCGGGCTTGCCCAGGATGGCTTCCGACGGGAAGTCGGTCATGTAGCCGGACACCTTGCCGGTATCCATGGCCTCCAGCAGGGCGGCAGTGTTCACCAGCTCACCGCGGGCATAGTTCAGGATCTTGACCCCGTCCTTGCACAGGGCCAGGGTCTGGGCATTGATGGTGTCCTTGGTGGTGGGCAGGTAGGGCACATGGATGGTGATGTAGTCGCACAGGGGTAGCATGTCGTTCAGGTTCACGCAATGGTGTACCTGACTGCTCAGGTTCCAGGCGGCGTCAATGGAGATGTAGGGGTCGTAGCCGTAGACCTCCATGCCCAGCTCAATGGCGCAGTTGGCCACCCGGGAACCGATGGCACCCAGACCGATGACACCCAGCGTCTTGCCCTTGATCTCGTTGCCCACAAACTTTTTCTTGCCCTTTTCCACGGTCTTGGCCATGGCGGGGTCGCCGGTCAGGCCCTGGCACCACTGGGCGGCGGCGGCCACATTGCGGCTGCCTGCAATCAGCATCCCAATGACCAGCTCAGCCACGGCGTTGGCGTTGGCACCGGGGGTGTTGAACACCACGATGCCCTGCTCACTGCAGCGGTCCAGCGGGATGTTGTTGACCCCGGCACCGGCGCGGGCGATGGCCAGCAGATTGTCGTGGAAGGTGGTGTTCAGCAGGTCGGCGCTGCGCACCAGAATGCCGTCCGGGGCATCGGCGTCCACCGCCACGTCAAACAGGTTCTTGTTCAGCTTAGCCAGGCCCACCGGGCTGATGGCGTTCAAAGTCTTGATGGTATACATATCTTGAATCCCCTCTGTTATGCGTTCTCCTTGCGGAACTTCTCCATGAAGTCTACCAGCTTGTCCACACCCTCGGCTGGCATGGCGTTGTAGATGGAAGCGCGCATGCCGCCCACCAGGCGGTGGCCCTTCAGGTTCACGAACCCGGCCTCGGCGGCCTCGGCGCAGAACTTCTTGTCCAGGTCGGGGTTGGGGCTGGTGAAGGTCACGTTCATGGTGCTGCGGTAACGGTGCTCCACGGGGTTCGTGAAGAATTCCTGCCCGTCCAGATAATCATACAGCACCTTGGCCTTGGCTTCGTTGATCTTCTGCATGTTGGCCAGACCGCCGATGTCGTTTTCCAGATACTTGAGCACCAGACCGGTCATGTAGATGCACCAGCACGGCGGGGTGTTGTACATGCTGTCCTTGTTCAGCAGGGTGGTGTAGTTCATCATGGTGGGCACGTTGTCGGCGGCATGGCCCAGCAGGTCGTCCCGGACGATGGCAATGGCCATGCCGGCGGGGGCCACGTTCTTCTGCACACCGAAGTAGATGCAGCCGTACTTGGTCACATCCACGGGCTTCGAGAGGATCATGGAGCTCATGTCCGCCACCAGCGGCACGCCCTCCACCTGGGGCACCTCGACGTACTGGGTGCCGAAGATGGTGTTGTTCTGGCAGATGTGGATATAGCTGGCATCCTTATTGTAAGGGATGGCGTTCACATCCGGGATGTAGGTGAAGTTCTTGTCCTTGCTGGAGGCCACGATGTTGGCCTCGCCGAACTTGGCGGCCTCCTTGGCAGCCAGGTTGGAGAAGTTGCCGGTGACGATGTAGTCCGCCTTGCCGGTGGTCATAAAGTTCAGCGGCACCATGGCAAACTGCTGGGTGGCACCGCCCTGGAAGAAGCCCACCTTGTAGTTGTCGGGGATGTTCATCACGCGGCGCAGGGTGGCCTCAGTGTCCTTGATGATGGCGTCGAACCACTTGCTGCGGTGGCTCATCTCCATCACGCTCTGGCCGCTGTCGCCGTATTCCAGCAGCTCTGCCTGTGCCTGCCGGAGGACCTTCTCGGGCAGCATGCTGGGGCCTGCGCTGAAGTTGTATACTCGTGCCATAATGAACTCTCCCTTTCCTGTATCACGAAGCATCGACTGTTTTGCGATGCTTTCTGAATCATTTCCGTAGCCGTAGTATACCGGTTTTGCGGGCACGAAAACAAGAGCATCTTTGCACAAAGATACTGCCGGAAAAGCCTCTGTGCAGGCACAAAGCACACAAATGTACGCCAAGCAAAGACAAAAATAGAGACAACTGTAAAAACAGGCTGAAATAGCCTGATTTCATCGGGATTTCTGCCTCTTGCCTTTTCCGACAAAACCCGGTATAATGGAACGACAGAGACGAATGTAAAAGAAAAACGCGAAAGGAGGGGCTGCGCAGATGTACGGACTCCCGGACCGGCTGCGACCGCTGTCGGCGGCCGAGGAGCAGGTCATGCTGGCGGTATGGGCCTGCCGGGAACCCGCCACCCGGCGGGATATTGACGAAAAACTCCGCAGCAAAGGCTGGGCCCCGGCCACGGTGCTCAATTTTCTGTACCGGCTGGAAGAAAAAGGCTGGGTGAAGAGCGGCAAGCAGGGAAACCACAACATTTATGCGGCCACGGTCACCCAGCGTGCCTACGGTGTGTGGAGCATGCGCCAGCGGCTGGACACCCTCTTTGGCGGGGACCTTGCCGCAGCCGTGCGGGCGCTGGTCAGTGAGAGCGGCTGCGGGCAAAGCGAACTGGAACAGGCCATGAAGGTGCTGGAGGAAAAGCATCTGGAGGCCGAGGAATATGATCTGTATGACCCCTACGGGTAAAAGGAGAGAGAAACATGGATTGCAAGCTGAGAGCCAAGAACTGCGGCGGCTGCCCGCTGCTGGGGCTGGACTATGCCGAACAATTGAAGCAGAAGGAAGCCACCGTGAAAAAGCTGCTGGGCAAATACGGCCCGGTGAACGCCATCCGCGGCATGGAAAACCCTTACCACTACCGCAACAAGGTGATCTCCACCTTCACCACCGGCTGGGGTGGAAAACTCACCTCCGGCATCTACGCAGCGAACAGTCACAAGGTGCTGCCGGTGGAACGCTGCCTGCTGCAGGACGAAGTGCTGGACAAGACCATGGAGGCTGTGCGTGCGGCAGCCATCGCCTGCCGTTACCAGCCCTATAATGAGGACAAGGGCACCGGCCTTGTGCGCCACTGCCTGCTGCGCCGGGGCGTGGCCACCGGGCAGGTGATGGTAGTACTGGTGACGGCTCAGCCGGTGCTGCCCGGAGCCAAGAACTTCGTGCGGGCCCTGCTGGCAGAAGCCGAGAAGCGGGGCGTGACCGTGACCACCGTGGTGCAGAACGTGAACCCCCGCAAGACCAGCGTCGTGCTGGGTGATGCGGAAAAGGTGCTGTATGGCAAGGGGTATATTCTGGATGAGCTCTGCGGCAAGACCTATGCCCTCAGCCCCCGCAGCTTTTACCAGATCAACCACAGCCAGACCGAGGTGCTGTACGGTCTGGCTGTGGAAGCGGCGCATCTCACCGGGAAAGAAGTGGTGCTGGACGCCTACTGCGGCATCGGTACGATCGGCCTGACGGCTGCCGACCACGCAAAGCAGGTGGTGGGTGTGGAGTTGAACCGCGACGCTGTGCAGGATGCCATCGGCAACGCAAAGCACAACGGCGTGAAGAATGCCCGCTTCTTTGCCGCCGACGCTACCCGCTGGATCAGCGAAGCGGCCGCTGCCGGGGAGCGTGCGGATGTGATCTTCATGGATCCGCCGCGGGAGGGCTCCACCCCGCAGTTCATCGAGAGCGTGGCCCGCATGGCCCCGAAGCGGGTGGTCTACGTCAGCTGCAACCCGGAAACGCTGGCCCGTGACCTCGCCCTGCTGACGAAGAAGGGCTACCACGTGGAGAGCAGCACCCCGGTGGATATGTTCCCGCACAGCGAGCATATCGAGGTGGTATGTGCGCTGAGCAGACGGCACAAAGCATAAGACGCGAAAAATACAGATTCCTTTATGAAGAGACAACCAGATAAAAACAAACAAAGCGAAAGGAATCCGACAATGAAAAATTTAAAAGTCACAATCAACCGTTCCGCAGGGGTAAAAAAGTATGAAGTACTGCCTCGGCAGGAAAAAGATATGCGCGGATGTTGCTTTTGCATTAAAAACGCAAACTGCCAGAAAAAACGAAAATACGCAGTTCCTGATTGAGAAAAGTGCTGCGGAGTGATACAATAATATTATATCTGCCCCGTCCGGGGCGTCAGTTCACTGAACGGTATCGATTGCAATGGACAGCTATTTTTTTATTTTAACGACCATTGATCTTTTTGTGCTTGGCTTTATGAGCCTTCTTACAAAGCTGAGCGAATCTTTGAACAAAAAGCAGAAGCGCGGGTTCCTTCTGGCTTTTGCGCTCATTGCGTGCATCTCGGTGCTGGAAGTCATCACCATCGTGGTGGACGGCGCACCGACGGGCTGCCGCTGGCTGAACATTTTGTCCAACTATCTGGGCTTTGGGCTGACACCGGCGGTGGCACTGTGTCTGGTATATGTGCTGGACAAAAAATCCATTATCCGGCGCGGGTTCAAGGCGGCGGTCTGCTGCGAGGGTGCGTATCTGCTTTTTCTGGCGGCAACACTGCCCTATGGGCTGGTATTCTCGGTGAGCAGGGAGAACCTCTATGCCCGGGGAGAATACTTCTATATTTATGTGGCGATGTACTATGCCGCCATGTTGTACCTTATGGTGGCTACGGTGCGCACGGCAGCGGCTTTTCAGAACCGCAGCCGCACGCTGATCTACCCGCTGACCCTGTTTCTGGGTGCGGAGACCGTGATCCAGATCGCGCTGCCATCGCTGCACGTCACATGGCTGTGCGTCACCCTGCTGTCGGTGTTGTATTATATCTATTGCAGCGAGATGTGGAACCAGCTGGACGCCCTGACCGGACTTTTAAACCAGAACAGCTACCTGAACCGCACCGCCGAGATGCGCCGCAGCGGCGGGGTGCTGGTGGTGTTCGATGTGGACAGCTTCAAACAGATCAACGACCGCTACGGCCATTTGCAGGGAGATGTCTGCCTTGCCGAGATCGCAGACTGCATCAAAAAAGCCTATGCCCGCTGCGGGTACTGTTACCGGATCGGCGGCGATGAGTTCTGCGTGCTGCTGAGGGATGAGGCAGACGAAGCCCGCTGCGCAGCGGCGCTGCAATCTCTGCTGGCAGAGCGGCGCAAAGAGATCACCCTTTTGCCGACGCTCTCCCTTGGCTCTGCTGTTTTTTCCGGGGAGGACGTGGTTACGGTGAAAGACCGCGCCGACCGTGCGCTCTACTGTGCCAAAAACGAGCTGAAAGCCCGCGCCGCAGCGGCAATGCCCGCAGGAGGCAGTGGGGAAAAGGATTGAACGGATCATTCGGCGGGAAAAAACGCCCGCACACTTTATAAATGGAGGAACACCGATGATCACCGATTGGAACAGCCCGCAGGGCGATTTTGACCCCACCGAAAAGCAGGGGGAGCTGCTGATGCTGCTGAGCGGCCAGCAGGTGACCGTGCACACCAGCGCGGAAGATGATTTTGACTATATGGAAAACGAGGATGTCGCTTTTGTGGTGAAGAACCCGCACAGCGAGGAGGATCTGCTCATTGAACTGTGCGGCGAGTTTTCCGTCTTTTTTGAAAAGTGGCATGGGGAGTACCCGGCCACCGAGGAGGGTTATGCGCAGATGACCCGGGACGTGCAGGCTGTTCTGGCAGGCAGCGCCGGGGCACTGAGCCTGTACACCGAGGACGGCTGGCAGGGCACGGCCCTCTGCACGGAAAAGCCCGGCCCGGATGCCGACGCAGCCGGTCTGCTGGAGCGCTGCTGGAGCGCCGAAAAGCCCCACAAGCCTCTGGAGAAGGGCAGCCGGGTGGAGCTGGTGTACTGGGACCCGGCACAGAACCGGACCCTGACCGTATAAACCGCCGGACGGCAGAAACAAAGAACGTCCCCGTACTCTTCGGAGCACGGGGACGTTCTGTATAACAGGGCGGGGACTTATAGCTGGTACAGGGCCACCATCAGCGGCATGGTGAAGATACACAGCAGGGTGGTCACCACATTGATGGCGCTGGCGTAGTCGGCATCCTTGCCGTAGATCTGCGCCATCTGGGTGATGGTGGAAGCCGAGGGGGTGCAGGTGGCCAGCAGGCTCACCAGCAGGATGGTCTGGCCGTCCGGCACCAGATGGGCCAGGCCGCTGAGCTTGAGCAGGGCCACAGCTGCCAGCGGAATGCCCACCAGCCGCAGGGCCGTGACCAGCCACAGCCGACGGTAGCCCAGGATCTTTTTGAAATTCATGCCCGCCATCAGCATGCCCAGGATGATCATGGAGATGGGGCCGATGGCACTGCCCACCATGTCCAGCGAATCCTCGATGACAGCCGGCAGCTGGATGTGCAGCAGAAACAGGGCGGCACCCGCCAGAATGGCGATCATGTTGATGTTGGTGAGCACCTTTTTCAACTCAAAGCTCTTTTCGCCGCAGAGCATGCTCTTGGCGTGGCTCCACAGCAAAAACAGCTGTACCGACAGAAAGGCACTGGAGTAGATCACCCATTCCTTGCCCAGCACCGCCGTCACGATGGGAATGATCAGGTTGCCGGCGTTGGAGTAGATCATGGAGGCCTTTTCCACGGCGTCCAGATGCAGTGCGTGACCCAGCAGGTTCACCACCACGATGATGCCGACGTGCAGCAGCACCGCCGCCGCCAGCGCCAGCAGCAGCCCGTGCAGCACATCCGGGGTGTACTGTACCTGAAAGGCCGAGATGATCACACAGGGCGAGATCAGGTACAGCGAGATCAGCGAGAGGGTCTTGCTGTCCTCGGCGTGCAGCAGGCCCCAGTGCACCACCGCATAGCCCATAAACATAATCAGAAAAAGCGAGAAGATCTTTTCTGCAAGGATCAGACTGATCATACGAGTCACGTTCCGTTTCTGCTGCTGCAAATTTCGCCCGCCGGGGCCGTTCTGCAGACCACTATAATACGCAGGCTGCGAAAAAGCAAGAGAAAATGCGGTTTCCAAAATGGTATATATAAACAACAAAATACTGCTTGTTGATAAAAACGCTGCGTCTGCCCACTCGTTCATAAAATGTTCAAAATAAATTCATATTCAGTCCACCAAATTTCGGTATAAGTGTGGCAGCAAAGGCGCAAACGGCGCCGAACCCACGCAGGTCTGGGCAAAAAAGGCAGCGGGCAAAAAGGCTGCGGCACATTTTTGCACCAAGCAGGGCTGCACACCCACACCGGCACAGGAAAGGAATTGGATCATTATGAAAATTGGTTTTTGGGAACTCGTCGTGGTCGTCATCGTGGCGTTCGTGTTCATCGGCCCGGATCAGCTGCCCGTCTACGCAAAGAAGATCGGCAAGATGCTGCGTGAGCTGAAGAAGTACACCGGCGCTGCATCCGAAGAGATCCAGAAGAACGTGGTGGAGCCGCTGAACGAGATCCAGGCTCCCCTCAAGGAAGCCGTTGCTCCGCTGACCGATATCAAGAAGGACATCGACAACAGCGTGAAGGACGTGACCAAGGGCTTTACCGGCATCGGCAAGACCAGCAAGGAAGAAGCCGCCAAGAAGGCTGCGGAGGAAGAGGTCACCGACCTGACTGCCGAAGAGCCGGTGGAGGAGCTGCCGGAAGAGAATGCAGCCCCCGCCGCCGAGGCTGCGCCTGTCGAAAAGGCCGAGGACAAGCCCGCTGAGCCCGCTCCCGCACAGGAAGAGCCTGCCCCCGCAGAAGAGGCCGCCGAGGCTGCACCCGCTGAGGAAGCAAAGGTTTAAGTTTGGATACACCGCGCCCGCGGTTGTCATACATCAAGCAATAAGCCCGCCACGCGGCGCGGCAAAGTAAAAAGGAGATTTTTATTATGCGTATTGGTACCAACGAACTGCTGATCATCCTGGCTGTTGCACTGCTGATCTTTGGACCCAAGAACCTGCCGAAGCTGGGCAAGATGTTCGGCAAGACCATCAACGGCTTCAAGAAGGGCATGGAGGAGCCGGAGGATTCTGACGATTCCGAGGAGAAGGCTGAGAAGAAGGCCGCTAAGAAGGACGAAGACGAGGAGTAATTGTGGCTACGAACATGAAGCGCAAAAAGAAAGCCGAGGTCATGGAAGATGACGGCAGCATGACGCTGACCGGCCATCTGAAAGAACTGCGGAACCGGCTCATCATCTGCGCAGTGGTGTTTGTGGTGGGTGTTGTGGTCTCGCTGGCTTATGCAGACCGCCTGATCGACCTGCTCACTGCCATGGGCCGCGACTACTACCAGTTCGTGTCCATTGCACCGCAGGAAAAGCTGATGCAGTACTTCCGCGTGTCCATTCTGGCCGGTGTGATCGTCACGGTGCCGGTGGCATTCTACCACATCTACGCCTTTGCAAAGCCGGGCCTGAAAAAGAGCGAGAGCTTCTTCTTCAAGATGGTCATGGTGCTGGGCCTGGCATTGTTCTGCGTGGGCGTGCTGTTTGCTTACAAGCTCATGATGCCCTTTATGCTGCGGTTCCTCAGCACGGGCATCAATGGTGCCGAGTACATCCAGACCACCACCAGCATTGAGAGCTACGTCAACCTCTGCCTGACGATGTTCATCATCTTTGGCTGTGTGTTTGAAATGCCCCTGATCACCATCATCCTGTCCAAGATGGGCATCATCAACCCCACGCTCCTCAAGCAGGTGCGCGGTGTGGCCATCGTGCTCATCTTCTTCATCGCGGCTGTTGTCACCCCGCCGGACATCGTGTCCCAGTGCATGGTGGCAGGCCCCATGGTGCTGCTGTACTTCATCAGCATCTTCCTGAGCGGCATCTTCTACAAGCAGAAGTCGGACGATGACGATGAGGACGACGAGGACGAGGACGACGAGTAAGCCCGGGTCCCCGGTTTTCGGATCCTTGCAAAATAAGGCTGCTGTGCCGCAGGGCATGGCAGCCTTTTTGCGTATGCGGCGCGGCAGCCTCGATTTTAAATCATCCCGGCTATACAAACCACCCGCCCTGTGCTAGAATGGAGCCAACAAACAAAAGGCGGTGAGCGGATGCATCCTCTGGCAGAATATCCCCGCCCGGCCATGCGCCGGGACAGCTGTGAGATCCTGAACGGGCCGTGGCAGTATGCCATCACCCAGACGGCCGAATATCCTGCGGCCTGGCAGGGCAGCATCCGGGTGCCCTATTCGCCGGAGGCCCCGGCCTCCGGGGTGGGGCGCACCCTGCAGCCGGGGCAGTGGCTGCACTACCACCGCCTGTTCGCCCCGCCGGCGGGGGAGGGCGGCCGGGTGCTGCTGCACTTCGGCGCGGTGGATTACGCCTGCGCCGTGCAGGTCAATGGGCATCTGGCAGGCGGCCACCGGGGCGGCTACTGGCCCTTCACACTGGACATTACCGACCTGCTCAACGGCACCGGCCGCAACAGCCTGTGGGTGGCCGTGCAGGACCCCACCGGCCACGGCACCCAGGCCCGGGGCAAACAGACGTTGAAACCCGGCGGGATGTTCTACCCGGCCCAGAGCGGCATCTGGCAGACCGTCTGGCTGGAGCGGGTGCCGGACAACTACATCCAGACCCTGACCGTCACCCCGGACTACGACGCCCGCACAGTGACGGTGCGGGTGCACACGGCAAAGCCCGGCGGCGCGGTCAACCTGTGGGCTATGGTGCGGGCCGGGGGCGTGACCATCGCCGAGGACTGGGGCAGCGACGAGGCCGACCAGGACGGCGAAGTGACCCTGAACATTCCGGAAGAGCATTTCTTCCCATGGAGCCCGGACACGCCCTTCCTTTACGACCTGACGGTGGGCACCAACCAGGGGGAGGAAGCCGGGCTCGACACGGTGCACAGTTACTTTGCCCTGCGCAAGTGGAGCTGCGCACCGGACGCCCACGGGGTGCTGCGCTTCTGCCTGAACGACAAGCCTCTCCTGCTCAACGGCCTGCTGGATCAGGGCTACTGGCCGGAGGGCCTGTATACCCCGCCCTCGGACGCAGCCGTGGAACGGGAACTCAGCGAGGTGAAGGCGCTGGGCTTCAACCTGCTGCGCAAGCACGCCAAGATTGAGCCGCAGCGCTGGTATTACCACTGCGACCGTCTGGGCCTGATCGTCTGGCAGGACATCGTCAACGGCGGCAGCGCCTATAACCTGTGGTTCGTCACCTACCTGACCAACGCCCTGCAGCCGCTGCTGCGCCGCTTCCCGGACGGCAAAGCCTGCCGCCGCCTGCTGAGTCGGGCAAAACCGGCCGGCCGGGAGGAGTACGCCCACGAGCTGGCCGACACGGTGCAGGCGCTGCGGTGCCATCCCTGCATTGCCTGCTGGGTGCCCTTCAACGAAGGGTGGGGGCAGTTCGATGCCGGAAAAGCCGTGCAGGCCCTCCGGGCGCTGGACGGCACCCGTCTGGTGGACGAGGCCAGCGGCTGGTTCGACCAGGGCGGGGGCGATGTGCACTCCCTGCACAATTATTTCTATCCGCTGCGCATCCGCCCGCAGAAGCGCACGGTGGCCCTCAGCGAATACGGCGGCATTGCCTGGCCCATGCCCGGCCACGAGCCGCCCCACAAGACCTACGGCTACGGCACGGCCAAAGACCGGCAGGAGCTGACTGCCCGCTACAAGAAGCTGCAGCTGAAAACCGTGCTGCCCCAGCTGGAAAAAGGCCTTTCGGCGCTGGTGTACACCCAGCTCACCGATGTGGAGGACGAGGTGAATGGGCTGTTCACCTACGACCGTGCCGCCGTCAAGCCGGACGCCAACGCGGTGCGCTCGGTGAATGCGGCACTGGCCGCCGAGTTTGCAAGAGTGACAAATCCCGCGAAAAAATGAGCCAGATCCCCGGTGCAGGAAACAGAGAACTGCACCGGGGATTTTTTTACCGGACAAGAGTTCGTTTTTTGTTTACAAATGGTTGCTTGACATGGAAATATCCATTTTGTAATCTGAAAGGGTATTCAATTTACATGAAATGCCGCTGGAAACGCGGGCCGGTGCACCGGCTGCGTCTGCCAGCCTCCGGGGAAAGGAGCAACACACCATGGACTACCTGCAGAACGTGATGGGATATTTTGACCAGCAGCAGCCGCTGTGTGCACAGCATGATAAGATCAGCAAGGATCTGTATCAGGAATATGGCGTCAAGGCCGGTCTGCGCGACGAGAACGGAAAGGGCGTGCTGGCGGGCCTGACCAACATTTCGGACATCCGCGCCTTTGAGTATGTGGACGGCGTCAAGCGCCCGGCCCACGGTCAGCTGCTCTACCGCGGCTACAACGTCAAGGACCTGATCAACGGCAGCCGCGGCGGCCGCTTTGCCTTTGAAGAGGCGGGCTATCTGCTGCTGTTCGGTGAGCTGCCCACCCCGGGAAAGCTGGAAGAATTCTGCCGGGTGCTGGGCGAGTGCCGTACCATGCCCACCAATTTTACCCGTGACGTGATCATGAAGGCCCCCAGCCACGACATCATGAATTCCATGGCCCGCAGTGTGCTGACCCTGGCCTCCTACGACCCCAAGGCATCGGATCTGTCCATCCCCAACGTGCTGCGCCAGAGCATCCAGCTGGCCAGCATCTTCCCCATGCTGGCCGTGTATGCCTACCACGCCTACGACCACTACGAGAAGGACGGCAGCATGTACATCCACCGGCCCGACCCGCAGCTGTCCACCGCCGAGAATTTCCTGCGGATGCTGCGGCCGGACATGCAGTACACCCCGCTGGAAGCCCGTGTGCTGGATGTGGCACTGCTGCTGCACGCCGAGCACGGCGGCGGCAACAACTCCACCTTTACCACCCGCGTGGTCACCTCCTCCGGCACCGATACCTATTCGGCCATGGCGGCGGCGCTGTGCTCCCTCAAGGGCCCGCGCCACGGCGGTGCCAACCTGATGGTGATGCAGATGATGCAGAACATCCGCGA